>Ga0209540_10003946_pt1 | contig 9970 bp, 10 predicted proteins | sample BarGraIncu01121A_FD_184501 | JGI IMG/M metagenome (GOLD analysis project Ga0209540, IMG submission 184501) | Arctic peat soil microbial communities from Barrow, Alaska - Barrow Graham LP Incubations 011-21A (SPAdes) (version 2) | ecosystem: Environmental > Terrestrial > Soil > Wetlands > Peat... | reverse complement strand
ATTCTTGCGGGTAGGCGCACATTCGCTTTTGCGTGCTCCCTTTGGGCGGGGGGCTATCTTCATAACTGATTGATAGAAGCGAAAAATTGTCTGTCTTGGGTGTTTAATGGGAACAGAAATTGTTCTCCTTTTTTAGCTATAGCTATAGATTTTTATAAAATTAGCCATAGAAAATCTTATATAACATGTCTACCCCTCTACCCCACGTTATAAACCAGATCATTTAAAAAGCCCATCGAAGTTGTTTGGCATGAAGGACAGTTTTAATATAATTCAAAGCAAGATATAGGATGAAAATAATAGGTAAAGAACACACTGTTACAAAATAGAATGCATAATTAGAAGGTCTAAATTGGTCACTTCCTAAAATCATGTAAATCCGTCTGAGGCTGCTCATGAATATTAAGTTTGAAGATAATGAAATAATACTCAACAAAGAGCCATCAATAATAGATTCTTCAGTCCTTGATTTTTCGGATATCCTCACAAGAAATAATATCAAGCATGTGCTAATTTCAGGATATATCCCCATGCTTTTCGGAAAGAATGGAGAAATTGAAGACATAGATATTTTAATTCAGAACATCTCATTTGAGAAATTCCTGAAATTATGGCTTGAGATCGAAAATACCTATGAATGCAAAAATACCAGCGATCCTGTCGATGCATACAATGCATATCTTAAGAATTACCATTCCGTGGTTATCTCAAAAAAAGAAGCCAACATTCCATATTTTAAAATGAAGATCATTAAAAATGAGATTGACAGGTATGTCCTGAAATACCGAAGAATTGTAAGACTTGGAGAAAGGCATCTGTACATTTCCCCTGTCGAGATGGAAATCTCATACCACTTATCCAGGGGTAGCGAAAAAGAGATCGAAGATGCAAGATATTTATATAACTTATTCAATGAAAACCTTGATAAAGCATTGATGGACAGGTATTTGAAAGAATTAAAGATCCCCGATGAAAGTGTTGAAACTTATCTCAAGGGGAGAGTCTCAATCTAATGAACATCATGATATTTTCAATCTCCAACAACCGCTCTCTCCCCGGTCACATTTATATTGAGTGAACTTAACCTCGCTCCCGCCCTCCTGAAAGTCCCGGATATTCCTCTCATCTCTATCCTCTGAACAGGGTCGAAATATTCCAGCGACCATGTTCCATTACCATAAGAAGCGTTGACAGCCACAGTATGAGCTCTCCATCTGAACATCTTTGCCTGCGGGAGTTGATCCGCTGCGCCAAGTGCTTTATCAAGCCCATCCCCTGCTGAGAGTATATTGAGGCGTGGAACTGTCATATTATAATTTGATGTTCCTTCCAGCCCATCATATTCGAATATTGTAATTTTGTCCCCAGCTTCTTTCTGGGCATACCAAGTGAACGGGTTCATAGTTGGAAATGATTTTATACTCCCATCATTAAAAAATTCTTGTGAATTGTTTTTCTCCGCGAACCTCAAAACGCCAAGTCCTGCAAATACGATCAGGAATATTATAAGGAATTTTGTGATCGTCCTTGTCTGGAAAGGTTTCCTGAATAAAAATATTACCATAACCAGGCTGACTATTGTAAGATAAATATCTGTATAAAAAAACAATTCAGCCGAGTATCTTGTTGTTTCAAAAGGGTAAAACAGCGGGACACCTCTTGTAGTTGAATAATCAAGGAACAGGTGGGTGAGAACGCCAGCGTATGCATATGCGATGTTGCGCCATGTGAAAACCGGCTCGAAATTAAAATACTTCTGCACTCTTTTCTTTATTCCCTTGCGTGATGCAAGATACAGGACAAAAATCCCTGTAAAAAACCCGAAAAAAAGCGAGTGAGTTATGCCGCGATGAGTGATAAGGAAGAAAGTAGGATAAAGATATTGAATGAGCAAAAGAAAAACATCAAAATCTGGCGCAATGCCTCCAATAACGAAGGCCGTGATTTCCTCTTTTCGTTTCTTGAAGGTATTTCCGAGTAAATACGGAAGAAGCGCGTGTGAGAAAAGATCCATTAAGTACACCTCGATGCCTTTCTATTATCTGCTATCAATAAAACAGCGCCTGCAAGCACTATTAATCCACTAATTGAGTACATCACCTGGAATCCGAAGTATTGCAGCACAAAACCAAGGATGATTGAACCCATCCCTATCCCAAGGTCAAACGCAGCGGTAAAAGTTCCCATGGCAGCGCCGCGACCTTCTTCGCTCACGCTGTCAACAAGTAAAGCCATAAGTGATGGATGGACAAGACCAAAACCAAGACCGTAAAGAAGAGCCGCTATAAGGAAAACTGACAGTGAGCTTGCATTCGATAACACCAAAAGACCGCACGTTATGAGGACCATTCCGGGTAATATTACGAGTTTTCGTCCCTTCTTATCTGAAAGCTTACCTGCAAAAGCCCTGACAACAATAAGGGTCACTGCAAATACTGTAAAAAATACACCTGGATTTGTTATTCCCTGTTTCTGGGCGAAAAGAGAAAGGAAAGACACTAATGATCCATAGGTCAAAGAAACCGTGAACATAAGGGTTGACGCAAATAATGCTTCCCTGCTAAAAAGAGGTGTTTTTGGATGCACTGCCATCGTTTCAGAAATTGGAAGCGCAAGAAGCAAAGAGACCAGTGCGATCCCGGCGCCGATCATGAAAAGAATAGAAAAATCATATGCTGCAAGTAATATCATGCTCAAAACCGGACCTATTGCCATGGCAACATTGGAGGACATGCCAAATATTCCCATGGCTTCGCCTCTCCTTTTTGGGGGTGCGATATCAGCTATCAAAGTAGTGGCGGCTGTGGTCGCGGCGCCCCAGCCGATACCATGAAATACCCGCAGGAGCAAAAGTGATGTAACGCTATTCGTATAGTTATAAAGAAGCATTGACACCAGGAACATGAGTAAGCCCGATATCAGGATCTTTTTCCTTCCGCGCCTGTCAACCTCCTGCCCGATAAAGGGTCGAAGGACAACCGCTGATATGGTGAAAACACCTATGATGAACCCGATCTCGGATTCTGTGCCGCCTATTTTTTTGATGTAAATGGGTAGAGTAATAAGAAGAAAATAAAAACTTGAAAATAATGTGAATGTGGAAAGACTTGTGAGAATAAAATTTCTGGAGAAGAGGGTTTCATTTTTCGGGATATTTTCCATGTGAGATACCTGAATGAAGTCAAAGGATAAAAAATTGACAGTGTCATGAATTTCAGGGCATGATATCTTTATCTATCCAAGCCTTGAAAATCATAGTTTTGTCTTCATCATATTATTTCATGAAGCTTTCATAATTTCAAACTTTTTTCGTTCGCTAATATCATAGAAAGTCAATATTACTCCAATAATGTTATTTCTCTCATCTTTAATGGCAGAACCAATAATATCAACAGGTATTTTAGTTCCATTCTTTCCAATTAATATAGTATTAAAGGCCAGACCATAGAAAATCCCTTCTCTGAAAACTTTTTCTCTAGCATCCTCTACTTTTTCCCCTGTATCTCCATTAATTATTTTGAATATTGTTCCAAGAGGTTTATTGATTGCCTCTTCATCCTTCCAGCCCGTAATTGCCTGTGCAAAAGGATTAATAAGTTTAATTATTCCTTCTTTATCAGTGGCGATAACAGCCTCCCCTATACTATTAAGAGCGGCATGAAGCCATTTCTTGCTCTCCTTTAATTCCCTTTCCAGATTATGATTGTAAAGGGCGATCTCAATAGTAGAATGCAATTCCCTCTCATCGAAGGGTTTCAGTATATAGCCAAATGGTTTTGTAATCTTTGCTCTCGATAATGTTTTTTCATCTGCATATGCGGTAAGATATATTATTGGAATATCAAGGAGTTTATAGATTTGTCTTGCGGCTTCTATACCATCCATACTTTCACCCAGCATTATATCCATCAGAACAATATCTGGATGAGTTTGTGCTGCCATCTTTATAGCATCATCACCTGAATGAGCCATTGCAGTTATTGTGTATCCAAGATTTTCTAATCGATTTTTTATATCCATTGCGATAATTACTTCATCATCGACTATCAGCACTTTCATTTTAGCCATTCTCAAATACTCCTATATTTTCTCCTTAAACATAATCTTAAATTCAGTTCCGCTGCTCTGGTCAAGGTCGATCGTACCTTTAAGCTGGCCCACCAAACCTGTTACCAATTGCATGCCAAGGGTATTTGTTTTTCGAAAATCAAGATCTTTCGGAAAACCAATACCATTATCTTTTACTATCAATATAATATTTTTATCATTATCCGATTTAAGTTTAATTATAAGTTCTCCCTTTTTCTCCTCTGGAAAAGCATGTTTAAGGGAATTTGAAACAAGTTCAGTAACAATTAAACCGCACGGAGTAGCAGTATCCAGATTTATTATGATATCGTCAATATCAATCTTCAATTTGATTCTGCCAGAGTGGACTCCATACGAATGGAAAAGATTATTTGCCAGGTCCTGAATATATTCTTTAATATTTAGTCCAGACATATCTTTGGATTTATATAGTCTCTCATGGATAAGTGCCATTGATCTGATGCGGTTCTGGCTATCTGTGAGAATCTCGATTATATTTCTATCCTTGGTTTTCTGGGATTGGAGGTTTAAAAGACTAATGATGATCTGCAGATTATTTTTTACTCTGTGATAGATTTCTTTGAGAAGCAACTGTTTTTTATTTTCCTCTTCGGCTTTCTCTAACTTTTCAAGCATACCATTGATATCGTTAGCAAGATTTGACAATTCATCTTTTCCGGGCATGGACACGCGTAATGAATGGTTACCTGATGCACCAATGGCACTAACATTGGAGCTTAGAAAAGCTAACCGGGATAACATATTTTTCTCTAAAAGAAAAATCGTAACCACGCCAAAAACCAGACCGGCTCCAATAATTGAAAGCACGAGATACCCCATCGTGTTTTCTCCTTGCTTGTGAATTCCTCTGGGCATCTCCGCTTTTAATACGATAGCCGGATTTCCTTCAATATCATCCAGTAGTGCATATCCTGCAATTATTTCATTATTAATTGGTTGAACGAGAATTGGTTTTTCTTTTGACAACATTTGAATTTCCGACCAGTAATCAATATTATTTTGACTGTTAATCTGCCTGAAAGAAAGAGACAAATGAGTAATATTGGACAACTTTTCAATATCCAGGAAGCTCCCCATGATTAGAGTCCCACGGATAGGGCCATTATGATCACTGGTAATGATAGGGTTTGAGGCAATAAGTATTGGACCTTCCGGGAGCATCATTATCCCACTAATACTGCTCTCCAGAGAGGTATGATTTAGAAGAATATTATTGGTAGACATCTCTGATCGAAACGATATTGGAATGGGGATATTCTCTCCATTTTTAAGATCAAAACCTGCGCCATAAACCAAATGTCCAGAATTATTATAAAATAAGACAAAATTTACTTTCAGGTTAGTCATAGTTGAAGTGCCAAAATTCGATTCTATATATTTTTTATTGCCATCCTGAATAAAGGTGTATGTATCATCCCACGGAGCCCAATCACCTACTGCAATGCTCAATCTGTTAATGTCACTTTGTAGGGCATCCCTGGCTCTTTCAGTATTCATGAGCGTATCCTGTTCTTCCAGTGTGTCATAACTTCCGATCAAAATAAAATTAGTGATAATATAAAGCAGCACAATAAGACCAAGGAGGGTCAGGCCAATGATTGTTAGTATCTTCTTACGGAGTGTCGTAGGTCAACCTCCATAATTCATATATCAAAACGTAATCTATTATCATATCTTTCACAATTTCAAGCCACCAATGATGATGATGATTATTTAATGTGAGGGTTATATAAATACTTTTCTTGCATCCATTAATCATGTGTAGTCCCGAAAAAATTTCAAGAAATGAAAAACATTTCAGCCCTCTATGAAAATTAAGGAATAGACTGAATATTTTAGAAGATAATCCAGATTATGGTCTGTTCGATATTGATTCTTATAAAATATAACTTAATTCTTTCACAAACCAATAACCATAAATATATTAGGAGGCATACCTTCATAATTCCGCCTATCAAATTATGGAAAAAAAGGTTAAATGATTGCATTAAAATTCCTGTTACAATTCAATTTACAGGGGCAATACAATATATGATAATGATAACTATAATAATTTCACAAAATATATATACCTATTATGCAAATTAGTTATACATATAGTTCATGTATTAGTATTGCAAACAAGGCTTATTAAGGCTTTAAATATAAAAACAAGAAATAAAAACGATAACTGCCTCTAAATGATGAGGACATCGGCAACACGGATACATAAAAAAAGTCAACGGAGATAAAAATGAAAAAAACTACAATAACAGCATTATTTTATACCCTTTTAACACCTATTAATGTTTGGACCGGGTATGAATTGGGAACCGAAAATTATAAACTTGCCATCCCCCTTGTTATCATTGTTATGATCCTGGAGTTTATCAGTGTAAAATACTGGTTTGAAGCACAGACCGAAGAGATAAAAAATGTTGGAAAAAATCATCAGGACTCAAACTTGTATAGATATTGCGGAGAAAAATCAATACCATACAAAGGTGGTTTTCAACCGTAATTTACCTGACCTTCTCATATTTTGGAATTATTTTCTCCTGAAGATATTGAGAAAAAAAACCATAATATTTCTTTTGGATCTCTGGAAGTTTCCAATCATTTTCCGTTATTTTCTTTCTACAGTTACCAGATCCACATTTACATTCCATCTCAAATACAAAATCACTTCCAATGGATTCTGAAACTACCATTGCATAATCAAAAGTTATTTCTTCATTGTTCTTAATATCACGCATAGCTACCAAAAACATTTGTCCTTTAAATCCACTGTTAGGTTCACAGCTATGGTTAAAAAAATCAGTTTCATCAGGCTCTGTTGAATTCTGAGGCGGACCTAATATAAACCTCTCTTCGATTTGCATTGTAAACTCTTGAAGATGTTCTGGTAAATTTCTTATTTCATCTATGAACATTAACTTTCCTCCAAAAATAGCCAATCTTGTACCTTGAATAATATTTTCTCTTGCAAATACACCTCTTCCTCCTATTTTAGAATTTCTTACTTCAAGTCCTGGATTTAGCCAATTATCTTTAACGCTCATGCTTTTGTAGTAATTGTCAAAACTATTGATTCCTTAATGAGATCAATTCAGAGGGATTTACTTTCACTTGCTCTATTAATCTTTTAGAAATTTTACGACGAGGAATTGACCCGAAATATTCTCTTCCTGTTATTTTCACAAAATGGATACCGCATGTTGCCATTGTACTTGTTTTGTCTATCGTTTTCTCACCTCTCTTGATAAATGAGTAAAAAAAAAGATTCATATTTTTATTCGTCCCTCCCCGCCAATGTTGTCTTTGTAATTATATGCAGGATAAACAACCTTTTTCACTTTGAATTCCGGTACCGCACCCGAAACAAATCCGCTTCCATTTACTTTAATCCATGAACCTGCTCCATTAGCATCGAGCTGTACATTCCACATAACATTGACACTTTCTCCAGCCTGAAGTTCTCCTATGGTGACCTGGGATTGACCATTTTGCAGATGCATGCCCGAAGGCAACATAATAGCTGCGTTTGAATCGGAAGCAGGATAAGCTGTGCAATCAAATGGATGCGGACAAGGATACGTAATATTTGCTGTTACATTAAGCTTCGAACCTGCAGATGTAATACCATTTGTACTCAGGTTAACTGACCATGGTATCATTATTGCACCCCAGTATGGATGGGGGGTTCCGTATTCGCTATAGTTCCAGGCATCTACAAAGTCAGTCATATTCCAGGTGACAGTCCCATCAGGGTTTGTGATGTGTTTGAGGCTTCGACCCCAGGGGTCCATAAAGTAAACAACTTCTTTAGTTTCATCATACCCAACTATCACTCTATAATGTCCAGTGGAATCGTCAGGTGCCCATTTCATAAGCAAGACAACAGGTATATTCGAGGCGATGAGTGCTTTTAGTTCAGGCCACCATATCGTATCGTTAGAATAATTAAAGGATGCATAACCCGTTGGTCTTTTCGGGAATCCAGTTTCACGAACTTGATTCGGGAAATAAGTTCCCATGGCAGTGCTTAAGTAACTGAAATGACCTGTTCGCACCATATCCCACGTATAGGTACCATCCTTGGAAGTTCTGGCGACATCTGCGATCGCCTTCTGGTTAAGATCTGCACCCAAGAAGTCAAATATCATCTCAAGGGCGCCGGGCCCACACATAACTCCAGTGATTTGCTGATGCATGGGCACCCCTTCAATTAGATAAGCATCAGGCGGAGATGATGCTGATGAAGAATTACCAATTATAAGATTTAAAGAAAAGAATATTAAGATCAATAAAAATATAACGTGCAAATTCCTTTTTTCTATTTTTTTATGTCTTACGTTTTCAGTCATTCTATTCTCCTTATCATCAATATTAAACCCGGAATACATCCTTTGGGGACTTTTGTCATTTAAACCACCTCAGTTAATATAATTAATAATTGGCCGAAGATACTATCCTATATTCCAGTTATAAGATATAAAGTAATATCATTACAATGATACTTATATGTTCTTTAAGATGATGATCCTCTGCAATAATGAGTTTATCGTGATTTTCTTGAAGTTGTCAATAAAAAAAAAACACAGATTATCGAGGCTGGATTGACACTTTTTATAAGGGGCTTAACCGATGAACAATGAAAGACGCTATGGCTTTGAAATTAATTTTTCTTCTCTGTATTTTAATTATCTTTTGCCTTTATCGGTAATGTAAAAGTAAAGGTACTACCTTCACCATATTTGCTTTTGACCCAAATCCTCCCCCCATGAAGCTCGATCAGCTTCTTGGAAATGACAAGCCCTAAGCCGGTGCCGCCATATTGTCTTGTAGCGCCCTTATCGATCTGTTCAAATTCCTTAAACAACTTTCCAATATCCTCTTCTTTTATCCCGATCCCTGTATCGCTCACCGATATCTGAGCCATATCACCTTCTTTTCTTGCAGTTATGGTAACTATCCCCTCAGGTTTGGAGAATTTTATGGAATTGTTTAGAATATTAAAAAGCACCTGTCTGATACGATTCATATCAGCTTCTATGTAGTCTAATCCCGGGTCAATTTCTGTGATTATCTGAATTTTTTTCTGTTTGGTAATATCTTTAATAATAGCTATCGATATATTTATGACATCAGCTATAGACACTTTTTCGATCGATAAATCGATTTTATCAGCTTCCATTTTTGAAATATCAAGAATATCATTGACTATCATCAGCAAATTTTTTCCACTTAAGTTGATATTATCAATATATTTTATCTGGATTTCGTTCAATTCCCCAAAATTCTTCCTTTTTAAAAGGTCTGAAAAACCAATGATCGAGTTCAATGGAGTCAGCAATTCATGGCTCATAGCCATCATGAACTCTGATTTTGTCCTGCTTGTCCTAATAAGCCCCTCATTTTCAAGATTTATTTTCTGAATTTTGTATTTAAAAAAAGCAATTTCAATATTTATATGTAATTCCCTTTCTTTTATTGGTTTAACTATGTAGGCATAGGGCTCTGTGATTTTTGCCCGTTCTAGAGTTTTCTCATCAGAATATGCAGTCAGGTATATTATTGGAATATCAGAAAAAGAATGAATTTTTGATGCTGCTTCGATCCCATCCATTTCATGATTCAGATTAATATCCATTAACACCATATCGGGATTATTTTCTTTCACTTTCTTAATGGCTTCTTCTCCTGAGGATACTATTACAGGGACATTATATCCCAGGTTTTTCAACCTTCTTTGTACCAACTCACGTTTTAGAAGATTTCTAATTTTTTGGGCTTCACAATCAAAGATATCAACTTTTTAAATTATATTTTCCATCCCTATTTTATAAAATTGAACCAAACCTTTATAAACTTTGAGATA
>Ga0209540_10003944_pt1 | contig 9974 bp, 6 predicted proteins | sample BarGraIncu01121A_FD_184501 | JGI IMG/M metagenome (GOLD analysis project Ga0209540, IMG submission 184501) | Arctic peat soil microbial communities from Barrow, Alaska - Barrow Graham LP Incubations 011-21A (SPAdes) (version 2) | ecosystem: Environmental > Terrestrial > Soil > Wetlands > Peat... | reverse complement strand
GCCCCCGCACCCCTGCCGGACCTGATGCGGAGACTTAACAGACTGGTTCTATTCCACCTTATTTTTGCTCATCCGTGGTCTTGACAACGGGGTTAACCATAGAGTATGGTTTCAGTTCACCTTCCTCTGTCAGATCGAGGAAGAAGGTCACGCCCGCAGCCAGCATGCGGCGCAGCTTTTGACGGGCCTCGTTTTCGTGCAACGCGCCCGGGTATTCTCCGACCAGCAACCGGCCTGGGATCACCCAGTAGGAGTCGGGGATAGGGGGAGGGCCGATGCGCCGCATGGCATACACCGGCTGAGGATTGCCGGCCGAGAAAGCGTCATTATCAATAGAGTAAACCACGCCGACGGCGAGGCTTCCCAGACCCGGCCAGTGTTCGTGCACTTCCTGGCGCGACATCCCTCCCGGGGGAGAGAACATGCGGCATAGGGCGAAAGGGCTCGCCGACACTCCGTATACGCTGCATATTCCATCCTTGGTGAGCACGCAGTAGGCGCAGGAAATATGGCCACCGTTAGGCATGGTACACCTCTCCCTGTTGCTTCCAGTCGTTATGTCAACTTATAGTAACGATGCAGCGAACGCTTGTTCGTCGGCTTGCCGTGGCCGTTGAAGTTCGGTGAAGGCGAGTTGCAGTACACCAACCGTCTTCTTCGCCTCTTCCCGTAACTGCACAAACCGCCCCTTCAAGGCCTCCCGTTTCTCGCCGGCTATCTGCTTGTAGTACCCGTCTTCCGGGCTCAGCGCCAGCCCGGCATCGAAGGCCAGCTTGAGTAGAGGCCCCCACGGATAGCCGTGGCGCTGCAGACCCCGCACGGCTTCGTCACCGAACGTCGTCGGGTACGTCTCGTCGAGGAAATTCGGGTTCTGACCCAGTGCGAGTTCCACCATGGCCGCTCGCAGCAGGAGCAGTTGAGCACGAGCGCGCAAGGCCAGGTACCGCGCCCGCCATCGTGTAGCGATGATGTCGGCCTGATGGCGTCGGACCAGAGCAGCCTCGGCTGCAAATTCGGATTTCGCCAGGCCCAATAACGAATCTGTGAAGGCCGGCCGGCCAGATGGGTCCGACCTCAACCAATCCAGCAGAGTGGGAAAGGTTTCGACCGGCCGGCAGAACGTCCCGCCGGGAGCGGGCGCGTACCACGCCCGCAGATCGAGTTCCCCCTCGGTTCGGCATCGCACCAGGCCATAGTGAGTTTCGCTCCCAGGCTGGGGAACGCTTGCCAGGATCGCCTCCAGCAATGAGCTGCCATAAGTCAGGAAGCGCACGCTATCGGGGTGAGCATCGAAGCAGGCCGGTGAGAAGGTCACAGGCAGAAATTGGCCCTGCCACGCAAGGAGGTATGCGTCCGCGATGTCGGGGTGTGGCTGGAAGTGCGAGCCGGTTGCCGCCGAGTGGGTCAGCAGGTCCTCCAGGTGGGCCAAAGTAACGGGCGATCCAGGGCCGGGGACGTAAGCTTCAGGGTCCAGGTAGTCGTCGAGGTTGAGAGCCTCCGCCGCCCGATGATCCAGGCGCTCGCGCAGCGCTTTGATCTCCAACTCTAAACGTGCTTGCCGTTCGGTTGCCGGCAGCATGGCCAATTGCCGCGTGATCTCCCCCACCTCGGCCAGGATCGGCTGCAGGTCGCCTACCACCACCTCGAACCAGTTGATGCGGTCCGCCAGGCGCTGGTAGATCTGGTCTTCGATGGTGCCCTCGTAGAAGTAGTTGTAGATCCAGACTTCGTGGTGGGTCTGCCCGATGCGGTCGACACGGCCGATGCGCTGCTCCACGCGCATCGGGTTCCACGGCATGTCGTAGTTGATCAGCACGCCACAGGTCTGGAGGTTGAGGCCCTCGCTGGCCGACTCCGTCCCAAGGAGGATGCGGATATCGCCGTTGCGGAAGCGGGTTTTGACGTCTTCCTTGGTCGTGTTCACCCACGCGATGCCGTTCCACACCTCGCCGCCCCGCCCCGAGTAGCAGGCCACCTGCCCGCCGTACACCTCGACCAACTGGTCGCGCAGGTAGTCCATGGTGTCTGTGTACTGAGTGAACACTAGCACCGACGCGCGCACCTTGAAAACCTGGCCGAGCTGCTCCTTGAGCCGTTCCAGCTTGGAGTCGGCGGCGCTGAGCAGCTTGAGGGAGCCGATGAAGTCCTGCACGTACGCCACTTCGCCGGCAAACCGCATGCGGTCTGAGCCGTCCGCCCCGTCTATGAGATCCTCCGAGATGTCCTGTTCCAGTTCCTCCTGCTCGGCGTCGTCATCGTCATATAGCCTGTCCGGCTCCAGCAGCCCCTTCAGATATGCCAGCCGCCGTTCCAGGCTGCAACGCACGGCGTAGAAGCTGCTGGTCAGCCGCCTCCGGTAGACGGTCATAACGAAGCCCAGGCCCCGCCGTTCGTTCTCGTACTTCTGATAGAAGTAGGTGATGTACTCGTCGATCTTCTCGTAGAGCGCCAGCTCCTCTGGGCGCATCGCGATCCGCTCGATGTGCGGCTTGCGCACCGGAATCCTGTCCTTCAGGATGCCTCGCTTCTCGTACTCCCGCAGCAGCGCACGCGTACTGCGGAAGATGTAGTGATTGAGCGGCGTGTGCCGCCGGGCCAGCTCGGTGACGTGCGGCTGCGCCTTCTGCCCCAGTTGCTTGATCAGCTTGACCCGCTCGCCCCGCCGCCTGGGCAGTTCCTCCAGGGTGGCCCATTTGACCGGCCCGATCTCGCCGCTGACCTGCTCCCGGAAGCCCGGCTCCAGGCTGCCGCCCGTGGCCAGGTAGTCGCCCACCAGGTCGAAGACGAACTCCCAGTCCCGCTCATCGAACGGCTTGCGCAACTCGCCGAAGAAGTCCAGGAAGGCATCCTCATCCGCTCCCCAGCGTCCTCCCAGGCCGAGCACCGTCAGCAGGTCCCATACTTCCAGCGGATGGACCTGCATCGGTGTGGCGGTCATCATCAGCAGCCCGGCGTACTTCTCGCGCTCCTTCAGCTCGCTGAGCAGGCTCAGCAGACGGTTGGGGCGATAGATGGGCTCTTTGAAGTCCTTGCGCCGGGCGTGGTGTGCCTCGTCTACGACGAGCAAGTCCCACGGCCCGGCGGCGAGGATCTGCGCGCGCCGGTCGGCGCGCTTGGCTAGCTGGCTGCCGGCCAAGAGGACCGGGAACGCGTCCCATGGGTTCCCAGCCGGTGCGGACAGCGCCTGGTCGTCCAGGCCCCAGAACCTGCCGCCGTCGTAGCGCGGCGCTTCCAGCGCGAACTTCTCGTACAGCTCCTCTTGCCATTGCCTGAGCACGGACTTGGGGACGAGGATGAGACAATGCTTGACCCGGCCCGAGATCAGCAACTGACGGATGACCAGGCCCGCCTCGATGGTCTTGCCCAGGCCGACCTCGTCGCACAACAGGGCCCGGTCGGGAAAGTTGCGCAGGATCGCAGCGGCGACGCGCGCCTGGTGGGGCCAGGGAGTGATAGCGCACGTCGCGGCGCCGAGCTCTACGGCGTTGGGCAGGTACGGGGCATCGCGCAGGAACTGGAAGAGCAGGCGTTCCGCCTCTGGGCTACCGGCGAAGTACTGCGGAGTCGGGCACCTAACGGCCGGTCCCGGCGTTGGCTCCAGTGGGTCGCGCTCTGGCGCGATGGGGGGCCTGTATTGGAGCAGTCGCTCGCGAACGGCGGCCGGGATCTCCAAGGCAATCCAGTCCTCTTCCTGCCCAGCCCACAGACGCTCGAAGTTAATGGCCACCTGCGCCACGTAGGCCGGGCTCGCATCCCAGGAGAAGTGGACCAAGAATGTCTCGTAGTTCTTTTTCCAGGCCGTCTCCGATTCGTTCACGCTGCCCGAGAAGGCGATGCGGTCGCCGGCGGCATCGGTGAAGATGCCCGACTTGGCGTGATAATAGTCTTGTGCCAGGCGCGCCGGGATGGGGTAACCCCGCGCGTCGGTCGGCAGCACCACCCGAATCTGCAGCGTGCCTTCAGCCGCCATCCAGGCCAGCACCTCCAGCCGCCGGCGCAGCAGGGCGTCCTGGGGATCGACGAAATGCTCCAGCAGCCTCTCGGTCACCTTCGCCTTAAGATCGTAGCCCTCGCAGATCGCCTTGACATCCTTCTCGTCCAATTCCGCGCCGACCAGCAGTCGCATGCGTCCGCCGTTCTGGATCAGGCGCGCCACACCGGCGGCAGCCACGGCCAGCGCCGTGGAGCTGAAGAACCCCGCGCTGCGGTCGTATTGCACGCTGGCCGACAGCGCGGGGATATAGAAATTGTTCAGCGGGTCATCGGCCGGCCCGTAGAAGATGCGAAATGGGTGGGTCTGGAGCGATTGAGACATGGTTGGGCCTCATTGGCGATCTGTCCCGAACCAGGCACGCAAGGTCTGTGTCAGCTGCAGGAAGCCAGGTTCCGCATGACCCCTGAGGCTGACGGAAAGCGCGATCTTTCTGTAGATTGCAGTCGTGATTGACCGGTCTGATGCCAAGTGCTTCCGGTCGCGCCAGCAGACCGCTGACGACGGCTTCGATGTTCTTATCCGCGACGAGAACGACCAGGTCTTTGGGCGCCGGTTGCGCGACCTGGCTCATCCCAACACCCCGCTCGCGAAAAGGGTACCGAGATCCGTCTCGCCGCGCCACGTGCGCAGGCGCGGGTGCTCGGATCCCAGCACGATGTCCGTCGCGCCTTGCGCCGTCCGGTTGAAGCACAGCACTTGATCTGGCTTCGCCAGGCTCAAGATGACCGGCGAGTGCGTCGCCAGCAAGATCTGAGCGCGATACACCTTTACGTGCTCACTCCTGGTCTTCGCCGTCCTCGTCGTCGCCTTTTCCATCGTTATCCATTGCACCAAGTCCCATTTGTACATATTGCGGCAGCTCCGGCTCTTCCTCGACCGGTGCGACCAAATCATCGAAGAACGCCAGGCGCATATTCTCCAGCACCTCCGCCTCCGGCCGCACGAACTTGCCCTTGATACGCGAGCGTGGGATCGCATTCAACAGCGCCTGCAGCAAGCCCCGGAAGGTGCCGTCGCCCTTCAGGCCCGACTTGCGCAGGAAGGCATCGCAGGCCCCCGCTCCATCCTCCGCGTAGACCATCATCGCCGTATGCGCCGCGTCGATCCAGTGCTCGAATGCCGTCGCTTCGTCGTCGACCCTGTCCCGCTTGCGGCGCTGGGCCGGCATCTGCAGCACCACATACTTGCCCTTCTTAGTCACCAGCCGCTTTTGAGCCATGATCTGCTTGTCGAGGTCCACCCCAAGCGCGATCGCCAGCTTGCGCGCCTCATCGTAGGGAAATTGCTCGGCACCGAAATCGGCCCAGGCCATCAGATACCAGTCGGTAACCGGGTCGAACTGGATCTCGCGGCCCAGGAGCAGACCCTGCTTGCGCAGCCGGACCACCTCTTCGCGCGCCAGCTCGAGCGCCATCTCGGGGCGCAGCGTCCTCGGCTGACCGGTCTTCGGGTCGATCTCGCTGGTCAGCACCGGCCAGCGCTCGGAGATGATACTGAGGGTGGGGCCAAACGTGCTGAGGTAGAGGTCCACGCCCTTGATGCCCTGGGCCGCGAACTCCAGGGCTTTGGCGCGCGCCGTCTCGCGCACCCGGCCCTGGATATCGTCCCACCACAGCGGGTCGCCGGCCTCCTCCGCCTGCCGCTTGCGGCAGACCAGCAGAATGGTGGACGAGGCCGCGTTCTTCTCCGCCTGGTGCAGCGAGTGCTCGCTCTCCGTATGCACCGGCCAGGAAGCCTTAATCACGAACCCGGCGCCGATCAGCGCGGTGGCGAGCGTATCCCAGGCCTCCACCCGCTTGTGCGTGAACATCACCGTCAACACGCCATCGGGACGCAGTACGCGGTACATCTCCCGGAAAGCCGCGGCCATCTTGCGCTCATAGTCCTGCTCTGCCAGCCGCTTCTTTTTGCTGCCGAAAGCTGCAAAGCGCGCTGGATTAGCAATAGCTTCATCATCCTTGTTCGTCAGTTCGTCCATGAACAAGTCTGGTAGTAACTTCCCTACACTGCGTTTAAGCCAGACATAGAAGAAGTCGGCCAACTCGGAGTACATCACATTGTCGTAGTAAGGCGGATCGACAGTGATATTGCTAATAGTGCCGTCCGCAATCTGATCAAGTGCCATCGCGGAGGTGCGGGTGACTGTCGGCGGGCTAAGAGATGTGCTGGCCACGTGTCCCAGTGCCACTTGCGCTGGACTGCAGAGTGTGGCAACACTGCGGTAGGCGTCTACAACTTGCTCTACTACCCACGGCAGCAGACTCGCTGAGGCATCGAACTCAGCGTAGCTCCAGACGAAGGCAAAATTGTGCTTGTCAAAAACGCTGCGTATCCCGCGGCCAGGGTCGTAGCGGCAGGCTAGAGCATTGTAGATTAGACTCTTGTCGAGAGCGATAGCAAGTAAAGTCACTATGGCTGACGCCCGTTCGCCTGGTTCAGCCGCGGTTATCTCGTGAGAGATCTCAGCCAGCGTCCGAAGATATGCACTTGCGGCTAATAGTTGCCTCGGCGCGAACATGTCAGCCCAACGGTATATGCCGTATAGCCGATGGCCGCGGTCGTAGTTGGAAACATCGCTGATTTCTTCTGTGGGTATAATACCTTCGACCTCCCAATTGATCCTGTGGAGATCGACTTGCTCCCCAGCCCGGCGGGCTCCAGCTTCGTCGTTTGGGCTCGGCAAGCGAAACATGAGACCGCCGGGACCCTTATAGGCTATCGCATACAGCATATGACCCATACGACCGGCTTGGGCCTCTGCTTTGATGTAATCGCCGGGGATCGTCTCGCCTGTCCACGGTGATCGCCCAATGCCTTTGGCGATGGTTCCAATTTCTGGGCTTGCAGCTCTGACCTTGTTGCCGGTTACGATCTCGAATTGTGGCCTATCCAAGCCATCACCGGCGAGGAGTTGAACGGCGACTGGCTCGTCCCCGGGTTTTAGCCACCAATTCGGGCTGAGCGGAACAGGCTTACCTGTCGAGGGACAAGAGACCGTGCGGGCCCACAGGTACGCAAAAATACTCTCGCCGGGCTCCTTTGGGAAATAGGAGCTTAGCTTCTCCTTAACTCGTCTGGCCCACTCGTCGCCCCAATGTCGGATGTCGTCGGCCAGAGACGGGCCGAAACGGACTGGGTATTCTAGCGTGGCTTTGAGGATCACGGCAGCGACAGGGTTCAGGTCATTGGCGATGGTGGTGAAGCCGTAGCGCAACGCCTCGAAGGGGATTGAGCCGCCGCCCGCGAACGGGTCGAGAACACTCAACTCGCGCGTGCCCCAGGTATATTCCAGCAGATCGCCGAGCGTCTGGAGGTCCTCGCCGGAAGGACTAACGGTAAAGGCGCGCGGGCAACCGTACGGATTGCCTTTCAGCTTCAGCCCGTTCTGGTTCGCCAGCCCGATCAGCTTGCGCGCGGCAATGGGATCACCGGCGATGCCGAGCAGCCGAAGGAACCAGCCACGGTACACTGCCTCGGTGGGAAACTTGCTCTGCAGCGCAGGCGGCCAATCTGCGCCCCATGCCGGCAGCATGCCGCCCAGAACAGCAGCCCGGCTGGCGATCAGGGGCCGGCGCGCCCACCAAACGTGCAGGAAGTAGAGGGGCGGTAGGGCACTGCTGGCGCCGCGCTCGCGCATGCTCTCGACGCCGATGGCCTCGATGGGCAGCCAGGATTCGATCAGGAGTGAGGGGACGGTGATTGTTGATGGCTCTCTACGGTCTGCGCGTTGGTGGGTCTCGACTGACGAGTTCCGGATAATGCTTGCGTTTACACTTGCTCTTGGAGGAAGGCTGTGGCTGCGGCCAGGAATTCGTCGGACCAGGCCAGCAAGTCGACGAGCTGGGCCCGACTCACGCCCGTTCCCACTCCGTAGTCACCCAGGTTGCGGATATCCTGGGCGTCGATGAGATAGCGATGGAAGCGCCCGTCCAGCCGCTGCGGCTTCGCGAACGTCTTGCCGAATGCGGCAATTACCGCGGCGTGGCTCGAAAACGAAAGCCCTTCCGCCAACAGCAGCGCCTCGGCCGTGTAGAAGAGGGCGTAATAGGCACGCGAGGCGGCGAAGTCCAGGTAATCCTGCGCGGCAAGCAGCGCCGCGGCGCGCCGGCTGCTGGCCGCCTTCTCCAGCAGGGCCGCGACTTCGGCCCTCATACCGGGACCCCTTCGCGGCGCACATTGAGCAACAACGGCGTCTGCTCGTGCTCGAAACGCTCCCTCGACACGAAAGCGCGCGAGATCACTACATCGTGTTGGAGCGACAGCGCCGCTACAGCCGCCGAAGTGCGGCGGATGAGGTCCGCGTAGTCGCTGTCGTCCCGCACGACCACCAGTACGTCGATGTCGGAGTCTGAACGGGCCTGGCCTCGCGCTTGCGAACCGTAAAGAATCACCGACTCCAACTCATCTCCCAGGCAGCGAACCAGCTCCCGGCGCAGACTGCGTAGAATGCCCTGAAGCTCCTGTTTTGACATCGCTGCACCTCCTGGCAATCGTCTTGCATTAAGGCCAGTATAAGCTGGGATTCCGCAAACGGCAATCTTTTCCCCGCGAGGCCCGTTCGTTTGCGAATGTGTTGAGGGTCAGGTCGTTGATGGACGTGTCTCCACCCGGGATCATTCTGCCGGCGCCTGGATGCAGAGCCGGTCACGGAATGTGCTGATGGTGGGTGCGTCGGGGACCAGGCGCCGCACGATGTCGAGCCAACGACAGGCTTGGGCGCGATCGCTGGCGCTGGCGCCCGGCAGCCAGCCGTCGAGCGTCGCCAGCGCGGCGATGCCGCGCTGGCCCAGCTGCGCCAGGGCCAGATAGCCCTGCCAGTCGCCGTTGCCCCCCGCGACCAACGCCTCAAAGATCGCTTCGGCCTCGCCGAATCGGCCCTGTGCTAGCCGCAACTGGCCCAGGCAACCGCGCGTAAGGGGCGAGGCGGGATCGTGGAGCAGCGCCCATTCCACATCGGCTTCGGCTAGCGGCAGCCGGCCGAGCAAGACCAGAGCCTCGGCGCGGTTGCGGTGGAGATAAGCGGCGCCTGGCGCGGCCTCCAATGCCTTGCCGTACTCGGCGACGGCCCGGCTGTAGGCCTCCTGGGCCTCCGTGGGCCGGCTGCGGCCGGCGAGCAGTTCGCCGAGGCTTCGGAGGGCGTTGCCCTTGTTGTTGTGGGCGTAGATGTAGTCGGGGGCGAGGGCCAGGGCCTGGTCGAAGCTGGCGACGGCCCGGCTGTAGGCCTCCTGGGCGCCGGCATGCTGGCTGAGGCCGGCGAGCAACTCGCCGAGGCTCTGGAGGGCGTTGCCCTTGTTGTTGTGGGCCTGGACCAAGTCGGGGGCGAGGGCCAGGGCCTGGTCGTAGCTGGCGACGGCCCGGGTGTAGGCGTCCTGGGCGTCGGCATGCTGGCTGCGGCCGGCGAGCAGCTCGCCGAGGCTTCGGAGGGCGTTGCCCTTGTTGTTGTGGGCGCCGATGTCGTCGGGGGCGAGGGCCAGGGCCTGGTCGAAGCTGGTGACGGCCCGGGTGTAGGCGTCCTGGGCGTCGGCGTGCCGGCTGAGGCCGGCGAGCAGGTCGCCGAGGCTTTGGAGGGCGAGGCCCTTGTTGTTGTGGGCGTAGATGTCGTCGGGGGCGAGGGCCAGGGCCTGGTCGAAGCTGGCGACGGCCCGGGTGTAGGCGTCCTGGGCGTCGGCGTGCTGGCTGCGGCCGGCGAGCAGGTCGCCGAGGCTTTGGAGGGCGAGGCCCTTGTTGTTGTGGGCGTAGATGTCGTCGGGGGCGAGGACCAGGGCCTGGTCGAAGCTGGCGACGGCCCGGCTGTAGGTGTCCTGGGCCTCCGTGTGCTGGCTGCGGCCGGCCAGCAGGTCGCCGAGGCTTTGGAGGGCGAGGCCCTTGTTGTTGTGGGCCTGGACCAAGTCGGGGGCGAGGGCCAGGGCCTGGTCGAAGCTGACGACGGCCCGGGTGTAGGCGTCCTGGGCGTCGGCATGCTGGCTGCGGCCGGCCAGCA
>Ga0209540_10003942_pt1 | contig 9982 bp, 10 predicted proteins | sample BarGraIncu01121A_FD_184501 | JGI IMG/M metagenome (GOLD analysis project Ga0209540, IMG submission 184501) | Arctic peat soil microbial communities from Barrow, Alaska - Barrow Graham LP Incubations 011-21A (SPAdes) (version 2) | ecosystem: Environmental > Terrestrial > Soil > Wetlands > Peat... | reverse complement strand
TCACTCTGGCGGGCCGAACAGTGGGATGACATCCCGCACCCCTTCCGCTCGACGCGCCTTCAATTCATCCGAAATACCAAACTGCATGTCCACGATCGGCCATATGAACACCAGATTCGCCAGCAAGGACAATGAGAAGCCGAACAGAATCACCCCGGGGACAAGAACCAGGGACACAGGAAGGAACAACGCGAGAGCAAACCAAACGAAACTGGCACACAGCATGCCCGCAAACGTCCTCAAAACATTTGAAGAAGACAAGACTAAGGCGTTCACAAGTACTCTGCCGAGCCTTGCATCTAGGTACGCGACCTGAAGAAATACGTACGGGGAAACCATCAAGACAAGACACAACGATAGCAGCAGGAGTACAGCCGCCCAGATCCCGACATCAGCACCGCTGAATACCATCGCCCAGAAGTAGAACTCCGCAAAGATGAACGCTGACATCACAATCCCCGGAAGCGCCAACTGCCGCACGCTCTCCACGAACTTCCGCTTGAAGTCAAACCAGATCGACACCGATTCTCGTTGCAATATCTGAGTTACGCAGAACATTGACGCAGCAATCGCTCCGCCAACCGGCGAGCTGGCCACCAAAGCCAACATCAAAGCCCAACCTCCCCCGCCACCCCCTAACACCAATGCATACAACAATCCCGAGGGCAGAACAACAACACACAAGAGAAGGTTCAGTCTGACAAGCCGTCCGAAGTCTCCCAGCACGACTTCGAGAAAGCGTCGATTCTTCCTCTCTCGGTGCTCTACCGCTGCAGTTTCGGATCTCTTACCAAACATGGTAGACGTCATGCACCGCCTTACCAGCTAACACGAGACGCTCCCTGTCGAGGTTCCACTGGACGTGCTCCCTCAGAGCCTCCGTTGCGTCAAATGACAGACCAAACAGCCTCTCCATCTTTCTCACGGACACACGCTCCGGCTCTTGCTTTGAATCACCCTCGGGCGCGAACACCCGGCTCTTTGACTCCGGAGCCATTTCGATCGCCATTCTCGCGATTTCGGCCCACGACGTCCACTTCTTCCCCAAGCCTAGAATGACTTCTTCATTCAACTCGCTCTCAACGACGCGCAGATAGAGTTCTGCGATTTGCCCGGACGAGAGGAACTGGGTTCCGTCATTTTCGCTAATCACGAGGTCCTCCCCTTTCAGGACATGCCGCGCAATATCGCGGAAACTAACGTCCGATTCGGATGCGCCACCTTCGTAAGCGGGGTTGGAAAAGGTGTATCCCGGGCGGATGACGTTCCGTCGCATATCCACCTTCCGACCCCGCACCCCCTGGCTAGCATAATAGTGCCGGAAGCCTAGAAGATACGCCTCCGATGACGCCTTGGTAGCACCGTAGAGATCGCCCGGCAGGCAAGGTGCAGTCTCGTCGATGCCGTCATAGAACACGCCCATGGCAGCCGTCGAGCTGGTGTACACAAAGTTCCTCACCCCCGCGCGCTCGGCCTCTTGCACGAGGAATGCGGTCACGCGGGTATCGTGTTCGAGCATCTCCACAGGAGTGTTACCCCACCCAAGCGCAATGTGTACCACGGCGTCACAACCTGGCAGCGCGGCCTTCATCTTGTCCAGATCCAGTATATTGCCGGCCACCGTGGTGACTCCAGGCTGATCGCTCAGTGCCGGCATCCGTCGCGGAGTGCGGGTGTACAGCACGACGAGGTGCCCCGCCGCCAGAAGGGATCTGACGACGTATTGTCCAATGTTGCCTGTGCCACCTGTCACAAAAACCTTCATCCGACTTTCCCTCTCCTTATGCAATTCGTCCTGCTATCTGATGTCATAGACACTACAAAGTGTGACGCCGTCAGGGTTGCCCTCCACAATTGTCACCCGCCGCTCGCCAGCATCCATGTCGAAGTAGTTATCACTCAATACTAGGTCGTCGTCCTCATTTGATATGCACACAGCGCGAGCGTAGGAGCTCGCGGAGACCACCAAGCTATCCCCTTCGATCCGAAATTTGAGGGCAGGGTCCCGGAAACGGAAGAATCTTGGCATACTGAACAGCACGCTGCCACCGGAGATTCGTTCACCGTCTTCATACAACTCGTAGGACACGTATTGTTCGAAGATGTCCGCGTTGTCAAACCTCCGCTTGTCGAGCCACACACTCTCTAGTGCGGGGACCGTAACGGCTTCCTCTCCTTCGATTACAGTCGAAGCGTCAGCGTTCTTGAGTGCCCATTTCACCACGACTCTTCGCTCGCACAGTGTCTCGTTGGAGACATTGAGCCTGATGCTCTTCTCGATCTCGGCATCTTCACTGTTTACGTTCGCCCCTTGTGTCATCAAGCCCTCATCACAGCATGAGAGCAACAGCGGCGCATAGAATCTTCGCGCGTAATAGTGAAGTGCCTTCCAACGCCCGTAGTAGTCGATGGACGACCACGATGTCACCGGCCAGCAGTCGTTGAGTTGCCAGTAGATGGCGCCCATGCAGCGGCCCCGGTTCCGGCGCCAATGCTCGACCCCATATTGTATTGCCTGAGACTGCACCAGTTGGGATGCGTATACCAATCGATCCAATCGGTTGGGGTAGAGGTACATCTGTGACAGGTAGCTCATGATCTTGCCGTTGGCACCGTGGTTGCGTTGGTGCTTCTCCATAACGTAACTGAAGATATTGCGATCCTCCGGCAGGGTGAAACTTTCGATCGTCTTTACGGACGGGAACGACTGAAAGCCAAACTCAGACGCATAGCGAAAATGAAACTTTCGGTAATCCGAGAAGGGGCGGCCGCCGTGCCACACTTCCCAATAGTGTACGTCACCGCGATCGGGGGCGTTCGGCTCGTCAAATCCACCTCCGGAGGAAGGCGAGGCCGGCCAGTAGAAGGTGTCCGGGTCGAGCGCCTTTACCAATTTCGGAATCAGATATTCATACAGCTTGATGTAGTCAGCCTTCTGACTGTGGGTACAGTCATAGGCCCATTGATCGACGAACATCTCCATCTCGTTATTTCCACACCAAAGCCCAAGCGACGCGTGGTGCCGTAGGCGTTTCACGTTGTCCGTGATCTCGGCCGTAACGCTAGCTTCGAAACCCTCGTCGAGGTTGTATACCGCGCAGCTGAACATGAAGTCCTGCCATACGACCAGACCCAATTCGTCGCACGTGTCAAAGAAGAAGTCATCGGGATAATATCCGCCCCCCCAGACTCGCACCGTATTGAAGTTCGCACGCACGCACTGCTCCAGAAGGCGTCGGGTCTTATCGGGGGTGACACGTCCCAGAAGGTTGTCCTCGGGTATGTAGTCCGCCCCCATCGCGAACATGCGGACCCCATTTACAGTCTGCGTGAACTCTGAACCATACTCATCAGAGTTGGTGAGCACCGTCATTGTTCGCAGGCCGACTCGGCGTGACCAGCTATCGACCACTTCTCCCTCTGAGCAGAGGGCCACATCCACGCGGTAGAGAGGCTGAGCCCCGTAGCCGTTCGGCCACCACAGTTGAGGGTTCGTGATCACTATTTCGGCGCCAGGACCGTCCGATGTTTGCACGCTTCCGTCTGGCGAGTGGACTGTGACCGTATATTGTGCTTCTCCTCCTGAACGGTTATCTAGTTCTATTCCAAAGGAGAGCTTCACGTCCTGGTCTGTATGGTGCTGCCGAACGTGCACATCAACGATGCGCGCGGTCTCGATGCCAACAATCGTCAGGTCGCGCCATATGCCCGCGTCGGGCAGGCGAGGACCCCAGTCCCAGCCGAACATGCAGTGCGCTTTGCGAAGATGTGGGAATCCCACCATCGCGTCCGAACTGCCGCCAGCATGCGCGTCTTTGTCAGCCTCCCGAATGAAGCGCGTCGGTGATCGCAGTATAACCCTTAGCGAATTGTCCTTTTCGCGCAATGCTTCCTTGATGGGGAATTCCCAGACACGGTGCATGTTGTCCGCCTTCCCTAGCGGAGCCCCATTTAGAGACAATTCGGCAAGGGTATCCAAACCTTGGCACCTCAGAAGTATGTCGCTACAGTCTGCGAATGAGCTGTCCAGGTCAAACCTGCACACGTACTCATAGTCCTTATCCATCAAGCGTCGAGCAATATTCTCGTTGTCGCGATAGAAGGGGTCCTCCATTTCTCCCGCCGCCAATAGGTCCCCGTATACCGATCCCGGCACAGTGGCTGGAAGGCTCGGCGTGCCGAGTGTTCCCATTGTCCAGCTCGCGTGGAGTTCTTGTCTTATCACTAGATATCCTCCGGGGTGGTCTTTAGTCGATATTGCGCGATTTGAAGAGTCTGCTGGGAAGCATCTGCCTGCAGATCGGCTGCCTCCTACTTGAGCCAGCTGATGGATCTCACCGCTTCCTCAGTTACCTGTCCCGGCCTCACGTTGGTGCATCAACGTAGGTTCAGTGTCGGTCCCGCACCAGGCTGGTGGCTTGGCAGGTGACCGCTTCGTCCGGACTCGTCCATGAGTTGGGAATCAGTATTGAGGTGCCGCAGGTGACATCCAAGAGAGTTCGTCGGTGACGTGGTGAAGACGGAGTACTCGTTCCCGCTCATCCGCCGCTCTTACCCCTTGATACCAGTAGCCGCAATACCTTCCACGAAGTACCTCTGCGCGAGGAAGAACACGGCCAGCAGCGGCAAGAGCGTCAGCAGTGACACCGCCATCAGCAAATTGATCTGTTGCGGTCCGTACTTGCTGCTGAAGAACTGAAGGCCCACAGCGATGGTGTACTTACTCTCCGAATTGAGGTAGATGAGCTGCGTCATAAAGTCGTTCCAGTTGTTAACCAATGAGAACACTGCGACGGTTATGAGGGCCGGTCTACACAGAGGAAGTATGATCAGGCGAAATATGCCGAAGCTGCTGCACCCGTCGATCCGTGCGGCCTCATCTAGCTCCCGCGGGATAGTGCGGAAGAACTGACGTAGTAGAAAGACAAAGAAGGCGCCGACCGCAAGGTACTGCGGCACCAGCAGGGGTGCAAATGTATCAACCCATCCCAGGATCGAGAACAACTGGTAGGCCGGAATGAGTGTCACCTGCATGGGAAGCATCATCGTGCTGAGAACCAAGGTAAATAGCACGCCGCTCAACCTTGACCGAAACCGCGCGAAGCCGTAGGCCACGAGCGCAGACGAGAGAACGGTCCCGGCTGCTCCCACCACCGCGACAAACACAGTGTTCGTCAAGTAGGTGCCAAAGGGCAACAGATTCCAACCGTCAATGAAATTCGTGAGAATTGGTGGTGACGGAATCCACTTCGGTGGCATCACATACATCTGCTGCGCCGGCTTGAACGCTGACGACAACAACCACGCAAACGGTAATACGAAGAGAACGCCCATGAACACAAGTAGAATGTACCTAAGCAGTAGCCCCATGTATCGATTGAACCTCTTGGTACGCACGGCTAATCACCCCTATTCGTCGCTGTAGTAGACCCAATTGCTCGACGTCTTCATTACGATAAGTGAGACGACCAAGGTAAACGCAAACAAAATCCAAGCGATAGCGCTGCCGTAACCGGCTCGATAATACCTGAATCCTTGGTCAAATAGGTATTGTACGTACATATACATCCCTCGGTTCCTCCCCAAATTCTGGTTGAGTTGGCTGAAGATGTACGGTTGAGTGAATACCTGAAGAGCGCCAATGATGCCCAGGATCAGGTTGAAGAAGATCGTAGGGGATATCATGGGAAGCGTAATCCTGAAGAGTCGCTGCACTGTTCCCGCGCCGTCAAGCTGTGCGCTCTCATAGAGAGACGTCGGCACACCCTGCAATGCCGCAAGAAAGATTAACATCGCCCCTCCCACGCCATGCAGGCTCATGATGATGATTGCTGGAACAGCGTACCTCTCGTCCGAGAGCCAGTTCGGGCCGCTTATCCCAAAGAGCGATAGGACGTAATTGACAAGTCCGTAATTGGAATTGAAGATCCAACTCCACAGGAGCACCGTCGAGATGCCAGCGATGACCGACGGCAAGTAGAATACAGTTCGGAAGACACCGATGGCCGGAATTCTCTTGTTCAGGAGGCTGGCGAGGAAGAATGCCAATACCAGCTGCAGCGGCACGCTGACAATGGCATAGTACGCTGTGTTTCGCACCGCGATATAGAACAGGTCATCCCCAAATACTTCTACATAGTTCGCTGTCCCGATGAATCCACCAAGCTGTCCTAGCTTGGAGTCGGTGAATGAAAGATACAATGAATACAACATAGGTCCAAGAATGAAGGCGGAAAAGCCCACGATCCACGGACTAATATACATCCAGAAGTTGCGCGCCTCTCTCTTTGAACTCGCAGACCGCACAGAACGCTTCGACCCTGTGGCCTCGATAGTCGCCGTATTAACCATACAATATCAGCTCCTCATAACTGGTCGGGGGCGGCGCGTGTCCGCCCCCGACTGCGCCAGCGGTTCTACTTCTTCCAAATGCGGTCGAGTACAGGTTGTGCCTGTTGGGCGGCCTTATCGAGCGCAGGCTGAACGGCAGATCCGCGCTTAATGTCGTTCAGGTTCTGATTGACAGCGTCACTTACCGCGGCGAAGGCGCCGCCGGGCAGGGTCAAGATCGCGTTAGGGACGGCATCAAGAAACTTCTGCAGATTGAGCTTCTTCCCAAAGTCCTGATCCAGCACGAAATTCATGCTGTCCTGCGTCATTGGGATGGCTGCGATCGATGATAGTTTCAGAGAAGCCGGATCAGTCGTCGTCCATTTGATGTAGTCCCACGCTGCATCCTTATTCTTCGAACCTTTCCAGATTCCATAACCTTCAACAATGCTCCAGACAGGAGTAAGGCCCGTGCTTGCCTCCGTGGGCATGCTCACGAGATCCCAGTTGAACGAACTCCCGATCTGCGAGACGAAGTCCAGAATGTCCCACATGTTGATGGGAGCCATACCCGCCTTGCCGGCGTAGAATCGCTGGTTACCTTGAACACCCGATGCTGCATCAAAATCGGGCATTACCTGGGACTTGTGCATCAGATCGGACCAGTACTGGAAGCCGGTTACGCTCTTGGGCTGATTGATGATGACCTTCGTCTTGTCCTCGTTGTAGTAGTCTCCACCGTAGTAGAACGGCATTGTCTGGTCGTAGACCCACGAGTCAGACATTCCATATACCTTGTCTGCGCCTGTGCCCTTGGTTATTGCCTTAGCCGCCGCGAGCACCTCGTCCCACGTCCATTTGCCCGTAGGTACTACAACGCCAGCCGCCTTGAACAGATCCAAGTTTACAGCCATCACGAACGGACACAAGCCGATCGGCATCCCTTCCACCTTGCCATCCGGATTCGACAGTCCCTGCAGCGCCCGCTTAGAAAACAACGTGTTGAGGTCGAGCCCGTCCCGATCAGCATATGTCTTCACATCCACCAGCTGGTCCTTATAAAGATGGAACCAGTCATCGCTTACTTCAAAAACGTCCGGGCCATTGGACGTCAACATTGTTGCAAGCTTCCTGTCGTAGTCCGGCGACACCTCGATCGCCACGTTCACATTGGGGTGCGTGTCCATATACAACTGCGCCTGTGACTCCCGCGCCTTCTTTTCGGCGGGATATCCCCATGTGAACACGGAGAGTGTGGTCTTCGCGCTACTATTCTGACGAAGATCCGAGCTCTTTGCGGAACTGCTACACGCGCTCAATGCCGCCAAGGAGGCGATGGTGAGGACGCTGCGCCGAGAGAAGGCGATATCGGATAACCCGATCGGTAGAGAACTCTTCATTGCATTCCTTTCTGTTGCCACACTGAATAGTGGTCTTTATTGTGTTGATACGATTCTTGGACCGTTGGTAGTGGGGTACGCGCCTTCCTGAGTAAGTCCTCAACTTCCGTCGGGGCTTGTCTGCACACGCTTTCATCACGTTTGAGCGGGTACCCTGAGTGTCCTATTTCCATGGCTCCGCCTGTCCCTTGGCTCCGCCTGTCCCTTGATCTCTCGACAGGATCCGCGTTCCACAAGGACCGCGCCGAACGTCCTCGTGAACTGACGTTCAAACGGTGACGCTACATACTCAATCACCTGATCAGTCAGCACCTCTAGCATTTGCTTGAAGTCGATGCGAAAGGTCGTCAGTGGCGGACTGTAGAACCGACTGATAAATGAATCGTCAGCCCCGATCACCGAGATGTCCTCGGGTACCCTCAATCCCTCACTACTGAGTACTTCCACCGCCGCAAGTGCGATTGAGTCATTCGTGGCAAAGATGGCACTCGGCAATTCCGTCCCGCTACCGAGCAGTTCACGAATCTGGTCGCGCGCCAAATCCATCTTAAAGGAGCAGTACATCATCCAATCCTCACGGATGGGAAGCCCATGCTTTGCCATGCTGCGCATGAACGCGTCGTGTTTCTGTCGACCGTTAAATCGGTTTAGGTCTCCGTGGATGGCTCCGATATTCCGATGCCCCAGCGAAACCAGATAGTCTACCGCACCCTCGCCGACCGAATCGTCGAAGTCCACGACAATCCGATTCGGCTCGGTCTTGTTATCTGTGCTTGTGTCGAAGATGCCGATGCAGTAGCCCTCGCCCACGAGGCGCTCCATAGCCGGGTAGTTCTCAGGAAAACCTATGAACACCCCTGCCTCAATCCGGCCCTGCTGAAACATCTCCGCGATCTTTGTATGGAACCGCGGATCGTCATAATCGAAGATGAGAGTGACTAAAGTGTGGTACCCGCGCAGAGATGCGCGCGAAAGAATGCAGCGCAAGATGTAGTCCATATGCGAATCCTGAAGATCTTGGCTACTTGTTGGAGCTGCCGTGGAGATGAATAGCCCGATTGTGTTGGACTTCATGCCAGTAAGCAGTTGCCCCGACAACTTGGGCGTATACCCAAACTGCCTGATCGCATCCATTACTCGCTCGCGGGTCTCAGGCCGCACTATTTCCGGACGGTTGAGCACGCGGCTGACCGTGCTGCGAGAAACACCCGCAGCCGCAGCGACCCCGTGACTGTCAACTGTCTTGTTGGTATTAGACATTTCCGGCCAAGTTCTCTTGCAGACGGATCAGCAGGAAGCTGATGGTCCCGCCGTCGTTGGCGATGAACACGTTTGCAAGCTTGTAGGTAACGTACGGGTCGATCCGGCCGGTTGTCAAGAGTAGGACTGGGCTCAGGGCGAAACTGCGTGAGCGGGTGCCGGACCTCTGACATCGATGCCCGGGTGTTGTGTGTCCATCTGAGTCGACGGAGTTGAAGCGGCTTGGCGGGGCGCCACAGGGGTCGGCGGCGTGGGCCGCCACAGCCTGGCCGGAGATCCTCCTCATTCGGGCGGGCCTCCAGTCAGTCGCACGGCGACGGACAGACCCGCGCCGATCAACGGCACAGCGAAGGGGACGGATGCCCGGGTCGGAGTCTGCCGAGATGTTTGTGTTTGGGGTCTGGCGTGAAGTCGCCGGGCTGAGAGCTGGGCGATTCACGGCCTCGGCGCGTGCGGGAACTTTGGTGATCACGCTCATGACTGATGGCTTCTTGCCTGCGGCGGAGTCGCTTCCGTTGGAGTCGCGGCCGCGTCCAGGCTGGCCCACCAGCTGGTCGCGCACCGGCCGGCCTGCGACTTCATGGCCCGTCCCGTTCGACGCACCTGGCACAGGAGTCAACGGACCTGGCGCAGGACAGACTTTCACGCCGACGCCGCGTGGCCGTTCAGCCGCCTACAAAGGGCGCCCGGACGGTCTTGTCAGACTAGCGCCGAGAAGTCGGTCGGCTCGAGGAACACTGACGTCACCGACTGCACAACCGGTCCGTCCTTCTCCGATTCGGCCTTGACCATCTGCCACTCGAGATCCGACCTGAACGCCTCCCACGACGCAGCCGCCGCCGGCGGGTTGTCGTGCGACAGCAGGTAGACCAGCGTGCCGGGCTGCTCGGTCGCGACCCAGTAGCCGATGCTCGTCATCCCGTGTCGCGCGAAGAGATCTACCGTGTGGTTCCGGAACCGGTCGAGCAGGACGTTCATCCGTCCGGGCTCCG
>Ga0209540_10003941_pt1 | contig 9983 bp, 10 predicted proteins | sample BarGraIncu01121A_FD_184501 | JGI IMG/M metagenome (GOLD analysis project Ga0209540, IMG submission 184501) | Arctic peat soil microbial communities from Barrow, Alaska - Barrow Graham LP Incubations 011-21A (SPAdes) (version 2) | ecosystem: Environmental > Terrestrial > Soil > Wetlands > Peat... | reverse complement strand
AAATCTCAATCCTGGAGATAAAGGGGATCTGAGCAACGAGGACTCGATGATTTCTGGATTCCGGAAAACGGCGGCGTGCGGCCCGAAGCATACCCCATCCTTTAGGGTGGGGTGGCCGCACGCAGTTTGATTTTAGTTGAGTTTGAAATCTTGAAATAAATTGATTACTGGATCTATTATTACCACTTAGCCATGCCGCAAGGTCAATCGGGCTACTATGCGCCCGAGAAGGCCGCAAGCCGGAGAGCTGCCGTGCTCACCTGCGATCGATTGAGCTGTTATGCGCGCGAGAAAGCCAAGGCTAGACGCTATCGATCCTTCTGGCGATATAGTATGATTCTTCCCCGGATGCATCTCTCTCTAGTTAAAAATTGAATTTTCAAAATAGGGTGGTTCTTGGCTCTCTAACGACTGTAACAGGCCTGCCGGAAAGCTGGGCCGTAAGCCAGGGGTCCATTCCCATATAACTCGGTGACTGCAAATTGCTTGATCCTGAATTATTTATGATTATCGGGGTGTTGTTGTTCGTAAAGGTGTCAGGATAGAACCATTGCGGTGCATATCCAGGTGGGAAAAGCGTACTATTTAGGAGACTGAAACCCTTTGGAGCATTCCCCCACCTCCAAAGATTGTTCTGAGTTTCGATTGTACTCGTCGGCTGCGTCCCGTACTTGGCCAGCCATGTTGTCCCAAAGCTCTCGCCCACGCTCTGAAACCCATAGGACGATTGTATGCATACCATGCTGAGGAACATGCAGATAACTACTACCGATGAAATCTTCATCTAATCTCCATTCAATATCCCAGATGGTTCATTCTTATTACTGAATTCATTTGAGCACTTTGATAGTCGTATTTGCCAGGCAATGGAGCTGGCCGTGGCTTAGAACCCCATTCAGAGAGATTGATAGAGTTGTTTCTCCCGTCCGTAGCATCGGATGAGCCATTTGTCAGGTTTTTCAGCAACACTGCTCCATCGACACCGCCTATCTTCATTGATGTGGCTTTGTGCGAGAGGTCGATGGTTGTATTGTTCAATACGGCTAAATTGGATGAATTGATCGTAGAGTTGTTTGTCAATCCTCCAAGCAAGAGATCTCCATCCCTGCCACCGACATTGATGAGAGATCTGCTTTCGGCGAAAAGGATTAATGCTAACAATGCGGCCAGAATCAATATTGCTCGTTTCATGAATTCCTCGTTGTTATGCTTTGTGCGGAGGTTTAAATACGCTGTGCTGTGATCTGACTATAGAGATTAATTAGTCCTCTGCCTTATAGATTTAATCATTTCAGATCTCAAGGGTGCAATGCTCTTCAATTCATATACAAATAAAAAATTAACCAAGAAAAAATTGGGGATTTCTCCTCCGTCTAATTCTTAGATGTTCTAGTAATTCTCGCCAAGGATTTCAAAATACGCCTGAGGATGGCTGCAAGCAGGGCATTCCGCTGGAGCGACATTTCCTTCATACATATATCCACAGTTGCGGCATCTCCAGACTGTTTTCTGATCTCTCTTGAAGGCGATGCCTTCCACCAGATTCCTTCTTAGGGCAAGGTACCTCTTTCCATGTCCCTTCTCGGCTTCGGCTATATTGAGCATGAGTGCCGCAACTTCTGGGAAGCCTTCCTTCTTTGCAATATCTGCGAACTCGGGATACATCGTGCCTGATTCATATCTCTCGCCATCTGCTGCTGCCTGCAGATTATCAATGGTCGTAGCTATGACTCCAGCAGGGAAGAAGGCGACAACTTTTGCCTCCCCACCTTCAAGAATCTTAAAAAGCACTTTTGCATGCTCTTTTTCATTGTCGGCTGTATCAAGGAATATGGCAGCTATCTGCTCGTAGCCTTCCTTCGTTGCCTGTGAGGCAAAATAGGTGTATCTGTTCCTCGCCTGGGATTCCCCGGCGAATGAAGTCATCAAGTTATTCTCAGTCTGTGTGCCTTTAAGTTTCTTCATTACTGCATCTCCCACTAAAATTATTTCTCCAATCTTTCTTTAATCAGATAAACAATCCGGTATAAACCAGTAGATTGATTGATATTTAATCCACGAGCAGGAGTTCAAGCTTTTGCGTCATAGCCCCTTAGCAGTTCTGCGATGTTCATATTTCATATCCGAAAATTATTTAAGTATCTGAGAGATAGATTGTAAAACGCTGGAGAGAGAACCTGATCGAGGTCATCAAATTGGGAGGGAGAGTCGTGAGAAGTAAGTATAGGATCGCGTTTCTGGCTGCAATACTATTTTCTGTGATTTTGGCAGGGCTATCCTGCGCTCAACCTGAATTCAGCCTGAATTCCCAATATGTATAGCTTATGGATCAAAATGTGAAGGGAAACGGCTTTTTCAACGCTTATCAGAATGCAGATGTCAAAAACCTTAGTCTAAGCAACACGGCCCATGGAAGCGGAAGCTTGAACCATGAGTCCAAGCTTGATTCTCGCAATGGAGCCAAATTCGATACTAAAAGTAGCGATTATATAAGTACAAGCGATAGGGGCACGATCTTTATTGAGAGTACTGACTTTTCCTATTCACCAAGAAGCATCCAATTGGGAGAGTACTCCCTGCCGATTACCTTCCGATCGAAGGGTGCTGAGGAGACCTGCCTGAAGAATTATGTCTCAGGCGTCTCCATGGATGCCAGGTTCAATTACTTAGATACGCTCAGCAAGAACCTCTCCTCAGAATTATACTGGAAATTCGCTAGCGGTACCAATGATTTTGCCTCCAATTTGGAGAGCCAGGCCAAGACTGACCTGAACCTTGTGGCTTCATTCTCAGGCAGCGGACATGTGGGCGTCATGGATACGAGCCGGGGCGAGAAGAATGCAGATATATTGATCGACGAGGATTACAGAGGGACCTACTACTTAACCAAGAACATGTCGCAAGAAGTCAAATACAAGTTGACGCGAGAGATTGATGACTGGTTACCCTGCTGCTCGGGCGGATTTGCCGATATGAATGTCCTCGATAAGAAGCCCTTTAAATCTGCAACAGGCGTCTTTGATTGTACCTGCTTTAAGGCAGCAACCGAGGCCCAGTTCCCGAGGGTCTATTAGAAACCCTAAATGGGGCTGCATCAATTTCCCATTTTTCCTAAATTATTAGGTCCTGGAATACTGGGATAATCACATTCATACGACTAATTTTTCCACTGACTTTTGGATCGTTCTGAGGCGGTTCCTCATCTCGATGCCCTTTGCTGTTGTCTTGTACAATATCGGTGAGGTGGTGCCCTGGCGTTCTAGGAGATCGTTCTTCATGAGAAGATTCAGGTAGGTGCGGATGGTTGTGAAGTTGGTGTTGGTTTGGTAGACAATCTTGGTAATATTTTCACCATTTTCACATCGACTCAAGATCTCGATTACTATCTGGTCTTTGCTCCTACGCCCTCTCATTTCTCAAATTCTCCCGGAACGGCTCGCTAGAAAATTAAATTTGCTTTTCCTATCGGTTGGTTTTTCCATATAAATTTATCTTATACTCGATAAATCAGCCTTCCTTTACATTCCCCGAAAGATCGCCTGCAGGAAAGTTACAGCTCTATCGTTGGGCTGTACCAGGGAGCGTTTGACTCCGGCAGAGATCTGGCTTCTCCTCGTATATACAAAGTAAATGAAATAGCTTAGGCCCAGCAATTCGGGGATAAGAATCCCTGGATCTCTCAGCCCGGAAAAGATCGCTTCCAGGTAGCTTAGTGTGTCCAGGTGGAGTGCCTTGGGAAAATTTCCCAGGAGCGGCCAGAGCAAAGTAACAGGCGAGTTCCACATAGAGTCCAAAGCAAGATGGACCAGCACCCCCCAGGACATGGATTTGAGCCTGATGTCCCGGGAGTAAATGGAGAGGGCTGCCAGGAGCAATAGAAAGATAAGTGTATGGGCGAAGGTTCTGCCCATATTGGGGCTGCCAAATGCTATCAGTCCCAGGGGTTTGTCTATGATATCAGGAAGCATAGATCCCAGGGCCAGAAAGGCCAGGTCTGCCTTGCCGATAAAACGGGCGGTGGCAAGGGTGAGGCCCAGATGGGCAAAGAGAAGCATTGGACGGTTATCGGTCGCTGGGGTATATAACTATTTGCGGGAGAGTATAAACGGGAAAGAGCTTTAGATGTCTACAATTGAATCGGGCTCGGGGGGCAGGTAGCTTACGTGATGGTGCGGCCTTCTTGTCAGCAATGGCATATTGCAGGTTGTCTACCCGGGCGCTTATTCTGACCCATTCTTTTGGAGGATCCGGGATGACCAAAGCGGTAAGATTCTGCCGGAAATACCTGTCCATCAGCTTATCGAGATCGTACATGCCGGATAGATAATCCTGCAAGTAGTTCTCGTCGCTTACCACGAGCGCTATCATCGAGTCGCTTTTCAGCTCAGGAAAAGCTGTGGTATAATGGGCAAGGGGATAGGATAGGTTGAAGGCGATCAAGAATACTAAGGAGAGTACTACCAGGGCAGTGAAGGCGTTTCTCCTGTTTAAGATTATTATTGCCAGAGCCAGAGAAAGCACCGGCAAAAGCATCAGGGTCCTATCGAACAAATCATTGCCTGAGACATACTCAACCATTGCCATGAAGATCTGCAGATGGTCTCCGATTCCAATTACTCCATTGTTGAAGTCTGTACTGTCTGTGAAAAGTATCGCTCTTCCCTTTCCATAGTTGGTGCCGGCCATTACCCGATGCCGTGCGAAGAGGCTGTTGAGCATAACCTCCTCGGTGAATTCCCTGTTCAGGAAGAAGGCCGAGGTTTCATTTCGATAATGCGCAAAGTAGCTCGGACGGGTTATGATCTCAAAGAGAGGCAGGGCGGAACTCAGCTTCTCCAGGCTGGTGCTCGTTTCCCATAGCAGATCCCCTGTCATATACCGGGCCATGAGAGGCGGAAATTCCCCTTTTTGCGTGATCGATCCCCTGGAGTCGGTGTAGACATCCTGAACTCCTGTCGACAGGTACCTGTATCCCATTAGCTCGGAAATAGGGTTGATATTGGTGCTCATCCCGTAGATGTCCGTATGCTCGCCGATCAGAATCAGGCCGTTGCCCTCTGCCGTGAAGTTCATTATGGCATCTATTTCCGGTTGACTATAGGGACTGGTAACGCATTTAATCACCAGAACTGCCTTACGGCCGCGAGTTATGTTCTCCAGAATCTCAGGAGTTATCGTTTTCGTCAGGATGGAGTGAACTCTGCTTATAGCCGGCTTCTTCAGAGGCGTATCTATGATCAGAGTAGTGTCATAGATACGAGATATGATGTTCATCAAGCCGAAGTAGTTGTTGGCGCCGCTCACGGGATCTTTGGCCGTAGTTGAAAGATAATCCGTCCACGTCGGCTCCCATTCGCTATGTGATTCGTCTATTATTATCGCCGGATCCGACCTCGTTTCATCTGGAGTGCAATACACGATTGCCAGGAGAAAGAAAGCCATGAGAAACGCCAGGGTTATCTTCCGGGAGCCGAAACCGCCTACCTGAATCTTCTTTATCACAGCTTCCGGAAGGGTAACACACATCATTAGAACGGAGGTCAATGGCAAAACGATGGCAGAGAGATTGTCCAGGATAAAGGTTGACGTGCTCGGGTTGTTTAACAAGTTCTGTAGATTGAGGATCAAAAACAGGAACGGTATCGCCACTGTCGCCGTCACCGACATGATATGAGTTTTGTGATCCAACTTCAGCATAGCAAGCAGGGCGAGGCCTGCCACTGCAATGGAGACGTAGAACGGCAACAGAATCTTCACATCATCAATGAGAATAGGCAGATGCGTCCTGGTGTGATAGAGAATCAAGTATCCCGTATCGCTCATAGCATAATTTATGTGGAAAAGAGGAGACAGATATTGGAAAACCGCCGTCAAGCCGCCCAAGAGAATGCCCGGATCGAGAAATAGGAGGGTGATGAGGCCTGCGAGAGATGGGATGAATATCTCGATCTTGCCATTTATAGCAATCATTGATACGATCAGCAACACGACCAGAGGGAGGTAAGTGTTGTTGCCCGGATACTTCATGAAGAATACCGAGATGGCCATCGCCAGAAAGACCGCAATCAAGTCCTTTCTTTCTGGGCTATGATCTTTAAAGGCGACCAGAAGGAGCAGCAAAGAAGCGAGAGCTATCAGGAAGCCGGAATAGTCCCAGAGGTCGAAGAGCATTATGTAGCTGGCCAGCAAGAATATTCCTGTGGCGAATCCTGTGAGCCTGGCCTCAAATTCCATTTTGGATCCTCCCGCCCAGGGATGCAAACAGGTTCTTGATGAACTGCAGCAGATTGGGGTCAGGGTAGCTGAAGATCGGCTCGTACTCCACGAAGTTCCTGAATATGGTATGGTCCCCTATTACTATTATCTTGCCGCCACCAACGTTCTTCAGAGCCATAACCGGAGTGGTATTGTAAAAGGCTATGGGAGTTCCGCCTATAACCTCGACGGCAGAATACATGTTAATACTCCCGTTGATATTTTTCATAAGGGGATCTGATGACGGCCTGGCCTGAATTGTTGCCTCTATCCTATATGGCAGCTGGTAACCCCAGGTAGTATTGTTCATGTAACTCATCTTGCCAAGAAGTGTCTCATTGAGATGGAGGCCGAAGGATTGCAGCAGAGAATTAGCGGCATCATTGGTTTGGCTCCGAGATGTATCTGCATGGTAACCATCGAATACAATCAGAGTCCCGCCGTTTTGCACATAATCTCTTAGCTTATCCTTTTCCTCCGGGCTGAAAACGTTTGTTGGGCCCATGGTGACATAAGCCCTGTAACTCAATAGATCATCGGGCAATTCTTTCACCAAAATGGGGTTGAATCCATAGTGCTGGGCAAATATGGTGAAGAAGACGCTCTTATATTGATGCGGTGCCCCGTATCCCTCGATATTGGCATGTCCCAGGTCCAGTGCAATCTTATTTGCAGGATCTGAATTCAGGGGCATAGCCGCCTCGACCTGAATCAGGAGAAGCACAAGAACAACGGATATTATAAACGGCTTGATCGCCGCCAGCCGTGCTCTTGAGATCCCGAATAGGATCAGAACGATCAAGAGAGCCCGGAACCAATTGTCTCTTTGGAAGCTGTTTTTGTGGTTGAGGTAGAACAATACTTTTCCTATGAATCCGTAGTTGTACGGCAGGTTGGGGCCGCTCATGGAATCGGTGTTTGCAATGGCTATCACTCTTCCCAGGCCATAGTTGGCTGCCGCACAGATGGGCAGAACGCCGAATTTATCTTTTTTATCGGGTATGATATCGCCGAGATAGGCGCGATCCGTTGCCGACCAATCACCGAGGTCTGCCCAGGTAGTAAACTTCAGAGCATAAAAGATGAGATTATCCGATCTGTTGACCGCAAGAGTACCACCTGTCGTCTCCTCTGTGCTGTCATAGTTCGTTGTGCTCGTGAAGTGAGGCTCCCAGAGCATACTATAATCGAAGTTGAGATGCAGCCCGAACCTGTGCAGGATGGGATTGAGGTTCAAGTAGCAATCATAAATATTGGTATGATCTCCCAGAACGAACAGCCCGCCGCCATTATTTACGAAATCCGTTATGGCCTCGATCTCCTGGCTGCTGTATTTCTCCTCAGGAGTCTCGATGATAAGTATGCTGATTCCTTCCAGGGACTCGGGGGTAATCGTCTGGTTCAGTATTGTTGCACTATATCCGATGGCATCCAGATACCTGAGAGTGGAATGGGTCAGGCTGTCGTTCTCAAAGTAAGCGGAGTCCAGCTTATGATGAAACCCATCGTATGCTATATGGCCGTCTTTCTGCTGCCCGAGGAGATCAACGGGAGAGATGCTGATGACGAGGAGGATGAAAGAGGCATAGAGAATGCCCGTTATCATGGCCCCAATCCTCGCTTGAATTGCCGTCGTCAGATCATAGCTTGCTGCAATCAGGAAGAAGACAAAAGTGATGAGCATGATGACCGTCAGGTCAAGCGCCAAACCCAGGCCCTCGACCAGAGCCAACGGCGATAAGATGAAGACTGTCTTCTGCAGGTATTCGTTCCTATAAAAATAGTTTAGGACCAGGAGCAGCAGAAGGATATAGGGCACGGGATTACGTAGCAGCATAAGCATGAAAAATAGGGGAATACCGAGCGATCTCGCCTTTTCGAACCGACTCTCTGCGAAGTAAATAAGGAGAGAAAGGCCTGAGACTGTGCCCACGACATACAAAGGTGTGATCAGCTGGAAATAACTGTGGACTATCCCCGATTCCCAGAAGACGAAGAAAAGAAGCGGCGCATAGGGAAGGAAATCCCTCAAGCGTCTCGGCCTCTTGTCTATGCTACTCACTGCAGGATCTCGGGTCATGACCCTAAATATGCTCTTTGATCCTGGATGCCCATCCAGGTAGCTTTTTCCGGTAGCCAAGCAGCAGGGCGGCTATGACCGCAATGGCGACGCCGAGCACAATTTTGTAAAAATTGTCGCTTAAGGACATCCGGGCATTATAGTAGTTGAAGTTTGCCCGGAATGAGATCTCCGTGTTATTTCCCGTGTTATTTGTTTGCCAGACCAGGGCATTCCGGTCGAGGATAGTCTCTTTCTGGAAGGGCTCACTTGAGTTTCCTTTTGTCACCACCGACGTCCCAATTCTTGCTCCTTCCGGAAGCCTCACGATTATCGTGGCTGCCTGGGGCTCGCCTACATCCACGCTCGTGTACAATGTATTTCTATCCCCGTTTCTCTGCATGAGCTCATTCCATGTGAAGTTCAGGTTGAACTTGTAGGGCTGATCGACCAGATACCCTGCTAAAAGAAGGGAGATGGTCCTCTGTCCTTCCGCTTCATTTACGTCCGCATCTAATAGCTGTCCCAGGGAATCCTCAGCCTGATAGTCTTTGGTTTTTCCTCCGCGGAAGGAGAAGGTGTATAGAATGCTGGGCTCCTTGGGGATAATAGTAGTAGACCAGGCACATCTGACGCTTCCGTCGTCCAGCACATCATAGATATAGGTATGATCTACAGGCAAGAAGGCGATCTTCTCTGCATCAATCGGCATTGATGTGATTAAAAGAATAAATAATAAACAAAAAATAAATTTATGATCCAATGGAGTCACTCCAGTTATAAGGCAGTCGATGTACTTGAGCTGGTTCCGGTAGGTGGAATGGCTTGGTCCGGACGCAGTTCAGCTGCATGCGTGTTCTGGCATCTGCAAGAGGGACCCGTTGGACATGCGGCTCCTGTTGGGCATTTGGAACCAGTTATGCACTTGCTTCCAGTTGGACATCCAGTACCAGTTGCACAGCTCGCACCAGTTATGCATTTAACACCAGTTGTACATGCAGCGCCCGTTGTACATGTAGCGCCTGTTGGGCATTTGGCACCCGTTGGTTGTTGGGCCGTGGTTGGCGATGGCGCCGCAGATACGCAGCTTATCATCGCAATTAGAATGACCGCGCAAATGAGAACCCTTAAACCTTTCATTCTTCCCTCCTTTGCATTTTATCCTCAGTGTCTTTAATACTATTATCTGCTTCGACCTATAAAGACTTAACTAATCCATCATATTGATCTTAAAAGATTCCATGTGAAATGTGATTGCAAACCTAGTTAAACTCTTGCTTAGAAGAAGATCTTGAAAATCTTAAAAGATTATTGGCGCTCGGGTGTTAAGATGAACTTCAAGGTGACTGCTAGAAATTTCGCTAACTATAGAATCTACGAGATATGGACCGCTATGTTGATCTGTTTCATCCTACTCGTTGCTTCGGATATCTCAATGGCCTCAGATAAAACGAGCGCTACCTTTAATGGACTATATTCGTCCATGGGAGTTGACCTTGACGGCGATGGCATTTATGATAGCATAGACCTGGAAGTCGGCTTAAACATTGCCGTCCCGGGGATTTACGAGGTGAGAGGCCAGCTCATCGAGGATCACGGAAACGAGACCTATTCCGCCTCAAATAAGACCAGCTTATCATTAGGTGCCAGGTCGGTGATCTTGAGGTTC
>Ga0209540_10003940_pt1 | contig 9983 bp, 8 predicted proteins | sample BarGraIncu01121A_FD_184501 | JGI IMG/M metagenome (GOLD analysis project Ga0209540, IMG submission 184501) | Arctic peat soil microbial communities from Barrow, Alaska - Barrow Graham LP Incubations 011-21A (SPAdes) (version 2) | ecosystem: Environmental > Terrestrial > Soil > Wetlands > Peat... | reverse complement strand
AAGATTCGGTTTTCATGATGACTCTTCACAGCGCTAAAGGGCTTGAATTTCCAGTAGTTTTCATTGCAGGTATGGAAGAGGGAATTCTTCCTCATTCCAGAAGCATGCTTTCTCAGATGGAAATGGAAGAGGAAAGGCGGCTTATGTATGTTGGGATAACTAGAGCCAAAGAAAAAGTTTATTTGTGTTTTACTAGTCAAAGAAACATATTCGGATCTACCCAGGTCAATCCGCCCTCGAGATTTTTGAGCGAAATACCAGAACACCTTGTGCAAAATTTTCAATTTTCAATTTCCAATTTTCAAACAAATCCCAAAGCTCAATTTTCAAATTCCAAATTCAAAGGATCAAAAAATATTGAAAATTGTGAATTGAAAATTGAAAATTTCAGAGATGGTGAGAAGGTGAAGCATTCGGAATTCGGAGAAGGGGTGGTAATTTCTACTCAAGGAGATATTATTACCGTCGCTTTCAAGCAAAAAGGAATTAAGAAGTTGGCACTAGAGTTTGCTAAGCTAAAGAAGATTTGAGTATAGGCTTTAATATCAAATTACCAATTTCCAATGACAAATCAATGCCAATCCGCCAGCTGGCGGACAAAATCCAAATTTTTGACATTTAATCATTTGGATTTGATTGGAAATTGGATATTGGAAATTTGAAGTTCGAATCTTGTGCTATAATTAGAACATGAAAAAGTGTCTATTTATTTTAATATTATTATTTCCGATAGTTTCTCTGGCTGCCATGAGCAGTTCTAATTACCGGATCGATTCTGATGTTGTCGGTGCGGCTGGAAACCAAAGCACTTCTTCAAACTATCAGATGGGCGACACTTTGGGGGAGCCGATAATAGGAGATAGTTCAAGTTCCAATTACCAGGGAAAATTTGGTTTTTGGCAGATGACTTCCGGGGGATCCCAGTTAGGGCTTAATTGCCAAGCCTCGGATGTTTATATGATGGATTATTCTCTTGGAAATGCTAATAACTATAGCAAATACCTATTTTCTTCCTCAGAAAAGTGCTCTGTGACTGACAATTCCAGCGCTCCATGGTCATTGACTGTCAATGCTTCAAACTTCATTAGCGCCAAAAATAACATCCCGAATAGCAATGTTTATCTAGTTACTGATGGAACTGCTGGCAGCGGGGATACCATTACTAACCCGACTAGTGATATCATTGAAGCCGCTGGTCCGGAGGCCAGTTTGGACACAACAAGAACAATCATTAGCGGAGGAACTTCTGCTTCAGGCACCTATGACAACAGGCCGTCAGTCGAGCTTAAAAATCTTAACAATTTGTACAGTGAAGGTGTAACGGGAATTGTGACAATAACATTGCAATAAGTTATTAACTCTTGTATTTTTTTGAATTTAATTATATAATTTTTAGTAGGAGACGAAATTAATTTTCCTACTGAAATATAGGGTGGGATGAAAACAAAAAGACAAAAAATAAGACAGCAGATAATTGCTACGATCGTGGTCTTCTTTATGTTTATTATGGTTTCTGGAACAGTAGATGTCATGAACGGAAATGCGGCTACCACGGTATATATGAATCTTATCCAAAACTTTGTGGCTGGAACAATGTCAATTGAGTGCATGCCAGATCTTGTTTTCAATGACATCGCTATTGCTGCAGCAGGAAATTCTTTGGCCAACATGACCGTCTTTAATATTCGAGATTATCGCGGATCCGGAGCCGGATGGAATGTGACTGCCTTTTCTAATGATCTTACTATCGCGAATAGTGCCGTGGGGGTAAATAATATTTCCAATGCTTCTATTGCCATGAATCCATCCACAGCCATTGTCATAGGCCTCGATGGATCCAGTACTTCGGGAATTACTTTGGGGGCAGCTGCTTATCTGAATTACGCCAGAACACTAGCCTACTCAACAGCCAATAACGGAATGGGAAATTATAGCATCAATAACGCAACTTTCAATATCGTCTATAACGGTAGAGCGGATCAATTAGCCGGAACTTATCAGGCAATTGTTACATTCCAAATAAATTAAACTTTTCCAAAGCGAAGCTTTGGAAAAGTTTAAAGTTCATAAAGCGTTTAGAATCTCTGCCAAAGGGTTTTTTATTTGACTTTTTGCCTCTAGCATGATATAATTAAACTATAAAAAATGAGGGTGAGGATGGCGTATGGCCTCCACACTCTTTTTTTATGTTTTAATTAAGTCAAAATGAAAACAAAAAGACAAAAAACAAAACAGCAGATTATCTCTACTATCGTAGTCTTTTTTATGTTTATCATGGTTTCTGGAACAGTAAATGTTATGAACGGAAATGCGGCTACCACGGTATATATGAATCTTATCCAAAACTTTGTTTCGGGAGTAATGTCGATTGAGTGTATGGAAAATTTAGCTTTTAATGATATTACTATCGGATCACCTACAAGCTCTTTGGCCAACATGACGTCTTTTAATATTCGAGATTATCGCGGATCCGGAGCAGGATGGAATGTGACTGCCTTTTCTAATGATCTTACTATCTCAAATAGTGCAGACGGAATAAATAATGTTTCCAATGCTTCGATCGCCATGAATCCTTCCACAGCTACTATTCTTGGACTAGATGGGTCAAGTACTACGGGAGTTTCCTTGGGAGCAGCAGCTTACCTCAATTATGCCAGAACGATGGTGATTTCAACCGTTGGAAATGGATCGGGAAATTATGCTGTTAACAATATAACTTTCAATGTAGTTTATAATGGAAGAGCAGATCAACTGGCTGGCGTTTATCAGGCGCAAGTTACTTTTCAGATTAATTAAGAAATATAATTATAGTAAACCTTTCTTCGGAAAGGTTTTTTTTGTTTTTATGCTAGCTGTTTTGTAGTATAATTAGGTAATGAAAATAGCGGTTATCATTCCTACTTATAACGAGAAAGAAAACATTGAGGATGCTCTTAAAGAGGTCTTCAATTTAAGCTTAAATGATGTTCATATTGTGGTGGTGGACGACAATTCTCCTGATGGAACAGCTCTTATTGTTCAAAAAATCAGGGAAAATAACAATAAGGTCCATATTATTCAAAGGACCAGTAAAATGGGATTAGGAACGGCTTATATTGAGGGTTTTAAATACGCGCTGGAAAATGGAGCGGAGTATATTTTTGAAATTGATGCCGATTTTTCCCATGATTTTGCTTTGATTCCTTCATTTTTAGATAATATAGATGGCCATGATTTGATAATCGGTTCTAGGTATATTAGCAATGGGAAAATAGCCAATTGGAACTTATCCAGGCGTTTTATTAGTTATTTCGGCAATTTATATGCGCGTTTTGTGCTGGGAGTTCCAGTAAAAGACCTTACGACCGGTTTCAAGTGTTATCGGAGAGAAGTGGTTGAATTTTTGAACAAGCAGAATATCAGCGCAATCGGGTATGTCTTCCAAATAGAAACCACCTATCATGCTTATCAACAAGGATTTAAGATAAAAGAAATTCCAATAACTTTTACTGAGAGAAGAATAGGAAAATCAAAATTCAGCCTCAAAATTATCTGGGAAAGTTTTTGGAAAGTTTTAAGAATGAGAAGCTCTAAAAAACATGACGATCTAGCATGTCATCCTGAGTCGCCACGACGACCGCGTGCCGCCTTAGCTTCAGCGGTGGCGCAAGGATCCCGAACGATTAAATCACCAAGATACAAGAAACAATAACCAAACAATATTCAAAATTCAAATGACCAATAACCAAATTCTTTGTTTGATTTTTGAAATCTGGTTATTGATAATTGTTTGTATCTGGTTACTTGATTATTGGTTATTAAGAAATTATTTATAAAAAATGAAATTGAAAAATAAAAAATATTTATTCTGTAATATAGCAGTATTTCTGCTAGTGCTTTTTTTTGTTGCCTATTTTTCTTTTCTTTCTTTTGGAAGGCATGACAGTTTAAAATCCTATCTCAATGATTTGGGAACATATGATCAAGTTATTTGGAATACGGCGCATGGAAATTTTTTCGATAATTCAGCTAACATGCTCAACGCGAGAAACTATCTAGGAGCTCATTTTAGCCCAATTTTGCTTTTGTTTGTGCCTTTTTATGCGATTTTTGCCAGTCCAAAATGGCTGTTGTTTTTCCAAGCATTAGCTGTAGGAATTGGATCAATTCCTATCTATCTGTTTGCTAAAGAAAAGCTAAGAAGTTCCGGAGCGGGATTGGTTTTTCTTTTCAGTTTTCTTTCTTATCCGGTTTTGCATAACTCAATCTTATATGATTTTCATGAAGTTGTTTTTGCCATTCCGTTTGCTTCATTTGCTTTTTATTTTTTGGAAAAAAGAAATGACAAATGGTTCATTATTTTTTCTATCCTTTTAGCTTTGAGTCAGGAACACATGGTACTATTGGTTCTTGCGATGGGACTCTACGCCGCATTTATTCAAAAGCGTTGGAAATTTGGAGGCCTTGTGAGTTTTGTTTCGCTCGGATATTTCTTTTTAGTGCTGATGGTCCTCATGCCGTTTTTTTCCAAGACGGGAAGTTCAGCGCTTATTGCTAATAGCTCTCAGTATGCTTCGCGTTATGCTTGGCTAGGAGTTAGCTTTCCTGAAATTATTAAGAAAATATTTTTGAGTCCTGGAAGTATTTTGGTGGCTCTACTCAATCCTGAAAAATTAAAGTTTCTTTTTACGTTGCTTCTCCCGATCTTGTCGCTATCGTTGTTTTCCGCCCCATTTTTACTGATTATTCCGATTCTCCTCATCAATTTCTTGAGCAGCAATAGTATGACCTATAGCCCGTATTTTTATCACAGTGCCACTCTAATTCCTTTTCTTTTATTTGCGGCTATTGTTACTTTCCAAAAATGGTTTGAGGAAGACGTTTTCATAAAAAGACTCTTTCTGGTTTTAATCATCCTGGCTTCGATTGGATCCTGTATTGAATACACAGTATCTCCCTTGGGCACAAAATATCATTTGGCAGATTATCTTCCGGATTCTCATGCTAAGAAAATAGTTGAAATAAAAAAGATTATTTCCGCCGAAGCATCGCTAAGTGTCCAGCATAATCTTGGGGCGCATTTTTCCGAGAGAAAAGAACTCTATCGATTTCCGTTCAAGGCAAATGAAGTGGATTATATTATTCTCGACCAAGTTGATCCTTACCTGGCGAATGAAGAGCAGGTTTTTAAATTCGACTACGCGCTTCAGATGGACAGGGATGAATGGAAAAGAAAAATAGAAGAGCTAAGGGGATCTGATAGTTTCGAAAAGATATATGATGAGGATGGGTGGTTAGTGTTCAGGAGGAGATAATTGATCTAGCAGAATGTCAAATTTCCAATGACAAATTTCCAATCAAGCTCAAATGACAAATGTCAAAAATTTGGATTTTGAACTTTGACATTGATTTGACATTAGAAATTGGATATTTGAAATTTTATCGCTTATGTTTTGTCCGATTTGCAAATCGAAAAAATTAAAAAAAATTTCAATCGAAACACAAGAGGCAGACTCAAGAAAAATGATGAGTATTTTTGAATGTCTCGATTGCCAAGTTTTGTTTGCAGAAAACTATGCGAAGGAAAGGATTGAAATCTATGATGGTGACTATGCAGCTTGGCATGAATCAAACGATGGAAACGAAAGCCAGATTGCTTATGCCAAGAAAATGGCTTTTAAAAGCCAAATAATGGAAATAAAGAATTTTGTCAATCTTTTCGGAAAAAGAATTTTGGATGTCGGAACTGGCAATGGTTATCTTTTGGAAGCGCTTAGGGAGCTTGGATGTAACTCATATGGAACAGAAATATCTTCCCATTCAGCACGGATTTCTGAGGAAAAGTTTCCTGGTAAAATTTTCAAAGGAGAACTGAAAGATGCAGATTATGAAGCTGGATTTTTTGATGTTATTTTTTTGACGGATGTTCTGGAACATCTTTCCAATCCTTCAGGAACTATTTTGGAAATAAACAGGATCTTAAAACGAGGAGGATTTATTTTCATTATTTCTCCCAATAGCGGATCTATAACCAGAAAAATTTTAGGAAAAAAATGGTTCCAGTATAAATACGAACACATCTTTTATTTCAACAAAAAATCGCTAGAAAATATTTTAGATAAAAACGGTTTTGATTTATCTAAGTTTAAAAATAATTGGAAGAAATTCACTTTGAATTATTACTATTATTATTTTAAAAAATATTCTTTTCTCAAAATAGGAAAGTTGCTGAATGTAATTTACCCGATCATCCCAAGGGTCATGAAAAATGTTCCAATTCCCAATTTTGTGACCGGAGAATTTTTAGCAATAGGCAAGAAGCGATAATAGTAGTAGGTTTTTATGATTGATTATGTTCATAGCTAATAAGCAAAAAGTAGTTTTTTTAGATTATAATTTTTAAATTTTTAATTTCCAATTTTTAAATAAATCTTAATTTTTAATGTTTAAAAATTTGAAGTTTAGAAATTATTTACAAAATTAAAAATTACAAAATTAAAAATTTTATCGCTTATGTTCCCAGAAAAAATAAATCGCATGTATAAATATCTCAATGCCAGAAATATCTTTCTGTCTCTCGGAATACTTTTTGTGTTTTTTATTGCTCTTCGTCCACCTCTTGATCCTGACATGGGGTGGCATCTTAAAGATGGAGAATATCTCATTGAGCATGGTTTTCAAGTGGCAAAATTAGACATTTTTTCCTATACAATGCCCAATTTTCCCCTAATTATGCATGAATGGGTGACCGATACTTTAATGTGGATTTTGCTGACTAAAGTCGGACTATTTTCCTTGAGCGTGTTTTTCGCTATTGCGACGACGATAGCTTTTGTGCTAGCTTCTTTCGGCGTCTCGGCTAAAAATGAGTATAAGATTATAGCGGCGATGCTGGGAATTATTGCCAGTATTCCAATTTTGGGAGCTAGGCCTCAGATGCTAAGTCTCTTGGGACTCGCTCTGATAATATTTATCGTTCTTAAATTTCGAAAAAATCCGGATTCAAAAATAATCTACTTTGCGCCCTTGGTCATGTTTCTCTGGGTGAATTTTCATGGAGGTTTTGCGGTGGGGCTTTTCTTTATTGGATTATTTTTGGGAATAGAAATTGGAAAACAAGTTTTAATTTTTATACTTAAAAAATCTAGCAAAAAAACAAATCAATTTTCTGATTGGATAAAAAAGCAGACCCTTCCGGGAAGCGCGATCAAAAAGCTTTCGCTGGTTTTTGTTTTTTCAGCGCTGGCGACATTCATCAATCCTTATGGTTGGAGGATGTACATCGAGGTAGTAACGACAATTTTTGATACCTACGCCAGAAGCAACATCGGCGAATGGCTTCCGGTGCTTCCTTCTAATCCGATGAGTTTTCAGTTTATCATCTATCTGGCGCTTTTAACGATCCTTCTCATTTTTAGCTACCGAAAAATTGATTATACCTATCTCATCATTTCCGGAGTTTTCTGCTATCTTGGATTCTCTAGTTGGAGGCATATGCCGGTTTTTCTGATCGTTAGTATCCCGCTCTGGGTAACCATCGTTGAATCACTGGTTGGAAGAGAACTGCTTTTTGTCGTCAGAAAAAAGTGGTTTTTGCTTATCTTTTTCGTTACTGTCTTAGTTGTGGCTAACCAAAGAATAGACGATAGTTTTGGGAACTCTTCAATAGAAAAAGTTGCTGAAAAAGGAAATTATCCGCTCGCCGCCGTGGAATATTTGAAAAAAAATCCGATAGCAGGCAACATGTTTAATGAGTACAATTGGGGAGGATTTCTGGTCTGGCAATATCCAGAAAAGAAAACTTTTATTGATGGCAGAATGCCCAGCTGGAGGATGAATGGCTTTAGTATTTTCCAGCAGTTTAACAAAACAATGAAATATGACGAAGGCTGGAATGAGACGTTTCAAAAATACAATATTTCTTTTGCGCTGGTATATAATAATCCAATTAATGAAATGATGTTTTCATCTATCGGATGGAAAAAAATATACAGCGATCCTTCAACTTTTATCTTTTTGCGGGAAGAGGGGAAATAAGATATAATAAAATTGAAATAATCTTCTTTCTCTCCTCTTTAAGAGAGGAAGTTAAAAAGTTTCTCCTTCTCCTTCCAGGAGAAGGTGCCCGCCTCGGGCGGATGAGGTAAATTGAAGGATGTTCAACCCTCAATCGACCTCACCCCAGCCCTCTCCTAGGAGGAGAGGGAGTTCAGTTTCTTAGTATAAATTTTTTTAAATACAAAAATTATCATGAAAAAATTCTTTTCAAAAGGATTAGTTGCCTTAGTATTCGCTCTAATGTTTATTCCTTTTGCCTCAAAAGCGGTAACCACGGAGACGATTGGGATTTTGCCGGCTTATCCAGATGCTAATGTCAGATTTTCCGATGCCTGGTTTATTTATGATAATTTTGACCTGGGACAAACTAAGACTGATGCGATAAAAGTAATTAACAATAAGCCAGAAACAGTGGTTTTGAAACTGCTTACTTTGGATGCGATATCCACTCCTGACGGTTCTTTCGCTTTGGCCCCAGATGATGTTTCTCAAAAAGAAGTGGGAAACTGGATAAAGCTGGCTCTTACTGAAATTGAGCTTGCGCCTAAATCAGAAAAGCTAGTTCCTTTCACGGTAACTATTCCCAAAGATGCGGATGTCGGTGATCATATGGGAGGAATTGCAATGCAGGAACTTGATGCTGACAAGCCGATTCAAGGTACGGGATTTAAGATTATAACCAGAGTGGGAGTGAGGATGTATATTACTGTTCCCGGAGAAGTGAGAAAGGAATCTAATCTGACAAGATTTGATTATCGGATCGAACCGAACAACACAAAAACTTTATGGAAAGATCTTTTGGATATCAACAAGCGAACCTATTTTTTTGTGGGAGTTCAGAATAAGGGTAATGTAAAAATCGCTCCGAGGATATCCTTGGAACTCAGGAATCTTTTTGGACAAAAAGTTTTTAGCGTTCAAAACAGGGATATTGGAGGAGTTTTCCCGCGTTCAGAAAACAACGAAAATGCCATTATTTGGGATAAAATGCCGATTTTTGGAAGGTATACAGCGACGGTAGATGTTTCTTTTCCGGATCAAGGACTTTCCAATCAGACCAAAGAGATTGTGATTTGGGCGTTTCCTTATCGGGCTATTTTCCTTCTGGTTATCATCGGAGTTCTCTTGGCTCTCGGGCGGCTCATTCGAAAATATTTCTTGGAAGCTTCAAAGGAAAAGATGCCGATCTATAAAGTTAATCCAGGAGACACTTTGGGAAAACTTTCTGATAGGTTTTCGGTTAGTTGGAAAAAATTAGCGCTGGTGAATGAGATCAGCAAGCCGTTTGAAATTCATGTGGGTGAAAAACTTTTCATTCCGATAGTCAGGAGCAACAAGCTTATTATCGAGGCGATGATGCATAGCGGAAATCTTGATCTTTCGCTAGCTGATCGGACTGGATTTAAAAAAAGTAAAAAGAAAATTATTATTATTTCAATCTTGGTGATTGTCGGAGTGCTGGCAATTTTGGGAATCAGATGGCGAAATGCAAAAGTGATCCGCCAGGAAGTAAAGACTCCAGCTGGCCAGATTCAGGCAGAGGAACCGAAAGAAACTTCCGAAAAAACGAAAAGCGGAACCTTTAAAAAATCCAGTTTGTCAGTTGTTATTGCCAATTCAACAGGAGAAGCTGATTCCAATAGTCGATTGCTGAAGAAATTGAAACTCATCGGATACAATGTTTCTCAAGGGGACATTCCGATTTCGTTTTCAAAAACTACGATTGAATATAAGCTCGGTAAGGAAGAACAGGCCAAGATGCTTCAGAAAGACTTGGGGATCAGCGAACAAGCTGACCTTAAGGAGTATGAAGGCCTCTCAAGCGATTTGGCAGTTTTCAATCTAGCATCCAAGGATGAGTTCCTTGATTTTGAACTTAGTAAGATGATGGTGCTCGAGGAGCAGAAACAAGAGGTTCAGGAATAAATTGGAGTTAGGGTGTTTTG
>Ga0209540_10003939_pt1 | contig 9983 bp, 11 predicted proteins | sample BarGraIncu01121A_FD_184501 | JGI IMG/M metagenome (GOLD analysis project Ga0209540, IMG submission 184501) | Arctic peat soil microbial communities from Barrow, Alaska - Barrow Graham LP Incubations 011-21A (SPAdes) (version 2) | ecosystem: Environmental > Terrestrial > Soil > Wetlands > Peat... | reverse complement strand
CAACAGGATGACGGGATTATTTTGCGTCTTTGGTGAATTGTCGAATCCGGTCAAAAAACGGCGTCCGTTTTTCTTCGACGCAGGCGACGGCGTAAAGGTACATTGCAGCCGACCAGCTTTGCCAGTCCTCGCCGTGAAGAACGCCGTCCTGTGCCTTTATCCATTCGTTGAATCCGAATTCCACGTCTGCCACCCTGGCCGGCCGCAACAGTTCCGTCAATGCCAGCAGTTTCTTTGTCGCAAGCTCGTGGTTGCCCGCGGCCACAAGCGCAGCAACATAAAACCCGCACACAAAAGGCCAAATTCCCCCGTTGTGGTATTCGCCCGGCCTGTTGTATTTCGCGTATCTTGCAACCCAATCGGGGTCCTCAGGCCTGATGTATGGGAAAAAATTCGGCGGCAGATTCACCGCCAACTCCCCTTTTTTTTTCATCGACCTGCATTCCGCCTCGACCCACGATATGATTCTTCTCGCCCTTGAGGTTGATGCGAGTCCCGTAAGAATCGCAATACTGTTGCCTAACAGGTCAAAGCGTTCGCTTCTATAGACCTTATAAGCCCACATCGCGTAATACGGCTTGTTCGGCAGGACAAGACCCTCGTGTATGTGCCGATTTTGCTTGTCGCCACGCACGAAAAATCTGCCCATTTGTTCTTTGAGTTCCGCTGCTCGCCGGTGTTGGCCGAACAAATGCAGATAAGCATACACAAGGGTATTCACATATAACCCGTAACCAAGAACCCATTGTTCATCCCGCCAGTCGCTTGTCGGCAATTGAGCGACGAGGACGCGGTTGGTGGGGCTCTGATGTTCCATCCATTGCATCGCTTTCCTGACTGTCTGCTCAAGAAAATTTTTCTTGCCCGTTACCTGCCTAAACAGGGCGATCGCCATCAGGAACAGGGGGGTGCAGTCGCTTGAACCGCGGTCTTCACGGTCGTGAACCAATGACGGGATGTGCCCCTGCGGACTTTGATTGTGGGCGATGGTTTCGAGAGTTTTTTGCAGGGATTTGATTAGCTCAGCATTTCCTGTCAGCAGGATACCCAGCGACGATATCATCAGGTCGCGGGTATATGGTTCCGGATAGCCCCAGCCGGCCGTTCGGGGGAGACCCTTGTAGGGGCCGTGGGCGTTGTGAAGCAGAACCTTTATCGCTACCTCTTTTGCCCTGGCAATCATTTTTTTGTTGGCGTTATTCACCTTACGAAATTCCCAATCGCTGTGAGATTATCTCGACGAATCTTTTTGCGACGACGCGGTAATTGAATTTCTCGACTACCCGCTGCCTGCCCGCTTCGCCCATTTTCTTTCTCAGTTCAGGGTTGGTCATAAGCTCCATCAGGTATTTGGCGATGTCGTGTACGCTTGCCCTGTAATCGACGATTCTTGGCTCTTTGAAGATCACTTTGCGGCCGAGTTCGTGTCCGGATTCGTCATTGAGAATTGTTTCCCTTAGCCGGATTTCCGTGGCTACTTCCGCCAGAAAGCCGGTCTCGCCGTCAACTATAGTGTCGAGCATCCCCATTGCTTTTATGCCTATAACCGGCTTGCCGCATGCGCCCGCCTCAACCTGAATCATGCCAAAACCCTCCAGCCGGGATGGCGCCGCGTAAATATCGCAGGCCGCCAGAAGATAAGGCATAAAATTCCGGCTTGTTACGTTTGTCGTGTAGATGACGTTCTTTTCGATTCCAAGGTCGGTAGCCAGTTTCATATCGATGATGTTTTGCCGTTCCGTTCTCGGCTGAGGCCAGACCTTGCAGACGTATTTCCAGTCGGGCGCCTTGGTGTCAATCAAGGCAAGCGCCTGCATAACCTCCTGCGCGCCCTTTGAAGTAGCGTCGCCGCCAACCGTCATAATCATTATCTGGTCGGGTGCTACGCCGAGCGATTCGCGAACCGTTGTAACCTTCAGGTCGTTTTTGTCCCGTGGTATGAAGGCGTCGGTATCGCAGCCGACGGGCAGCACCTCGATATTCTTGCCGCTCAGGCCGTCTCGCACATAGACCTTTTTGACCCATTTACTCGTAACAAGTATCAACGGCAGTTTTTCAAGTATCTCGTGGTAGTCGCCCATATAGCCATCGGCAACCAGCCACGGCACCGGCTGCACCCCGTATCGCTGCGGGTGAAGCACCAAATTAGGCGTGTGTCCCCAGTATCCCACCCCGACAACTATATCCGGCTCGAACCAGCGATAGTACCACTCCTTTTCCTGGGCCGATTCGAAATTTACCGAGTGAACATCGACGCCAAGTTCTTCTAAGCCGCGGTGAAGCAAATGCCCCTGTGTGGCCAGACCTGCCGGCGAAGGGGGGTAATCGTAAAGCAGCAGAACTTTCATTTTTTAACTCCTCGATTTGCTGTCACATTTGCGCCAAACTGCCAGAATGTCTCCTGTTTGGGGCAGCATTTTGCCTCGAAGCTGTCGGCTCCGAAACCATACATTTCGGTGATGATTTTGTATTTCTCCTGCCAGATATTTTCAGGCAGCCACACCTGTACGTCGGCATCCCGGCTGGGTTTTGGCAGGTATTTGCCGCCCCCGTCTTCGTACGCGAACATCCATATCTGCTTGCCGGTAAGTTCCCCTGTGCTATGCATCGTCAGGACAGCTCTGCTTGTCTCTTCGTGTCGCAGGTGTCGGGTGTATTCGCCCCATCGGCTGTGCGTAAGAATAAGGTCGAATCTGTCCATAGGCATCAGCGACAAAAGCGTTTTCCTGATTTCTTTTTCAGCAAGCGGCTTCTGCTCGGGGCTGTCGTCGAGGTCGGCCATTATCCCTTTGGCGCCGAGATATTCCATTACTCGTTGAAATTTCGGCGCCCGGTCGGGATCGTTTTTTCGGGTAAGCGTAATCACTGTCCATCGTGTTTGCGGGTGCAGCAGCATTATGCCGCCCGCCCACAGCGTTTCGTCGTCGGGATGCGCGACGATTAACAGGCAGTTGTTGTATTCCCACGATTGTCCTGCTTTTGAAAGCGTCATATTATCTGTCTCCGGCCCGTCCTCCCGCCGTAAGGCGTCCCTTACGGGAGTAGCCCCCAAAGGGGCGAAGGATGGAGTGGCAATATCATCCTAAATCACGATACGTTCGTCAAGAACTGATGGTGCGTTAAGTGTGGCCGATAAACAGCAAGATACCCTTTCTCATCAGCATCACCGCAATCGCAGCCAAAAGTAAACTCGTTATCTTTGATAATGCTTTTGTTCCCGCCTCGCCCAGTGTTTTTATCAGCCAGTATGAGCCGCTAAAAATTAGACCCGCGAAAAGGATGTTCCCAATCACCGCGATGACGGTCGGCAGCAAACCATATTCGGAGATTATTAGAAGCGATGTTGTTAGTACGGCAGGCCCCACAATAAGCGGAGTGCCAATCGGCACCGCCCCGACGTCTTTGACAGGAATACGCCTTTCTTTGGTTTGACTCACAAGGTCTATTATTGCTATGCAGAAAAGCAGCGCCCCGCCGGCGACCATAAAATCACCGAGGGTGATACCAAGCAGCTTAAAGACCAGTTTGCCGACGAGGATAAAGCCGACCGCCAGCAAAAAGGCAGTTACCATCGACTGGATTATGATTTTGTTTTTTTGCTGTTTGTCAAGGCCTTCCGTCAGCGACACAAATATAGGCAGCACCCCGATTGCATCCACCGCCACGAACAATGGTATGAACGACAGCAGGATGTTCATGAGAACATCTGTTACGCTTTTGACGTCGCTTGAAAATAGTTGCAAATCCATAGTAATCAGTGTAAATTAGATGCGCACCTGCGGTCAATACTTTTATTGGGGTATAGTGTAATGGTAGCACAACTGACTCTGGATCAGTTAGTCTAGGTCCGAATCCTAGTACCCCAGTGGTTCGACGCGGCAGATGGCTTTTTAGCCATCTGCCTTGCTCACCATCTGTTGCGTCGAACCATCCCGAGCAAGTAAGCCCGAAGGGCGAACGCGTCGAGGGAGAAAAATGTGGTATGTATATATTTTAGAATGCCGGAATAAAGCCCTGTACACAGGGGTAACCAATAACATAGAACGCCGGTTCAAAGACCATCAGGCAGGCAATGGCGGTCATTACACCAGTTATAACAGGCCCGGGAAAATTTTATATACAGAGGTATACCTAGACAGGTCAAAAGCTGAAAACCGGGAACAGCAAATCAAATGCTGGAGCAGAACCAAAAAATTAGCATTAATAAAAGGCGACCGGGCAAAGTTGATAAATTTGAGTAAGTCAAGAGATTGAAAATCAATCAACTTTGCCGATCACTCGAATCATTTCGTCGGTTCAGCCGTATAAATTTTATTATTCTTAACATCAATGGTGTTTAATGGTATAATCACCCGAACCTTGGTATAAATTGAGACGCGAGAATAAGAAGAGCTCGCAATATAAAGCGAATATATGCGTTTTTCTGAAAGGGCGACGGCTCGGCTAAGTTATTACGGGTGAAAGGTTTTGGTAGTTTAACTTTTTACTGTGACCTTAAATAGTCGTGAATTGTAAAACGAAGACAGAAAAACTTTATTACATAACGAAAGGAAAACATTATGACCATGGAACCGAACAAAAGAGGGGAATCAGCCATCGAACTGGAGACGCTCAAAGGCGACGTTGCGAAACTGGCTAATGACCTCAAAGATGTACTTCATGCTGTTGGGGTGCAAGGCAAAGAAAAACTGGAAGAAAACAAAAAACGGCTCGAATCCGCCATTAAAACCCTCCGTGGAGAGGCAAAAGAGAAGCTTGGAGAAGCTTACGACAGCTTGCATGAGCACGGCAAAGAGGCCGTCGAGCTGAGCAGGAAGAAAATAGAAGAAAGGCCGCTTACGGCTGTCTTTACGGCGTTGGGAGTGGGAGTGTTGGTGGGCATTCTGATTGGGCGGAGGTAGCCAATGAGCTTGTTGACGGATATTATTTGCACCACGGCGAACCTGGTCCAGAGCGTGGTCAAATACGAGGCGAAATCCCTGCTGTTTAAAATCGAAGAGCAAACCAAAACTATGGAATGCTGTTTCAGGCGTATTTACATCTGGTGCGGCTTTCTGGCGATGATTATGCTTGTTCTGCTGGCGGGAGTCGGGCTGATTATTGCCGGCGTTTATATGCTCCTTGCAACAGCAATCGGCTCCGGCCTTGCGGCACTGATAGTCGGGGTCATTGTGAGCTTGCTGGCGGTCATCCTGATGGTGACAGTTAAAAGTTCCATGCGATGAGATTGCAAAGTTTGCGCCGGGAGCTTTTAATTTTATCAGTCAAATCCCGTGATAAAGGGCGTATGGCCGACTGAAGGCAGGACGGCAACGGTGTTTTTCTAAAGTGTAAACCTAATTATATTGCCAAAACGTCAGGGAAAATATAAAATCTTGCTCATATCGTTAAAGGCGATGAGGTTCGCCTGAACCGCTTAGCGATTGATTAAGCTGATGACCTCTACCGAATCGGTAGAGGTTTTTTGTTTTTGGGCAAATGCCGGAATAAAGTTTTTAAGGGTATTTTGAAATGAACGCAGATTTGGTTCCGCTGGTTGTAGGTGGTTTGGTGTTTGTTTCGAGTTTGTTGTCTTTGAAGCTGGGGCTATCGGTAGCCATAATCGAAATCCTGCTCGGAGCAATCGGAGGGTATTTTGGCCTTAAGCCGGAAGAATGGATGACATATTTGGCTGGCTTTGGGGGTATCGTTCTGACCTATCTGGCGGGTACCGAAATCGACACCCGTCTTATGCGGGAGAAGTTCAAGGAAAGTATGTTAATAGGCGGCTTTTCATTTCTGTGTCCTTTCTTAGGCATTTTTCTTTTCACCTATTTTGTCGCGGGCTGGTCTCTTCAGGCGGCTCTGATTGCTGGTGTGGCGTTATCTACGACTTCCCTTGCCGTTGTGTATTCGGTTCTTGTTGAGACGGGATTGTCCTCGACGGAGATAGGTAAGCTGCTTATGGCGGCAACTTTCGTTACCGATATGGGAACTGCCATCGCCCTGAGCATTTTATTTGCCAAACCAAGTGTCTATACGTTGGTGTTTTTGACTGTGTCCGTTGCCGTAATAATTCTTGCAACTAAATTCTCACATAAAGTGTTTCATAGCCGGACGCTGAAAAACAAGGTGATAGAGCCGGAGATAAAGTACATATTCCTGCTTTTGCTTGTGTTTATGTTTTTCGCCAAGCTGGGCGATGGGCACGCTGTTTTGCCGGCGTTCCTGCTGGGACTATTGATGTCCCGCCATTTCAGCGAAACAACGGGCACTAAAGCGGTTCGAGACCGGCTGCGCACTGTTGCTTACGCTATCATAACGCCCATATTTTTCATCGTGGGCGGGCTTAAAATATCGGTGCCTATGATAATCGCGGCAGGGGGGCTTTTTACTATTTTGTTCCTGCTGAAAATGATAACCAAATTTATCGGCGTTTACTTCCTCGCGAGGAAATATATTCGTAACGGCAGCACATACACGACCCTGTTGATGAGCACGGGACTTACCTTTGGAACGATATCGAGTGTGTTCGGATTAACAGCTGGCTACATTGACCAGGTCCAGTATTCAGTCCTTGTGGGCGTTGTAATCGCAAGCGCAGTTATCCCGACGTTTATTGCTCAGAAGTGGTTTATGCCCGTGGAAGAAGAAGATATCGTTGATATGGACAACGGCGGCCGATAAGTGGAACTACCATTAAAACTCTGCGATGATGGACGTGTGGTCGCTGGGGCGTAGTCGTCAATATAACTCCTTACTTAACAAGCAATTAGACTGTGTTTTTTTAATTAAAATATGGCAAATCTTGTGAAACATTCAGGTTAAAAGTACAGTTCCCGAATTTAAATCATAATCTTGAAAAGATTTTTCTTGACTCGGCACCCCCCTGTACTATAATACTAATACAATGATAAACTTTAAGTTAGACAAACAAAGCTATGTACCTTTTTACCGCCAAATCGTGGATATCATACTATCCAGCATCGCTGCCGGCACAATCCTGCCCGGCGAAAGATTGCCAACTATCCGCGACATGGCTGTAAAATTGGAAGTCAACCCTAATACCGTGGTGAAGGCCTATTCGCAACTTCAGCTTCTCGGATTTCTCGATACGCAACAGGGAACAGGCGTATTTGTTCGGCCGCAGCCGCCTATTCCCGCGGGAAAGAACCGTGAAAATCTGCGGGCGCTGGAGGAACTTTGCAGAGATTTTATTTCAAGGGCCCATTTGCAAAACATCACCATCGATGAAATAGTCGAATACTTGCGGAGTATGCAGAAACAACAACCCAAATAAGTGGCCGATACTTTTGGCGGAAAGGAGAATCTTATGCGTTTCAATATTCCGGGGAAAGTATTAACCGAACAAACCGAAACTATTCGCAGAAAGGAGAACCCTATGTATGATGCGATGACACAACTTAACAAAGACCATGCTGTCCGTCAGATTCAACGAATGAAAACGTACGCGCCAATAACTATGGTCACTGTCATTTTGGCGGTGGTGTCGTTGATTATTGGCGGCTTTCTGTTAAATGCCGACAAAAAAATCACTGCAATCGTAATGATCGCAGTCGGCCTTGTTATTGCTGTACTCTGGTTGTTGTCAGCCCATCTCCTGGCTGAGTGGGATAGAGCCCTTGTGCTGCGATTAGGGCGTTTTCGTTCTGTCAGGGGCCCGGGCTTTTTTATGATTTTACCCATCCTCGAAAGCGTTATCCGCATTGTGGATATGCGAGTTCGCACCACAACTTTTTACAGCGAGTCGATGCTTACCAGCGATACCGTGCCTGTGAATATCGACGCAATCGCGTTTTGGCACGTCTGGGATAGCCAAAAAGCCCTGCTTGAGGTCGAAAGCTACTATCAGGCAATTTCACTGGCTGTTCAGACCGCGCTTCGTGACATAGTAGGCATTCATTCCCTTGCTGAGATTCTTTCCGACCGGGAAAAGGTGGCTAATACGCTTCAGAAGGTGCTCGAAGCCAAGACCGAGGCCTGGGGTATCAGTGTCACCTCAATCGAAATCCGCGACATAGCCATCCCTGAGAACCTCAAGGACGTTCTTTCCAAGCAGGCCCAGGCCGAAAGAGAACGGCAGGCTAGAGGAATACTCGGACAGGCGGAAATGGAAATTGCCGAGAAGTTTGCCATAGCGTCCAAAGCATACCAGGGTAACCCTGTTGCTTTGCAGCTTCGCGCAATGAATATCGTTTATGAGGGCATACGGGCAGGCGGCTCGCTTATGATTGTGCCAAGCTCCGTTCTCGATACGATGAATCTCGGCGGCATAGCGGCTCTGGGACAAACCCAGCGAAACCTTGCGACTCAGCAGCAGGCAAAGCCATAACAATTTTAATAATATACCCGTGATGCCTTGGCAGGTTGGACTTGCGGTATTCAGTTTCTTTACCAGTCAAGTTCCGCGATGATCGGTGTGTGGTCGCTGGGACGGGGCAATAAGCGTGGGGTCTTGTCGATGTAACAAGCGGTGCATTTTTCTGCTAATGGTTTTGTCGCCATAATATGGTCTAATCGCCAGCCGAGGTTGCGCTTCACGGCATTGATTGGTCTGTAATCCCAAAATGTATATTGCCCCGGTTCTTTGCAGTGCAGCCGAAATGCATCAACAAATCCCCAGTCCAGTACCTTTTTCAGTTCCTTGTGAACGGCGGGATGATAACAGACATTTCCCAATAATCCTTCGGGATCGTAAACGTCTATTGCTTCCGGTGCGATATTCAAATCGCCAACCCACAAAACCGGGTCAGTGGGTTTGAAATGTTCTTCAAAGAACCGGCGCAATCGTCTGAACCACTCGAGTTTGTATTGAAATTTGTCTGATTCGGGAAGATACCCTTGTGGGACGTATGTGTTGACAATTATTACCCCGTTGATTTCGGCCTTTATCAGTCGGGGCTGGTCCTTCGGCTCATCATCAAAGCCGGCCTGCACGTCCGCGATTCCGCTTTTTGCCAGAATCGCCACGCCGTTGTAGCTTTTCTGGCCCGCGAAAACATAGTTGTATCCTGCCTCATCGAATACTTCAGCCGGGAAATCCTTATCCTGAACTTTCGTCTCCTGCACGCACAGTATGTCAGGTCGTTTTTCGTTTAGCCAGTCGAGAACAATAGGCATTCTCGCCCGCAGAGAATTGACGTTGAAACTCGCCACAATCATCAGCGTTTGCCTTCGCGCATTGTCAGCAGGCCCAGCAGAAAACTCAATGTGCTTTCCGCGCCCTCATTTGCGCTGACGCCTCCCTCGCCAAGGCCGTCGCCGCAGCCCTTGCTCTTTGAATCGTAAAGAGGGATTCCCAAATCGTTTTCGCCCAAAAACCAGTTAAATGCCTTTTGCCGCAGCATCAAATACTTTTTGTCTTTCGTTGCTTTATATCCGGCGTCTAACATCAGTATTGTTCCCGCTGCCTCGATTGGCTGCTGGTCAAACTGCGCCTTTTTGCCTCCTCGCGGAAACCAGCCCTGACAGCCGACGAAACTGAAGTGACTACCGGTGAAAGTGTTCGTGAGAACAAAGTCGCAGATTTTTTTCGCAATCTCAATGTACTTCTTGTCGTGCAGTGATATCCCAGCCGTGAAAAGCGCACAGGGCAGCATCGCGTTGTCGTAAGTGAGAATCTTCTCGAACCACGGCCAGCCCGGCTTGCTGTTTTTCTCGAACCGCGACACAATCAAATTCGCTGCGGTCACCATACAATTTTTAACGTCATCCGCATCCGGGAACTGCTTAAGATAACCTGCTAAACCCAATATCGAATACGCCATACCACGCGGGTATTGCTTCTTGATAAGTGGCATCGCTATATCAATTCGCTCTTGAGCTATCGGCACATAAATCTCGGAAGGGGGCTGTGCCAAAACAGCCCCGAATGCCCAGATTACCCGCCCAATCGCATCGTGAACCGGCTCCGCCTTGTGCCAGGTCCTGTCGAAATCCATAAAATTCTTCACCGTGCCGTCATCGTTGTGCGAATGCAGGAC
>Ga0209540_10003938_pt1 | contig 9984 bp, 6 predicted proteins | sample BarGraIncu01121A_FD_184501 | JGI IMG/M metagenome (GOLD analysis project Ga0209540, IMG submission 184501) | Arctic peat soil microbial communities from Barrow, Alaska - Barrow Graham LP Incubations 011-21A (SPAdes) (version 2) | ecosystem: Environmental > Terrestrial > Soil > Wetlands > Peat... | reverse complement strand
CCGTCTCCAAGGGCGCCGTGTTCGCCCTGCTCCTGCGGTACTTCCGACCGGTGAGCCTGGATCCCGGCTCCACGCTCTTCCTGGTGTTCGCCGCCGTGGCCATCGCCTCCATGGTCGCCGGCAACCTGCTGGCCCTGCGGCAGGACAACGTCAAGCGCATCCTCGCCTACTCGTCGATCGCCCACCTGGGGTACCTGCTGGTGGCGTTCCTCGCCACCGGGGAGCGGGCCGCCATCGCGGTGACGTTCTACCTCGTCGCCTACTTCGCGACGACGCTCGTGGCCTTCGGGGTCGTCGCGGCGCTGTCGCCGCTGCAGCGTGACGCGGACTCGATCGACGACTATCGCGGGCTCGCGCGCACGCGCCGCTGGACCGCGGCAGCCTTCACCGTGGCCCTGTTCTCGCTGGCCGGCATGCCGCTGACCATGGGTTTCATCGGCAAGTTCTACCTCGTGACGGCCGGCGCCGGATCGGCGCTGTGGGCGCTCATCATCGTCCTCGTGCTGACGAGCACCGTGGGCCTCTACTACTACACGCGGATCGTGGTGGCGATGTGGGTGCGGCAGCCGGACGAGAGCGCCGAGGCGGTGGGCGCGGCGGTCGACGGTGCCTCCGGCGCCGTCCTCGCCGCGCTCACCGCCTTCCTCATCGTCTTCGGCGTCTACCCGGCACCGCTCATCCAGCTCATCGAGCGCGCGGTCTCGACGCTGCCCTGAGACCGCGGCGTCAGGCCGGCGACGCCTCCGCGCGCTCCACCTCGTACCCCGCCCCAGCAAGCAACTTCGGGATGGCGCGCACCGCTCTCCGGTCCCACTCCTTGACGTCGTCGGGCAGGGACGCCCAGCTCACCAGGTAGGGGCTCACTTTGCCCGCCACGTCTCGCTTCTCGCCCAGCGTCCAGCCCGCCAGCAGACGTTCGACCGTCCAGCGCGCGTGCTCGGCTTCGGCCAGTGCCTCCACCTCCTGCGCGGTCAATGCGATGAGCTTCACCTTGCGACCCCCGGTGCGCCTCATGGTGCAGCCGATGCGCTGCAGCTTGTCGCGGATGTCGTCGGCCTGACGCCGGTTGGACTCCTTCAGACCTTCGTCCAGCTCGTCCCAGTCGACCACGGACGGATCCTCGGTCGCCATGTCGGCGACCTTGGTGTGCCGGTACTCCTCGTGTGCGGCGCGGGCCACGGTCTCGCGCGTCGTCGAGTCGAGCGTCGCGCCGCCAGCGCCGACGAAGGCGCGCACCGTAGCCGGGTCTTTCGGCAGACTGACCAGGCGCTCGGTCCCCCTCCACATCCCGTCGGCCAGTATCTTCCCGGCCTCGCGACCGGTCCCCTCGATCACGCCTACGACGGCGCCCAAGGCCAGCGCAATACGGTATTCGAGGCTCGAGATGACGCCGCCGTTGATGCCCAGGAGCTTCACCTCGCCGGGTCGCGCACCGGCGGCCACAAGATCGATCCAGCTCTGCAGCGGTTCGAGGGGACTGAAGCCGTTGCCGTCGGTCTTGCAGAGGTGACTGTATCGCCCGGGGTCGCGGTCAACGGTCGCGTCGGCGGGCACGAGCCTGGGCACGTACCCAATCGTGACGATCGCCTCGGGGTAGGCCTCGCGCAGGTCTCCGGCCAAGCCGGCGATCCCCTCGCGCGTCCCGCCCGAAAGCACGGTTCCCAGGTAGTCGCGAAACGCGTCGACCAGCAACTCACGGTAAGAGCGCATCTGCTCCTCAACGCTCGCATCGCAGCCGCCGGCCAGGATGACGATGGGCCCCGAGATCGGCGGGCAGCCGGCCGACGTCAGCGACGCCAGGGCGGCGTGGTGTTCCTCGTCGGGGAACCGGGCGGCCAGCCCCAGGAGCAGGAGGCGTCGCGCCCACTCGTGGCCCGGCAGCCGGTCGGCGGCGAAGCTCAGTCGCGCGAGCGACTCCAAAGCGCCGTCGATCATGAAAGCGGCTGTGCTGAGCTGAACAGCCTTGGCGTAGGCGGCCAGCGCCTCGTTGGGCGACCCCGATAGCAGGTGCAGAGCGCCCATGCTGAAGTACGCCCACGGCAGGTTGACGCCCACGTCGGCATACGAACGGCAGCGCTGGAGTGCGCTGCCGATGGCCGGCGCGGCGCCCGCCAGCACCGCCGTGTCCCGTGTCAAAGCGATCTCGCACTCAAGATAGTTCTGCAGGGGATAGGGGTCGGCCGGATCGAGTGCGAACGCGCGGCGATACAGGTCACGGGCGCGGTCGTCGTCGAGGCCCTTCCACGTGCCGGCCAGGGAGCAGAGCGCGTCGACCTCGGGCTCGGCCGCCACCGACTGCTCGAGGTATCCCTGACCCTCGCGGTACGCGTCGGACGTGGGGGTGGTCTTGTGCTTCTTGCACACGGCTACCCCGAGATCGCGCAGGATGGCCGGATCCTCACTGCGCGGAACGAGGCGGGGAGGCCGACGCTTCTCAGCGACCTCCTTCGTCAGCAGAGCGATGACCTTGCCCCAGTCGCCCCGCGTCAGGGCGAGCTTGGCGATCCGTGCCGCCATGCGGTTGTCGCTGGGCCTCTGCTCCAGCACGAACTCCAACTGGTCGATCTCACGGCGCAGCTCGTCCTCGGTCATATAGGTGCCGTAGCTGGTCGCATAGATGCGCAGGCCGCCGAGAATGCGCGAGAACGCGCCGTCAGCCTCCTCGAGGATCGCCGCCAAGCGTGCGAACGCGCGCGACCAGGCGACCGGGAGCTCGAACGAACCCTTGTAGGCGAGGTCGTGTCCGGTGTCGGCCCAGGCGTGCTCGAGGATGGTGCGGACCTGGACCTCAGCGCGCCCGTTCTTCATGGTGAAGAGCGACGCTGGGACCTCGACGGCGACGTCCGTGTCCGGGAAGTCGCCTGGCTTGAAGCTGACGATGTAGTGCACCGAGCGATAGCCGAACTCCGTCGGCTTCAGCCGCTGGCTGACGTCGAGGCTGTTCTCCCAGTCGATCTCGAAGTGCTTCTCGATGAACGCGGAGACCGCGCGCACTTCGTCGGCCGTGTGGACGATGATGCGCCCACCGCACAGGTCGGTGAAGTCGTGGACCGGATCAGGGTGCGTGGCGGACTTGCGCTGAATCTTCTCGGCGAAGCTGGCGATCGTCTTCGCGCGTACCTGCACGATCGCCAGGGGGTCGTACTTGGCGGCGGCGCCCTCGAGAATCTGGCGAAGGGTCGTCGCCAGGCGCTCGTAGGAGCGTCGGCGCTGCCCGAAGATCGCGACCTGCTCCCGCGCCCACTCCTTCGTTCCCGGGACGTTGTGCACCATCATGACATACTACCTCCGCGTGCGTTCTCCACATCGAGATCGGCCCGGTAGACGCTGAACCCGGCGCGCGCCAGCAGCGGCGGCATCGCTCGCACCGCGGCCCTGTCGACCTCACGGACATCCTCGCTCAGTTCCTCCCAAGGCACGAGGCAGGGATGCGCCTTCTTCGCGGCCTTCGGGTCGGGGCGAGTCTTGTAGCCCTCCCTCTCCTTCTCCCTGCACCAGCGCTCATGCTCCATGCGCGCCATGTGCTCGATCTCCTCGGACGAGAAGACCACGGGATCGGCCGACCAGTCGCCCAACGGGGCGATACCGCAGCCGACGCTCTTCAGCATGACGCCGACCTGGTCCGCCTGTCGGCGCGACGATTCCCGCAGCGGTTCGTCGAGGTCCGCCCACTCCCTGAGCGAGGAGTGCGACCCCCGTGTGCCACCGGCCGCACGTCGGCCGCGCAGGTACTCCTCGTGGATCGCCCTCGCCAGCCGTTCGTGCGTCCCTTCGAAGACGCGCTCCGGCGTACAAGTCAGCTCGAGCAGCGGGAAGGCGATCACCCCGTGGGGGTCGTCCGCCAGAAGAGTCGTCAAGCCATGCGTGTCGATCATCCGGGCCACCACAGGCACGTGGCGCCCACGCGTGCGCTGGTAGAGCGTCAGCGCCGCCAGCAGGCTGCGCTGGTCGTCGTCGAAGCACACGTAGACCGTCGGCGCCCCGTCCCGATCATCGGCCGGGGAGATGAACCGCGCGGCCTCGAACTCGCATGACCTGACATCGATCTGGCAGGCGACGAGCTCACAGCAGGCAGGAAGCAGGGGGTACCGCTCGAGCAGCGTCGCGACCTTCGACTCGGCGGCGACGTCGACGACGGTGATCCGCGGACGCTGCCCCGGCGGCGCGCCGGAGAGGTGCCAGGCCTGGGCTGCGTGGACAGCGACGCTCTGGCCGAGACCACCGAGGCCGACGATCACGATGTGCGGCCGCGATCCGGTGGAAGGCGCCGACGTCGGAGCGAAGAGACCGTCGGGGCTGAGTAGGATGGCCGCGCCAGACTCGTAGACGTTGAAGAACTCGAGGCGGAAACCGGGCGTCGGGGTACGGCCGGCCGCGAGCTCACGCCCGCGCATGAGGCGCCAAAGCTCGAAGTCGGTGAGGTGGACGTGGCAGGTGAGCGTTCCCTTGCGTCGCTGGGCAGCGAGCCGGCGCGCCGCGATCGCGATGGTCGCGTTGACGCCGTCGTCGTCGCACACGCAGACCACGTGCGCGGCGGTCGCTAGGCGGGCTCGCCGCAGCACCGTCTCCGTCGTCGCGTCGCCGACCAAGACGGTGGCGCCGCACTCGCGAGCCCGGCCGACGCCTTCACAGTCCTCCTGGCGTTCGACGGCGACCACCGTCTCGCCACGGGCGCGCAGGTTCTCTGTGAGCAACACGCCCTTGCGCCCGAGGCCGCAGACCACGATGTGCTCCCTGGAGAGTCGCAGGCGGACCAGCTGCAGCTGCGCACGGAAGATGACCGCCAGGGCGTTGAGGGCCGTGTAGACGCCGAGAGCCGGCGCGAGGAAGCGCGCGATGTTGAGGGCCAAGGGCACGGGCTGCCCGACGAAGCCAGACTGCAGCACAAAGAGCTGCGCCGTGAGGTAGAGCAGGTTGGTGGGATCCTGGGGCTGGCCCATCTGCCGGTAAAGGCTGTTCAAGCCGACGTAGCCGAGGACGACCGTCAGGACGGCGAGCGCGCCCACGACGGGCCACTCCAACGTCTCCCACCAGATGCGCAGGCCAAGGCCGGCCGAGCCGAGCCGGCGGGCGGGTGGCCTCTCCCCGTGCCCGAGGCTGCGCGATCTCACGGCACCGCCGACCCGACGAAGATCCCGACTGTCGCCCACCGTGCCAGCATCGCTCTCCCTGCGCCAGACGTCCGTGTCAGATGCGGCCCTCGCGCAGCAGCCGTGCGTACGACTCGATCTGCGAGACCATCGCTTCCCTCAGGGGAAGGTCCACGGCGGCGAAAGGGTCGACCCACACATGGTCGTCGTGCTCGGCGCTGAGCCTGACAGCGCCGGCGACGTAGTTGCAGGTGAACGTGACGCCGGTCACCCAGAACTCGTCCTTGGTGCCGTGCCAGACGGCGAACGGGCGCTCGGCCTCGACGGTCAGGCCGGTCTCCTCCGCAACCTCGCGCCGCACCGTTTCGGTAAGCTCCTCGCCATAGTCGAGCTTGCCTCCCGGGAGCTCCCAGCGACCGGCGTCGCAGGAACTCGCCGATGAGCGGCGCAGCAACAGGATGTCGCCGCCCTTGCGGACGACGCAGTTACCCGCTACCCCCAGCGATCCTGCCATGGGACCCCCGCAACTCGCGGCCCATCGGTGCCCATCTGCCCAGCGTCGTTCTGCGGCTCGCAGACGAGCATGTCCAAGTATTGCGGAGCGCCGCCGGCGTGTCGCGTGCGGCTCGCGCCCTACACCTGCCGCTCAGGACTCGGAGAACTTCTTGCCGCCCCAGCGCTCCTTGATCTGGTCGTCGTAGACGTTCGAGCTCGACGCCACGAGGCGGATAGCCGTCTCGAGCTCAGCGCGGTTGAGCCAGTCACCGAGCAGGGTGTGCTCGAAGTGCACCTCTTTCCTGTCCGGGTAGAGACCCAGCCTGCCGAACAGGATCTTGCTGTTCTCGACCGCCAGGAAATTGCCCAAGGACTCTTCGACGCGCACGTCCTTGTTCGTGACGGCCATCACCTGGACGATGGTGTTGCCCTCAGCCCAGTCGCGCGGCATGACGTAGACCATGACGCCGTCGGTGAACTGCAGGACGAAGTCGTCGTCCTGGTCGACCATGAAGCGCAGCTGCGCTTCTTCGAGGTACTTGCGGCAGAGCTTGCGAAGATCGTCGAGCGCTTGCGACATGGCTCTCCTCCGAAATCGTCGTGGCCGCTCAGCGGCCGCTCCGGACGCCTGCGGACCGGCCCTCCCTCATGCTGGGCCCGCTACCAGCTTATCACCGCATCGCGGTCACGATGGGCTGGGAGGCGTTCATCACTCTCGGCCCGCCCCCACTCACGCCGGGCGCCGGCGCTTCGGACGGCTCCTACTCGGACATCGCGGCAGCCAGGGCCAGGTCGGTCGCCCCGACACGCACGAGAAGCGTCCCCGCGCCCCCCTCGACCTTCCGCGTCTCGGAGCCGCCGTATTCAAGAACGCAGTCGGCCTTCAGCGTCAGCTCGCCGCCGGCGCCGACGCTGTAGCGCACGGCGGCCTTGGACGGGTTCCCCGGGATCTCGGGCAGCGCGACGTCGCACGACGGGTCGTGGCCGATCGTGAAGCTGCCGCCGGACACCTGCACACCGCTGCCGTCGAGCGGGCCGGAGCAGATCTCGATGGCCAGCGCTGTGCCCTTGCCGCTCACGGCGAGCCCTCCTTCCCCTGCGTCGCCGGCGGCTTCTCGCCGCCCGCCGAGGCGCTTGCCTCGACACCGGTCTCGTCCGCGGCGGACGGCTTCGCGAAGACCAGGGCGCCGTCGCGCAGGACCAGGCGCACACCTTCGTCCCTGGTCACGGTGCCTTTGACGATCTCGACCGCCAGCGGCTCGACGACGTGGTCCTGGATGCTACGCCGCAGCGGCCGCGCACCCATGGCCGGGTCGTAGCGATCGTCGACGAGGAACTCGAGCACGGCGTCGTCGGCTTGGACCGGCACGCGCAGGCGGGCAAGCATCGTGCGCGCGATGTCCTTGAGCACCGGCTTGGGGAGCGGGTTGAAGATGAGGATCTCGTCGAAGCGGTTGAGGAACTCGGGCGGGAAGGCACGGCCGAGCTCGCGGTTGACCGCCATGCGCACGTCCTCCTTGGAGAGGTCGCCGGCGTCGGGCGCGAACCCGAACGCCTTGTGCTCGCTGATGCCGGTGGAGCCGACGTTGGAGGTCATGACGATGATGGTGTTGCGGCAGTCGACCGCCCGGCCCAGGGCGTCGGTGATGCGGCCCTCGTCCATCATGCCCAGGAGCAGCCTGTGCACGGCGGGGTCGGCCTTCTCGATCTCGTCGAGGAGCACCACGGTGTACGGGTTCCGGCGGATGCCGTCCGTCAGCATGCCGCCGCGGTCCGAGTCGACGTAGCCGGGCGGAGAGCCGATGAGGCGCGAGATCGCCCACTTGTCGTAGCACTCGGCCATGTCGACGCGCACCATGCGCTCCTCGTCGTCGAACAGCGCCTCGGCGATCGCCTTGGCGAGCTCGGTCTTGCCGGTGCCCGTGGGGCCCAGGAAGAGGAAGGCGCCTACGGGGTGCCCTTCCTCGCCGATGCCGGCCCGCGACTTGATGATCGCCTTGACGATCGCGGTGACGGCGTGGTCCTGGCCGACGACGCGTCTCTCGATCTGATCCTCGAGTCCGAGCAGCCGGGCGCTGTCGGTGCGCGTGAGCCTGCCAAGTGGGACCCCGGCCATCGCCGCGACGGTCCGCGCGATGTCGTCGGCGTCGACGACCAGGGTGCCCTGCGGCGCCGCGTCGTCGTGCCGGCCCTCGAACAGCGCCCGGCGTTCCTCCTTGGACATCTCACCGATGTCCGTGCGCCCGTAGTAGGCGTCCAGCCGTTTTCGCGTGCAGCTCTTGTCGAGCACGTCGAGCGCCTTGTCGGGAAGCTGGCGGTCGGCGAGGTGCCTGACCGAGAGCTCCACCGCCGCGGTCAGCGCCTCGTCGGCGATCGTCACACCGTGGAAGTCCTGGTAGCGCTTGCGAAGGCCGCTGAGGATCTCGAGGGTGGCTTGCGGCGACGGCTCCTTGAGGCGAACGACGCCGAAGCGGCGCGCGAGCGCCGAGTCCTTGCCGATGTGGCGCTGGTACTCGTCTTCGGTGGTCGCGCCGATGACGCGGATCTTGCCGCCCGTGAGGGCCGGCTTAAGGAGGTTGGCGGCGTCGACGGTGTCGCCGGTCCCGGACCCGCCGGCGCCCATGAGCATGTGCATCTCGTCGATGAAGAGGATGAGATCGTGATCGGCCTCGGCGGCGCGGATGACGGCCTGCATCTTCTCCTCGAAGGCTCCGCGGTACATCGTTCCCGCGACAAGGGAGCCGACCTCCACGCTGCGGATGCGCACCTTGCGCAGCTCGGGCATGACGTCGCCCTCGGCGATCTCCACAGCCAGTCCGCGCACCAGCGCCGTCTTGCCGACGCCGGCCTCGCCGATGATGGCCGCGTTGGGTGTCTTCTTGCCGATCATGATCTCGATCAGGTCGAGCAACTCCTTTTCGCGCCCGATGGCGGCGTGGAGCTCGCCCCTCTCGGCTTCGGCGGTCAGGTCGTGGCCGACCTGGTCGAGGATGGACTGCGGCGCACCCGCGCCCGACATCGTCTGAGTCGGCATAGGGGAGCTCGTCGGCTGCGGACCCGGCTCGTAGGCCGGCGGCTTCCAGTCGCCGCTGCGCAGCATGTCGCGTAAGCTGCCGGCCAGCGCCGCCACGTCGACGCCACGCTCGGCCAGGACGCGCACCGGCAAGCTGTTCGTCTCTCCGAGCAGCGCCACCAGCAGATGGGGAGCCTCGACCTTGTCCGACGACAAGCTCGCCGCCTCACGAGCTCCGGCCTCGAACACGCGCTGGGCACGAGGCGTCATGAGCAGCTGGTCGCCCCCGGCCGAGACGCTCGGACCACTGCGCTGCCGCAGGTCGCGGGCCACCTCGCCGACGTCGAACCCCGCCTGGACGAAGCGGCTCTGGATGCCGCGATCTTCGAGCTCGACGATGCCGAGGAAGAGATGCTCGACGCCGATGTGGGTGTGACCGAGACTGGAGGCGATGCGTTCGGCGTTGTGCAACGCCAGCGACCCGGAGCCGCCGAGGTTCTCAATCATGACACCCCCCTATCCGCGTCCAGCCCGGCGACCCTGCGGATCGCCCGGTCCTGGGCACGTACATCCTAGCACTTCCCCCCTCACCCTTGAGGGAGAACCGCCGAGGCACGGTCGCAGCCGGCCCTGAAGAGATCCTACGCGAGCGGAACGGCGAGGTTCGGCGTGCGCTGTCGGCATGTCACGGTCTGGAGCGTCTACTGCGGACGACGCGTGGGCGCCGACGCCACCGCGACGACTACCGCACGCTCCGGTCGCTCCCGTTGGTTCGAGCACCCCGGGGGGAGTACGCACTCGCCGCGGAGGCTTGAGCCAGACAGCCACAGCTTTGGTCTCGACCTGCCGCTTCGTCTTCCGGGCGAGAGGGGTTCCAGAATGCCCGCCCGCGGCTTGCTCGACAGGCGGGACGGATGGAGTAAGCTCTGGTGACCCAACCAGGTGTGAGATGAAGATAGCGATCTCCCTGAGCTCGAGTAGCGCACCGGGCAAGCATGGCCGCAAAGACGGTTGAGCCGATTCCAGCGCAGGACGAGCGAGGCGCCGTCCTCACGGCTTTCGCGCGGGCGTTGCACCGCGAGAGCCATGTCTTCCTCAGCCGGCCTGATCTGCTCTGGCAGCAGCTCTACAACCGGCTGCAGTGGGAGGAAGATGGGCTGATGCAAGGAGTGGTCGGGCCCGCCTTCGAGGAGCGGAGCCGAGCCGGGTCCGAGCCGTGGCTACGGATGAGGACACCCTTCAACGAGTCGAAGGCGCTGATCCAAGTTCTGTTCGGCCACTGGGGCGGGGTCTACGCTTGCGCCTTCAGCCCCGACGGCAGCCGCATCGTCTCCGCCGGCCGCGACGGGACGCTCAGGCTCTGGGATGCCTCTAACGGCGCCTGTC
>Ga0209540_10003936_pt1 | contig 9985 bp, 10 predicted proteins | sample BarGraIncu01121A_FD_184501 | JGI IMG/M metagenome (GOLD analysis project Ga0209540, IMG submission 184501) | Arctic peat soil microbial communities from Barrow, Alaska - Barrow Graham LP Incubations 011-21A (SPAdes) (version 2) | ecosystem: Environmental > Terrestrial > Soil > Wetlands > Peat... | reverse complement strand
ATGTTCAATTCATTATCACTGCTATCGTTGTTAATGTTAAGAGGCTTGCAAACGTCATTGATAGCGTATGCTATCTAAAAATGTGATGAAAAGTGAAGAAAATATGGGAATATTGAGGAAAAGAAAGGGCTAATATGGATTTTTTGATGAAAAAAGCACATTTTTTCTGAAAAATCTGGAAATTCATGAAACGAAAGAAGAATTTAGAATAATTTTAAGGGATTATCCGACAATCTCCAACTTGCAATAAACGAAAAGTCAAGAATAATGGCAATGTTTGATCCGAAACCAGTAATGGAGTTATCACCAATATTTGAGCAAGCTTTTATAAATTTGCCCAGAATAGGCAAAGCTGACAAACAGGATTTTGTTGATAGGTTATTAAATAAACGCATCCTGTATGATAATAAAGAATCGTGGTTAGAAGACTTATTTCGAACGTGAATAACAGGTCATAACAATGGATTGAACTAATAGTTGAAATTATTCAATCACTTGAATTAAGAAATCAGATTTTTCTCCTTTTTTCCAATAACTTTTTCAAATCTTGTTTTTTCATTCTTTTAAATATGGGCAAATCTAAATAATTATCCACTCCATCTGGAGTTTCTGCATCATAACATTTATTTTTATAAATAACCCACATATGGGGTGTTAGAATATCATCACCATCAACGTCACTTGATTCCTGTAAAGTAGCTTCAGCGCCTATATCCGATGCAATAGTCATGGCAAACCATGAACAACCAATCTCATTGATTTCCTGCGGATTTCTCCCCCATCCCTTTGATTTAAATAATTCTTTTGTATACTCAATAATTTCCCCAATGCTTTCTTTCATATTCTTACCTTCCATTTGATACACCTTCTTTATTTTCACTTGAAATTAGAAGGGATTATATTAAAACAAGATGTATTTTGAGACATGCCTCGAAAGTCACCTAAAGCGTCTGAATTTGAAGAAATGAGAGATGCAGGGATAGGTCTTGCTGCAAAATTAGTGCTTGAACATAAGTATGACCAGGCAAAAGATGTCTTTTTGAGACTTTTGGACCTACGCCCAGATGATGTCGAAGCCATGACACTGCACGCCAATATTTATTCTTTTGAGGGAAAGCTTCTCGAAGCGGAGAACAGACTGAATCAGGTTTTAATATTAAATCCCGACTATCCTCTGGCGTTATATTTCCTCGGAGTGGTCTATCACGAGAAAGGGGAAGAGGAAAGGGCGATCCATATGTATAAGACGGCTTTGAAACATTTTTCCGGGGAAAAAAAAGATGATATTGCAGACGTTTATCAGAATTTGGGGTGCTCTCTCTGGGAGGTTGGAGCGCGGGAAGAGGCTCTGGAGGCCTGGCAGACCTGCCTTAAATATAATCCTGAGCAGAAATACGCAAAGGAGAACCTCAAAGATTTCACCAATGAGTATGGGTTGGGAAAGTCTTCTGTTGGTATGGATGACTTTTGGGAGTTTGTCCATTTCAAACAAAAGGAATTCTATTCAATTAAGGGGAGATACTACAAGGGTCCAGAGGAAGCAAATACAGTTTTGAACAAAATCAAAGGAGCCTGGGATAAAAAAATATTGCCGAAATATGGTACAAAGTTGAAAAGAATGAAGACTGAGGATAAGGTCAAATTGTTCATGGAAACAAAGGTTTTTGATTGATTTTTTATAGTATGTGGTAAAGTTAAATAGTATAACAGTCTAAAAATCTAATGGAGAATAGAATGAAAATAAGGGTAGTCAGTTCAAAAGAAGAAATCAAATCACTTGAGCCAAGTGAAAAATATATTCATCTCGCTTTTCGACCATCAAATACAGACATTTTCTCATTAGTACAGACATGTCCTGATGTGAAAGCAATACAAGTCCCACCTTCATATATTAAGAAAGTATCCATTTCCAACATGATGTTACTTGATATGAAGGGAATAGCATTGCTTGAAGGGGATGTGTGGGGGCACAGAACAGAAATTAACGAATATTATGAGATTAAACCTGAAATCTTTGACCGTATGAAGGAACTAAAGAAAGAGGGTTTATCTGAGGCTGATATGTTAAAAAAACTTGGACGAGAGACAGAACTTAACAATGATTTACTAAAGTTTCTGTTAAAAGGAAAGGCGAAGAGGTGAAATTATGTGTTCAATTGGAGACTCTTTTAATATAGACATTGCCGAAGGCATAGTGCCACGCAAATATAAGTGCAAAGATTGTGAGAAGCAATTTAAAGGAATAGGTACTAATCCAAAATGTCCAGAGTGCCATTCTGCAAATACTGAAACGTTATAAAGAGGGGATGGGGAAGAGAAAGCATCATAAGCTTCCCCATATTATATCCTACGTCATTGCTGAATATAAACCTGTGGCAAGCGGGGTGAAAGTAATCGGGAATCTAACAGATTCATGATTAATTTCATCCCACTATTCTATTACTTTAAAAACTCTCTAACAACGGTTAATGATAGCGCAAGTCCCCATCCAATCCTTCTTTATATTAAGAGTACCGGGTAGCCTGATCATCCTCACAATATCTGTTGTAATGGGAATATCTATCCCTACCCAGTTCGGATTGATTACTTTTCTGCCGCGTCTTACTGTATAGTGGCCGAGGAAATCCGCTATCTCCCTGCGCTCTGATGTATCCAGCTTCTGCACGCACGAATCATGCACATGGATATGATACCCACGTCTGCCTGAATCCACAAAGAGGAGATCCTTGAAACCCAATTGATCTTTCAATATCACCAGCAGTTTATCTGCCTGTTTCCTGGCCTCTTTTAGTGTTGGCTTCTCCAGGTGATCATAATCTATGTCGAAAACCAGATCCGCTCCTTCCCAACATTTGCGCTTATCTTCCATGGGATAAGCGGCGGGGTCTGTATACTTTGAGGACGAGAAGAAAACATTATGTGGCGCAGTCTCTATGAGAAATGTCCTGAGCTTCTGCACTGAGGAGAACGCTTTGTGTCTCTTTGGCTTCTCACCGATATTCATGATCCCAAACTCTCTCTTCTCAAAATCGGGCGGCTCATATATGGGAGCATGCCAATAATAATCAGAAATGCTGCTCAAGAGATCACCTTTTTAGTTTGCTTCTTGTTTTCCAAACACACCTTTCGCCTGTAATACACCAGCGGGTGTACTATCTTCTTACATACTTCCTTTCCCGGGCAATTACCATTAGTGGTCATGGTCGCACAGGTCGGACAGGTATAAGCCGTTCCTGACGCGCCTGCGATGTGATTTATCTGGTAGTTGGTATCCTGCTCTTTGAAGTCAGGCGATGCCCTGAAAATCTCCATTATCTTTTCAGGTTTCATCCCGATATTGAGCAAGAAGGTCGTCATCGCGAAGCGCATCGAATGAGATAGATTGACATTTGCCTGGACATCTGCTATTGCCGAACTTATACACGGCGGGAAGCAACCTGAGCTCACTTCGCTGAATCCCTCTTTACTGAATCCCTGCCTATTTGTACGGATGCTGGCTGCTTCCTGCACATCATTGATATACTGTTTCAGCGCTTCCTTTATCTCTTTCGGCACTTCATGAGGCAATCCGAACTCTACCTTCTTCCGTACAACCTCTTCCATCAGGCGCGCAAAGTCGCCTTTTGATATTGTCAGCATGCCTCCCTTTACGGTGCGGCTTGAAAGTTTCCACTTTGGTTCATGCAGCACATGGGCATGGTGAATGTAATCTGTGAAGTGTATGGTAGCGTTCATGGTTCTGGCGTCTACTGTTACGCCTATGCCAAAATCTGCTGCCAGATCTCCAAGAGCGTCAGCCCTGAAGCTCATAATGTGTTCATATGCTAACTTGGCAACAGCGAGGGCATACCTCTTAGTAAGGTAGGTATTGTTGATACTTGAAACGATTATCCTGGCGACTGGATAAGCCAATAGCTCCTTATTCGCAGCAGGTTCGTTATATCTTCGGTATTTTAGTGTTCCGTTCTGCAGTGCCTCGAGGATACGTCCCTTAGCCGCCGATCGGATGCCCTCATATGCTATATCTGTGCATATATCAACTGAACCTGCAGAAGAATCCTTCAAATATTCTCGGGCGCCGGATGTGCAGGGAATATTAGCAAAGTCGATGATGTCCATTATCCTCTCATATTTCAACTAAGAATCTACTTATCTTGTTATAATATAAGTATTACTATTGTAATACAACACCCCGTATCTTCCTTGGCACGATTCCCAGTTCTCTTGCCAACTCTGCCGTATCTGGATCGCTCACGTGCTCCCATGTCAGATTTACCGCTGATTTCAACTTACCCCGTGGTATCAATAACTTCTTTCCATGATACTCTATTATCTCATAGGGAAAGGCACTTTTTTCTGATGCTTTCGCCAGCGCATGCAATTTTTTTCCGTTCTCAGATAACATCAATCCTCCTTCATGAGCATGATCGTAAGAATAGGTTCTGCATTATCCCCGGGACCGCAGATCGCCTTGAGATCCACAGTTTCCATCTTTGGATGAAGACTTTTTCTCGACGATAATTCATTATGGCAACCAAGGCAAACATAAAGCTGTTTCCTTTTATCAAAAGTAACGTCATGTCATCAGAACCACATTTTGGTCAGGCTATTTTATGCACAATCTGTATTTCGGGAATTATCCCCTTTCTTCCAGCCGCAGAAAATGCACCTTACCTGAAGATTCACCTGCTATAATGACCTTTCCGTCTTGAGAAGAGGCGATGCAAAGAAAAGGCCCGTCCCCGCTAAAGCTGGCAATGGCTACTCCGGTTTCCATATCCCATACTTTGAGTGTTCTGTCATAAGAACCTGAAATAGCGCGTTTTCCGTCAGGCAGGACAGACACAGACCAAATGGAATCGGTATGCCCTTCGAGCGTATGCAGAACCTCTCCACTGTCAACATCCCATACTTTGAGTGTTTTGTCTTCAGAATGCGAAATAGCACGTTTTCCGTCAGGAAGCACAGATACGGCACGGACAAACCCGATATGCCCTTCGAGCGTATGCAGAATCTCTCCGCTCTCGATATCCCATACTTTGAGTGTTCCGTCGTCAGAACCTGAAATAGCGCGTTTTCCGTCAGGAAAGACAGATACAGACCAGACAGACCCAGTATGACCTTTGAATGTATGCAGAACCTCCCCCCTCTCGATATCCCATACTTTGAGTGTATTGTCCGATGAACCTGAAATAATCCGTTTTCCATCAGGCAGAATAGATACAGCGCGGACAGAGCCGGTATGACCTTTTAACGTATGCAAAACCTCTCCGCTTTCCAGATCCCATATTTTGAGTGTATTGTCCGATGAACCTGAAATAACCCGTTTTCCATCAGGCAGAATAGATACAGCGCGGACAGAGCCGGTATGACCTTTTAACGTATGCAAAACCTCTCCGCTTTCCAGATCCCATATTTTGAGTGTATTGTCCGATGAACCTGAAATAACCCGTTTTCCATCAGGCAGAATAGATACAGCGCGGACAGAGCCGGTATAATCTTTAAGAGTCCTTAGAACCTCTCCGCTTTCCAGATCCCATATTTTGAGTGTATTGTCCGATGAACCTGAAATAACCCGTTTTCCATCAGGCAGAACAGATACAGTAATGACCCAGTCGGTATGACCTTCAAGCGTATGTAAAATCTCTCCATTCTCAATATCCCATACTTTGAGTGTATTGTCCCAGGAACCTGAAATAGCGCGTTTGCCATCTGGCAGGACAGATACAGCCAAGACACAGCCAGCATGACCTTCGAATGCATGCAAAATATCTCCACACTCAATATCCCAAACTTTGAGTGTTTTGTCATAGGAACCTGAAATAGCGCGTTTGCCATCAGGCAGAACAGATACTGCCATGACAAAGTCGGTATGACCTTCTAGCGTATGCACAGCCTCTTCGCTCTCAATATCCCAAACTTTGAGTGTTCCGTCCGAGGAACCTGAAATAGCGCGTTTGCCATCAGGTTGAACATATATGGCACGGACAGAGCCAGCATGACCTTCCAACGTATGCACAGCCTCTCCAGTCTCAATATCCCAAACTTTGAGTGTTTTGTCTTCAGAACCTGATATAGCGAGTTTTCCGTCAGGCAGAGTAGATACAGCCCAGACAGACCCGGTATGACCTTTGAGCGTACACAGAAGCTCCCCATTCTCAAGATCCCAAACTTTGAGTGTTTTGTCTTCAGAACCTGAAATAGAGCGTTTTTCGTCAGGCAGAATAGATACAGCATTGACAGAGCCGGTATGACCTTCAAGCGTCTTCAGAACCTCTCCACTCTCCAGATCCCAAACTTTGAGTGTTTTATCCTTGGAACCTGAAATAGCGAGTTTTCCGTCAGGCAGAATAGATACAGCATTAACAGAGTCGGTATGACCTTCAAGCGTCTTCATAACCTCTCCACTCTCCAGATCCCAAACTTTGAGTGTTTTATCCTTGGAACCTGAAATAGCGAGTTTTCCGTCAGGCAGAATAGATACAGCATTAACAGAGTCGGTATGACCTTCAAGCGTCTTCATAACCTCTCCACTCTCCAGATCCCAAACTTTGAGTGTTTTATCCTTGGAACCTGAAATAGCGAGTTTTCCGTCAGGCAGAATAGATACAGCATTAACAGAGTCGGTATGACCTTCAAGCGTCTTCATAACCTCTCCACTTTCCAGATCCCAAACTTTGAGTGTTTTATCCTTGGAACCTGAAATAGCGAGTTTTCCGTCAGGCAGAATAGATACAGCATTGACAGAGTCAGTATGACCTTCGAGGATGCGTATCATATGTCCTCCTGGAGGGGTCAGGTTGGGAGTGATGGAGCAAAGCCATGTTCCATCTTTGCATTGCTTTATTTTTTCAAGCAGAGTTCTTATATCTGGTGCTTCCTGCTTCATCAAACGACCGTATAACTGGCATCTAAGTTCCTTTTTATCCCTAGCAAGAATATGCGCAGAAAGCCTTATCGCATTTTGCACAATATTCACAGCCCTGTCTGCAGGAAAGAAATCATAGTCTTTTATCAGTGCATTGACATCTACAGCTTCAAGTTTGGCATGCAGCCATGCGATTTCAAATAGAAGAGTTCGAAGTTCTTCTTTTCGTCCCGCTTCAAAAAGGTGATAGGCTATGTTTCTCCAGAGATACTGCTCTTTAACAGGAAGTGCTGCCCAGTCTGCAAACGGTGATTGCAGCTGCTGAGGAAGTGCTGATCTGTAAGCATCAAGAAGGTGGTTATGGAGCACGGGCAAATCATCCCTTTGTTCATAGAACAGGTATTGCCTCACAACATCGTGGAGGCGAATGTGTCTGGTTACTGTATCAAAGTGTAAAAGGAGTGAAAGTTTCCTCAAGCGGTCGCACAGTTCTTCAGTATCGAATTCACTAAATCCACCGGTCTTATTCCACAGTTTTTTCAGAGTGTAGAGGGGAATATCCACGTCTTCAGGAAAGATCGCAAGTTCATTATATCGGGCATGTTCTTTTGAGTCCAGAAGTTCAAAGCTTACACCAAGCGTCTTTCCAACAGCCTGTTCACGCGCTGCTGCATCACGGGCATCAAAAAAGGTCAATCCACGATAATCCAGTGCCTTATTGATATATTCTAATGCATCAATTAAAGTCTGTCCTGTATTATAGACGCGGTCCCTGAGTGCACCGTTCACAAGCTTGAGAAGCAAAGGCCACTCACCCAGTCTTGCCGCAAGCTTACTCATATCAGTTTCATTCCCTTCTGGCTCATGCCAGAGTTAATGAATCTGTTCAATTTGCCTGAACTCGCCGGATTTCAGCACCTGCAGTGCGAAATCCGGCATCAATAATGTTAGGCTACTTTCAAGACCTCAGGTGGAATAGAAGCCTCATCTGCATAATAAAAAGAGTCGATCCGAAGCAGCCAGATAATGCCGGTTACCTTTGACTTGATCACTCTGAAGAGTTGGTCAGGTTTCGCATAATCCTGTGGTAATGAGATGACATCCGGATGTTTCGCGGCAGTTCTGATTTTCCGATGCCGTGGATCTTCCGGGTGACTTGCGACCAGATACGGTTTTGCAGGTGTGAGCTTTAGATTCATCCCAACCCTCTCTACCAGGTAATACTCGCCTGATTGCACCATCCCTTTCTAGAAGGATATCTGTACTTCCCTGCCATCGTATGCATAGGTTCTCTTGAGTGTCTCATAAGGCGACTCGCTCTTAAGAAGAGCCTCTACATCCAGTTTCACCATTTAATACCCCATAGGTAACATTGTTTGCTTTCTCCTTCGTTTACTGAACGGCAGCAGTGCATAGCATGATGCCGCAAAACTATGAGCCCTCGTTATCGAATACCTTCGTTTGACCGTCTCCCTGGACTCCACTTCAACAATATCTGCCATGTTGAGTTCCAGAAGGTACTCATCTATCGACTGGCTCTGGTCGATATCGATAATATGGTATGTTTTGTTCGTGATGTGTGTTTCCAGTATCTCGCACATTGCCGAGTGGTCTACATCGCAGAAGTACTCCCACTGTTCTTTTTGCAGCAGTTGCCTGGAATCCGAGTCTTTGTTCTTCACTGTCCAGGATGGGAACGACTCTTTTCTATCACCTGTTGTAACTGCCCAGACTTTCTTCGGGAACATTGACATGAGCTCCTGCGGCATCTTCTTTGAGTAACCCGCATCGCACATCACATAATCCGGCTTCTCGAAGTTGATCAAGTTTATTGCATCGCTCAGGTGCTTCCTGATGCGCCTCTCATTTGCTTCCAGCTCTCGCTCTATAGGTGATATAGCCGAGGACTTCGCTCTTCGTCCTTCGAATTCTGATACTTCATTGGGATCACCCCAACTGCCTGTCCTGATAAGCACCGGTTCATTTGTTGCTGTCATTCCGCAAACGATCCAGCGGGTTACATTGCCCCAGTCTATGCCAATTGATTTTGTGACTATGCTATTCAGTAGTCGCCGTGTCTCGTTATATCAGTGACTACAATGCCCTTTGTGGTTTCATACGGAGCGGGTTTCAGACCAGCGCCATTGAAGAACGCACACTCTACTTCAGTTAGATAGAGGGTCTTTGGATAGCTCTTTTTCTTCTCTGCTAAAGATGCTTGTGTTTCGAACGGACTCCATTCCTGAGATAAATGATAACCACTAAATCCCTTTGTGGCGTTCTTGTTCGTGGAAGCCCACTTCTTGCCGTTCCATTCCTTTTTATCTGACTTCTCCCAGAGCTCATGCCAGAGCGTACCCTGTGGCCCGCCTGTACCCATTGCGATTATCTGCCTTCCCGGAAGGTTGACAACTTCAAGCAAAACATACCAGGCAGTTCTTGTCATATCCTGCATTTCATCCACGACGCCATAATGTCTGTGTGGGCCGCGTATCGCTTTACCTGTCGCCCAGGCACCTTTAGCTGTCCATTTGCTGCCATTCGCAAGGTCCACCTCTCCTACTTGATCCGAACCATCGGCAGCCTCGATGAGTTTATTAAGCGCTCGATGCTGGCTATCTATTATATTTGGTCTGAATATCTCCTTTGTCAATCTCCATGCCTGGTTATCTGTTGGTGCAGTGGCTATCGCACTCTTTCCTTTGCCTTTCAGTGTCACCAATTTATGAGTTATCTTATTCGTTGCTATGGTTGACTTTGTTAAAGACCTCGCAAGGAAAAGAATAATAAACTCGGACTCATCCTTGTAAATATCCTTAGCGTAAGGAAATTTATCTAAAGAATATTGCTCTCCGTTAACTGTAAAGAACTTCTCTGCGAAGTAGGCTGAGTCATTCTGGATACGGGTATATTCCGCGATTTGATCTTTGGTCAGGTTGTTGGGGTCTATTTGCTGTTGCTGCTGCACTCCTAACTCATCTCCATTTTAACTCACGTTTCAAAGAAGCGTGAATTTCACCTAATTTTTTAGTCAAAACCGCTATGCATTGGTAACCTTGCCGTTTTGAATCTGTATGGCCTAACTTTTTAAAACATAAAATTAGTTTAATAGCTATT
>Ga0209540_10003935_pt1 | contig 9987 bp, 6 predicted proteins | sample BarGraIncu01121A_FD_184501 | JGI IMG/M metagenome (GOLD analysis project Ga0209540, IMG submission 184501) | Arctic peat soil microbial communities from Barrow, Alaska - Barrow Graham LP Incubations 011-21A (SPAdes) (version 2) | ecosystem: Environmental > Terrestrial > Soil > Wetlands > Peat... | reverse complement strand
TGCTCCAGAATTACTATTGAAACTCAGTCCCGAATGTTTTGAACATGAGAGAAAATGTATCAAATCATTTTCCTCAAAAATATCATGATAAACATAATTCTCAATCATCAATAAAAGTCTTTCCACTAGCTTAGATTTGTCCTTTTGTTTAAACTTGTAAGCTGAATTCACAAAAATATTTACAAGAATATTCTCATTTGGATGACGTATTCGAAACCGATCCTCAATAATTTTAACTAAATCACTAAAGCTACCCTCTGATTTTTTGTGTAATTGATCAATTAATATTTCATGTTCCAATCCTATCTGTTTTTCTTTGTCTGATTTTATAATAAAATCAGGTTTTTCCCTCACGATGGAAATTTCATATCCGGAATTAAGTAACATTAGAAATTTTGCTGCATGACAGATTTCTAAAACTTTTCTATCATAGTCATTATCAGCTTTATTGAGTTGTCTTAATGGTTCATTTATAAGTCTCTCAAGGTTTTTATGATTCTCAGATATTATATTTTCACTTACTATTTGTTTCATAATAATGGGGTATGGACTACCACTGCTGCCAACGACCCGACGGTTTAGTTGTTGCCATTATTGTCCGGGCTGACGAAGGCAATTAACCAAATTGTCCGAATTATAGCAAGTTTTTTAAAATTATCATGATATAGCCATTTTTTTAGTCTCGGCATTCCGCTCTTTCTTTTAGCAAGCTCTTTTAAAAGCTTTGGATGTGCTTCAGCCTGTGTGGCTTTGGCAATGTGCTTGCAAATGGGTTGGCTTTTTATTCTTTTCCATTTATCATTAACATTATTTCTCTAAAACTTTCTAAACCTGCTTCTAAGTTTTCAATAATGTCTCCGGCTAAAACATCAGGGTCAGGAAGATTGTCAAGGTCTGCAAGTGATTTATCTTTTATCCAAGATATATCTAAAGAAGTTTTGTCACTTGCAATAATGTCATCGTAAGAAAATTTTCTCCATCTGCCTTCGGGATTTGTTTCGGCATTATAAAGTTCTTTCCGGTTGTGTCTGTTAGTAGGGTTGTAGCAAGTAATAAATTCTTTCAGGTCTTCCAGTTTCAAGGGATTTTTTTTGAGAGTGAAATGAATATTCGTTCTGAAATCATAAAACCAAATCTCTTTTGTCCAGTGTTCTTTTGATGCTGCTTTGTTATCAAAGAAAAATACATTGGCTTTTACACCTTGCTTATAAAAAATTCCAGTAGGCAAACGAAGAACGGTGTGAAGTTCTGTTGTTTCCATTAGTTTTTTGCGAACTGTTTCCCCTGCTCCACCTTCAAATAAAACATTGTCAGGAACAACAACGGCTGCCTGTCCTGTAGACTTCAACATGGTTCTTATATGCTGAACAAAATTCAATTGCTTGTTGCTCGTCGTTTCCCAAAAGTCCTGTCGGTTGTATGTTAAATCGTCTGTGTCCTGCACACCCTCATCATTGGTGAAAGTCATGCTGCTCTTTCTTCCAAATGGTGGATTTGCCAAAACATAATCGTAAGTACTTGGTGAAGCCGCAATCAAAGCATCAGCAGGTGAAATAAAGTTATCGCTATCAATGTCACCAATATTGTGCAAGAACATATTCATCAAAGCCATTCGTCTTGTGCCTGCAACTATTTCATTCCCGAAAAATGTTTTGAATTTCAGAAATTGCTTTTGTTCTTTATCCAAATTCCCTTTTGCAATAAAATCATAAGCAGCAAGAAAAAATCCGCCCGTGCCGCAAGCCGGGTCTGCAATAGTTTTCTTTGGTTGCGGTTGCACACATTCTACCATTGCACGAATCAATGCCCTTGGTGTGAAGTATTGCCCTGCACCGCTTTTAGTATCCTCTGCATTTTTCTCCAACAGTCCTTCGTAAATCGTTCCTTTTATATCTGCTCCCAAAGTTGCCCACTGCTCTTTATCAATCATGTCAATGATTTTGAAAAGCATTGCCGGCTCTTTTATCTTGTTCTGACTTTGCACAAAGATTTGCCCAAGGATTCCTTTTTGTCTTGACAACTCACTCAACAATTTTGTGTAGTGCAATTCCAATTCATCACCACGCTTTGAAGTTAAACTTTCCCAGTTGTATTCTTTCGGAATGGGAAGTTTTCTGTCGTAAGGTGGTTTAGAAAACTCGTCAGCCATTTTCAAAAACAAAAGGTAGGTGAGTTGTTCCAGATAATCTCCGTAGCCAACGCCAATATCTCTTAGCGGATTACAGAAACTCCAAACTTTACTGATTATTGCTGATGTGTTATTATCGTTCATTTTTTTATAAATTTTATAGAGTTATCCTTTTGATAACATAAATATTCAAGCGGAAAATTAATACTTGTTTTAAGCTTTTCTAAAAACTCAAGTTCTCTTTTGGTTAGTGCTGAAGGTGAAACAATGATAATTTTGTTAACCCTTAAATTACCTGAGTGCAAAGCATAATCCAATAGTTGCGCAATTGCATCACGAATGTTTCTTCTACCCGAAGCTGATGTTTTTATTTCATAAATTCTAATAGAGGAATCACTTTCTTTTGTTACTACATCAGCAATATTTCCATTAAATCTCATGGTTTCAATTGAAATATTTTTAACTGACAATTTGTAATTTGGCTTGAGAAAAATTTCAAGTGCTTCTACTATTTCACTATGTAATTTTTCAATTGTAATAGAAGATTCTCGATTCTTCCTATTATAAACGGTAGTTTGACTTGATTTTCCGGAAATGAAACCTGAATTTTCATCTTCAGTTTGACTTTCAAATATTTCATCAATGGAATCAGAAAATTGATACGGTTGAAATCTCTTATACTTTTCTAAATTAAACGATGGTTGGTAAATTGGTTCGTAAAAGAATGAAACATCTTCAAGTTTGAACTTAACAACTGTCCCATAAGGGAATTTAATTATTCCTTTTACATCAGCATTGACATTTTCAACTTCTGCAATCATATCACTGTTGAAATTTTCAATCACTTTTTGAATTAATTTTTGTTCTTTTAAATCATTCTTAATAACTATTACATTCCTAATGAAACCAAGGTAGTAAACAAGATTTTTTGCCTTCTCTTTTTTTACTGTGTAAAGATGGACTTCGTCATAATTATTGATGCTTACCTTGCTGTGTTCTATACCACGAATAAATCCGTATTGAAAGCCATGTATATTGTATCTGAGATTGAAAATCCATTCTTCATGCCCGAAGCCATATTGATTTTCAAACGCAATATTTTTTTTACCTTGATTTTCCCTTTTCCATTTATGTGGACTTGGTAACTCCCAATTGTTTTCATTTGAAGTTAGTCTTGTGAAAATTTTGGTTTTGGGTAATATTGTTGAATTTTGCAAAACACATAATTCATAAATGGGTAAAAGTTTGTCAAAGCCAGATAAGATTTCAGAGAGGTCATTGTCATTCAATGCTGACAATGGTTTTTCAATGAAATCGCCAAGACAAATAAATGTTTTGAGTTTAAACCAATCATCAGGAATTATTTGTGCAGCAAAATTTCCATTCCGTTTTCCATTTTGATAAAACCACATTTCAAACCCTTCAAACAATTCAGGATATGTTTCAATGCACTCATTAAATCTTTCTCTGAATGGTTCTAAATCTTCTATAGGATGATGCAAACTTGGACTTGGTTCTAATGAAAAACATAATCCGAATCGGGTTACTGCTTCGTCATTGATAAATTCTTCTCCGACATTAAACTGTATTTCATCTCTTCCTCCATTATGAAAAGCATATTTATCTTCTCCATCCTTAATCGTTTGCCAAGTAAATATTTTGGCTGGCAATTGTTTTTTGTGCAAATACTTTTTTCTCAATTCAGGCAATGCAGAAATGGAGAAACCACCTACAACGGCTTTCTCATTTAATGCTTCTGCTAATTCTTGAATCGTCATGCTATCTTAACTTTCTTTTTACTCGTTTTAATTTTTACTTTCTTCTTCGGCTTATCGGGATTATTCTTTTTTATTTCAGTTCTTATCCTCTCCAAAAGCCTTTGTGCCGGTTCATCTTTTGGGTCTTGCTTTACCAACTTTCCTTCAAATCCTTTTTTAATAATACTTAAACGCAATGCTTGTGATTGCCGTAAACTGGTATCAATTATTTCTTCAATTTTATCGCAAACAGAAAGGCGGCTTTCTATTCCTTTAACAATTTTTTCTTGTTCTTCTTTTGAGCAATATGGAAACGGAATTACTCTGCAAGTAGAAACTTTTATATTCCATTGTCCTGCCGTTGCTTTTGAAGTTGCTTCAAGCCAATGAATCGTTACAAAGTTTTGCAAGAAGTAAGAAATGTATTTTGAAATAACATTTTCATTTGGTCTAAACATTACAATCGCCTGATTAATGTTCCATTCAGGATATTGATTTGTAACCACTGAAACTTTACCCAATGGTGGTCCAACAATGTTTGTCAAAACATCACCGGGTAAACAAATTGAACGCTTCAAATCTTTATTGTGAACTGCATTTGGAATGAAGGTTGGATTTTTTTTGAAGTTCAATGTTCCGTCAAAATTTAAATTGTAAACTTTTAAAAATGGAATTTCACCACTACCTTCAAATAAAAATTCACTCGTTGGAGTGTAACCGTTATTGATGATTTTAATTATATCACCAGTTAAAACAGATTCAAATTTTGTATTCGTTAACTTCCCTTCAAAAGCCCATTTCAAAACTGCTTGCCTGTAAATTTTAAGTTGCAGTTGTGCTGCTCTTAAACTTTCAATTCCTTTTTCAAGGATAATAAAATGTTCTTCAATCTTATCAAAGATGCGTTGCTGTTCTTTATGCGGTGGAAGAGGGATTGGTAGTTTTGAATATTCTGAAATCCAATATCGTTTGTGTGTTTCATTTTTTAAGCGAACGGTCTGCATAAAGTAAAATGCAAGTTTGATATTCACCAATATACTTGTTGGTTGTAAAATCTTCATCGCTGATGATTTTACTTTGAAAGGAAAATTTACAAACTGTGTTGCTGTTGTGAAATCGTCAAAAATTATTACCGGTACTGCATAAAAAATTCCATTGGTTTCATTCGTGTATCCTTTGATAAATGATTTACCTGCTGTAAGCACCGGAGTTTTGTATTTATCATCATACTCTGTTGATTCCACAATGTATTCAGTCGGTTGAATGTAATCCAACAAATCTTCAAACTTTGCTATTGTCCAATTGGAAGGTATCTGATTATTTGTTGCCATTTATAAACTTTCAATAATTACAGGCATTTCTTTATATGCCTTTCCTTTAAGGGCGCTGCCTGCTTTCTTTTTATTTATACCGCCCCATTGCTTAAAGTAAAAGGCAACATTTGCTTGTTGGCATTGGTCTTTAATATCAATAACCCATTCCTCCTTTATAGGGCGTGGTGTTCTTCCGCTTTCACCACCAACAATAACCCAGTCAATGCCCTGTAAATTCATGTTCTCCAAAGGAGTTAACAATGGTTCACAGGAAAGAAATTTTACTCTTGCTCCCGTATTTCTAAGGTTTTCTATACGATGTATTACTGCTTTGCTTTCTACTGTAACTCCCATCCATAAATTGTGAGGCCATTCAAGCCAGCCCTCGCTATCGTAGTATCTTAATATATCTGCCCTTTTTGTTAATACCTGAAAAACATGTTGAGGATTTTCTTTAATAACTCTAAAAACTTTCTGTATATATTCAATCGGTACATCTTTATGAAAAAGGTCGCTCATGGAATTTACAAAAATCAATTTGGGTTTTTTCCATGTATAAGGCTCTTGTAGGGTTTCAGGATGAAGGGTAAGTTCAAAGCCGTTGCGATATTTTTCCTGTCCCATGGCTTTAAGTCGTTTTGCCATCGTTTCGGCATAGCAAAATTTACAGCCTGATGTTATTTTGGTGCATCCGGTTATCGGGTTCCAGGTGCTTTCAGTCCATTCTATTTTTGTTTTTGCCATTTTAAACGTTTTTAATAATTTGTTTTGCAATTTTTACTGCATGAACATTATTTGAAGCAAAGACAAAATGAAAAATAGGAACACCATTGCGGTTCCTCAATACTAATGATTCTTCAGTTACATACTTCCAAATTGTTTTCATTCTGTCAGCATAAATTTTTGCAATCTTCTCAATGGGTTTTGAAATTTTGCTGATAGTTTCTTCTTCACCAAACAAAGTGTTCTTCACTTCTTGTCTGTAAAAAATTGCTTTGATTTCCTTTTCAGATAAGCCAAAAAATGCTTCCAGCTTATCAATGTATTTCAACTCAGCAGCTTTATCTAAAAGGCGATTTACGATTATTCCAGTAGGAACTAAAATCCAAATATCAGAACGGGTTCCTTTTAATTCTTCAATGGAACTCCAATCTATTTGCATTCCAAAAGGATCAAGAAAAACCAATGCAGCATATTCCTTTGTCTTTAGTGCTTTGGCTAATTCTTTAATCCATTTGTTTGCATCTCCTGAACGGAACTCAATTTTTTTTCCTTTAATATCTTTGAGTTTGGTCTTGAGTTTAGTCAGTGATTCTTCTTTTTTATCAATGAAATAGTAATAGTTGAAAGACAAATCATCTTTCAATGTCAATACCCTTTCTGCTGCACCTTTGTAAGTTCTTTCTTCCGCTTCAGTTATTTTCAGCTGCTGATATAATTCCGTCTTTACCTCTTTTTCTTTTGTGCCGCTTCCGGCAAATCCGTCAAAATAGATTGTTTCCCAGTAGGGAAATTTTTTCATGATTGTCAGATAAGCAGAAACATATCTGGAGAATGCCTGTAGCTTTTTTTCAGTCCATGGTCAACCCCAATCGTCGCTTGGCGGTTCATTCAAGATACTGTTTTTATTCCAGGTCATGCTGCTAACGCTTCGTTTAGTTCGTTAATAATTTCACTCATCTTATCTCCAAACAGCTTAAACATCTTTCCTTTGCCGCCTGCGGCATCAAAAGGAGTGTAATCCAAATCATCTGTATCGAGATGAATGCTTGTTGCAATGTGGTCTTTAATCATTCGCAACCATTGCATTTGTTCCTCACTAAATTTTGTTGCTCCGGCTTGCTTTCTAAAAACCCATTCCTGAAAATTCCTGTCAACTGATTTGTCGTAGCTCGTTAATATTTCATCAATACCCGTAACTTTTCTGATTAAAGAAACCAAAGCAATTAATTCTGATAATGGTTTGCCAGTTACTTTATCCAATTGCTCATAAGCATGCCACACTTTCATGGGTGCAAGCAGAGGTTTGTCAGTTTTTAATTTTTCCAGCACTTCCTGAATCATTTTGTATGTGAGTTCACGTCTGCGGAATGGTTGCGAATAAAAAATCTGTAAGGCTGTAATTTCATTTTTGTTTTGCTCAATCCATGTTTTAAAATCAGCAACTAAATTTTCTGATCGCCCCTTGCTGTCGGTTTCCCATCCTTGATTTATGAGTGTGTCTGGGTTTATAATATCTATAGTTTGTTCGTGTGCTCTTCTAACATTGTCAATATAATTACTGAGTTCGCCTGTAAAAACATCGGCAGCTTTTTCTTTCAATGCATAATGCAGTTTTTTGAACGCTTCCTCTTTTTTGGTCGGTGATTCTCCTGAAAGTTCCGTTTCTACTTTCGCTTTTAAATCATCTATCACATCAGGATTGTACGCATTCAACAATTCTTTCACTACCTGATTCAAACTTTTTCCGTTTGCCATTTCACTGAACTTTTGTTTTTCCTGTTCAGAAATTTGTTTTTCCAATCGAGACAAACGATTTGCCAATGATGAAAATACATCTTCATCACGATTGCCAACGGTAACTGCATTCAACAAATCTTTTAATGGTACACCGGGCTTTTTCTCTAATGGTCTGCTATCGGTTTTACAACTTTTAGTAACGCCAACAGCATCCACAATTACAAAATGGTCTTTCGTAAATTTAGCAGTAGGAGTAACTTTTCTCAAATCATCAAACGGTATTACTCTTGTGCCTCTACCTTTCATTTGCTCAAAATAATTTCTGCTTCGCACATCACGCATAAAGAGCAAACATTCCAAAGGCTTCACATCTGTACCCGTGGCAATCATGTCAACTGTTACTGCAATTCTAGGATAATAGTCATTTCGGAATTGAGCTAAAACTGATTTCGGATCTTCGTCTGAATTTTTGTAAGTAATTTTTTTACAGAAACTATTTCCCTCACCAAATTCTTCACGTACAATGTTGATGATATCGTCAGCATGCGAATCTGTCTTGGCAAAGATTAATGTTTTAGGAGTCTCAAAAACTCCATTTTCATCAAAACGTTTCTCGTTTTTAAAAATATCCGGCAACATTTCTTTGAGTGTTTTGATGATAAGACGGATTTGATTTGGATTAACTACATCTTTATCCAGCTGACTTGCTCCGTAAGTTTCGTTTTCATCCTGCATCTCCCATCGTTTTTTACGTGAGAGTTTTTCCCTGCGTTCTACATACACACCTTTTTCAATGGTAGCGCCTTGTTGTGTGATTTTTGTCTCAATCAAATACACATCATGCCCTACATTCACATTGTCGGTAATCGCCTGCTCGTGGCTGTATTCACTTACAATGTTTTGATTGAAGTAACCGAAAGTTCTGTTGTCGGGTGTTGCGGTTAAACCGATTTGAAAAGAATCGTAATACTGCAAAACCTGCATCCACAAATTATAAATGCTGCGGTGGCATTCATCAATTACAATGAAGTCAAAAAATTCAATCGGTAATTTCTCATTGTAAACAACAGGCATAGGTTCTTTTGGTTGCCATCTTTCATTTGGATTTTCTTCCTCTGCTGCTTCGTCCAATTCAGTTCCTTTCAGAATGGAATACAATCTTTGAATGGTGCTTATGTAAACATGATTGTCAGCCGGAACATAACTTGATTTCAAACGATGAACTCCATAAATTGTTGTGAATAGTCTATTGTCATCAACAGGTAAGTAAGACATGAATTCCTGTTCTGCCTGTTCGCCAAGATTTTTAGTGTCTACTAAAAACAAAATGCGCTTTGCCTCTGTGAATTTCAGCAAGCGATAAATAAAAGTGACAGCTGTATAAGTTTTTCCCGCACCGGTTGCCATTTGAATCAATGCCTTTGGCTTATACTCTTTAAAAGATTTATCAAGTTTATTAATTGCGATAATCTGGCACTCACGAAGTCCTTCTAATGGGAGTATCGGCAAATCATTCAAACTGTTGCGAAGTGATTTTTCTTTTTTCAGCCATGAACGAAAAGTTTCCGGCCTGTGAAAAGTAAACACAGGTCTTGAACGGGGTTTCGGGTCACGAAAGTCGGTGAACCGAGTTACATCACCCGTACTTTCATACACAAAAGGCAAAGGGTCGTTGTTCAGATATTTTAGTTTACTTGTAGCGTATTCCCCTGATTGTGTTTCATGAACTGTTAGCCGGACACCTTCTTCTTCCCGTTTTGCTTCAATTACACCAACTGGTTTCTTGTCAACGAATATTACATAGTCAGTTTCTTTTCCGTCTTGTGTCAGATAATAACGCACAACCACACCAATGCTCGCATTCAAGTTTATTTTGTCTTTGTCCTGAATAACCCAGCCACAAGCAATAAGTTGCTTGTCTATAATATCTCTTGCTATTTGTTCTGGGTCTTGATTTGGCATAGATAAAATTAAATTACTAAAGTAAGTATTTTTCCAGTGCGGTGGCAGGAAATGGCTCTTTGGCTTTTGCCGAAGCGTTGGCTATGTGTGTCGGGGCAAAAGCAAATGTACCATTTGTGCGGCTGGTTGAATTTTAAAATTTTTGCGCGAGGGCAAAGTCCCGATAAATGGCGACTATGTTAATCGTCAAGATATTAGTTTGTTAATGGCACAAATCCAACAATTTGTCTCGAGTAAGAAAGCTGCCAAGTCGCATTCAGCTTGCCTATAACGGGAGTCTGTGCAATAATGGTTATTTAGCTACGGCTGCCTTGTATTATGGACGCTCTTTTTTGTAAAATTGGATTTAATTGAAAATAGTATGGGG
>Ga0209540_10003933_pt1 | contig 9992 bp, 15 predicted proteins | sample BarGraIncu01121A_FD_184501 | JGI IMG/M metagenome (GOLD analysis project Ga0209540, IMG submission 184501) | Arctic peat soil microbial communities from Barrow, Alaska - Barrow Graham LP Incubations 011-21A (SPAdes) (version 2) | ecosystem: Environmental > Terrestrial > Soil > Wetlands > Peat... | reverse complement strand
AACAAGAATTAAAACGTGCCATGGACATATTAATCGGGCAGTACCAGCAAAGCTGTCACAAGGCCATAGTTGCCGTTGTGTGCGCTGCGTGTTTAGTAGACTAACGGATACTGAAAGAAAGTCGCCTTCGTTTGCACGTCTCCAAAACATTTTTTTCCCCATTGTTCCCTCAATTTGGAAGGAGACAAGAGTGCGTGTTTGGCCTCAAGTCTCATTAAGACGTCGCCGTCGTGCTGAACCAAAAATTTATGATTGAACTGCAAAAGTTTGAAGCACTTGAAGAGATTATAACAGCACTGGAAGCTTTGCAAAAATCGGGGCGATGAGAATGGTAGAGAAGGACGTAAGAGCTATTAAATCGGCAATAGAGTCTATGAAGGCGTCTAACTGGGCGAATAAGAATGAGACAATCAAGCGACTAGAGGAGAACCTCGACGCGCAGTATGACGAGATAACGAAGGGGAGTTATTCGACCGGGTATGAAGAGGCTCAGACGTTGATTAAATCCTCTGACTGGGGCGAATCAGAAAAGGAGCGCGTGCTCAAGCTCTTGAGCGAGATTAATGATGCTGAGCAAGTCGAAGAGCGAGAAGGGCAGGAGGCGAGAACAGCAGCGATTCAAAACATGATAGCGAAAGACCCCTCTTTTTTTGCTATTGCCAAGGTTGCCCGTTCAACCGGTCGCGCCCTAAAGAGCGGAGCTATTTCTGAGGAGGACGCATACAAGTTATTGTCGTATGCGCTGGAAACTGAGGGCTTGAAAGGTTAAACCCTGGAGCCACATCGACTGCTTTCTCAGTGGAAACGGCTAAATCAGACAGCTGCACATCTGTCGGCTCAACCGCTGGATGTCTCTGACTTTGCTGCCACACCTTGGGACCACCCGAAAGATGAGAAATGCAATAGGCGCATGTATCGCCCCCCACAGTTAAGGCGGAGCCAATAAAGAAGATGAATCCGTATTTTACTACGCTCTCTATTATCATCATCGTTTACCCCTCCGGGTCGGTATCTTCTTTAAAGGTGCACTTCATTAGGTTAACCAATATTTCGGGGGCGATTTGGTCATATTTTGCGCATTTTATACCTTTCTCGTGGAGCTTACAGAAATAACATTGCGGTATCATCGTCGCCATAATCCGAGCCTCCTAACCGACTGGCTAAGCGAATAGTAAAACCGTTATTGTATGTGCTGCATTTTATACATTTGGCGCCATACAGGGCTAACACGTGCGCTTATCGTGCGGCGGCTCAATGGCTTTGCTGCTTATTTTTGCGCGGCGTGGGTGGCCCGCATTGGTTACACTCCGCTTCATTATCAATTACAGAAATCGCTACCCTGGTTGGTTCTTGTTCGCCTTCTTTAATGACCTCGATGATATCGCCATCGTGCAGCGCGTTCTTCTTGCTCAACGCTTCCAATACTTTTTTTAAGTCGTCTCTGTCTATACCGACCATATTTTACCGACCTCCGCAAGTTGATAATGCGATGTTAAATGCGCTAGTATTATGGGTGTCAATTTTGTACGAAGGTAAAAAGGTGTGCTCGTTTGTAATAAAAGAATGTTATTAAATGCACTTTAAAATGCATTTTTGAGAGATATCACTTCAATTTTACCTAAGTGAGGTTGAATTATGAGCGTCATTTCCGATTTAATTGACGAAAAGATCAGTGTGGAAGAAGCTGCTTGCAAAGCACTCGGGGATGATGAAACGCTTGCGGAACTATTGGAAGTGATTGTATCGAAACGGGATAAGATCCGGTTCAGTAGTTACCATGTTCTGTTGCATATCTCGGAACATAATCCGGATGTACTATATCCCAAATGGGATTACCTGGCAGATCTGTTAAAAAGCGATAACCATTACAATCGCTACATTGTCATCAACCTATTAGCTAATCTGGTGAAGGTCGATAAAGAAAACAAATTTGAAGCCTGTTTTGACCGGTACTTCGATAATATCGCTGGCGAAAAGACAATGGTGGCGGGACAGGCAGCTTTGAATGCGGGTAAGATAGCCAAAGCCAAACCAACTCTTCAAGCGAAGATCACCAATATTCTTGTGAACATTGCCCAGATTCATCAAGGCAAAAAGACCGAATTGATGAAGGCGGATGCCATTGAAGCACTCAATGATTACTTTGATGAAATTGCTGATAAAGCTGCATCTTATATCCTCGACCGGGTTGCAGAACGCAAGGGGATTATCCTCGTGCCTGAAGATCCAAGTACCGATATGTGGAAAGGATACGTTCTCGGAATGAAGTCAGTGGAAGCCCTCTTTTTGCAAATGGCACATGATCGTAGGGTATCATTTGAAACGAAGGGCAGCTATTTCTGATATCATACACACAAGCGTTCGATGACGGGCTAAAATAAAGGACTATAACGCTGAGTGTAGTAGAGGAGATATCAGCAAGTGCATCGAGTACATCAACTTCTTCGTGTTAAGCACTATCAGTTCAACGGCGCTAAGACCTTGAAATGACCTCTAAGGTGAAGCTTACGCTACCCTACCTTAGATGAATAAAATAAGGTCAAACGGAAGCGCTTTTATAAGTTGAGCTTGCTACACGTCTGCGATAGCTAAGAGCGTGACATAAGACGCTCAGTGCACGAATATTACACGGTCGACGCTGCGTTGGAAGGGTTAGGAAGGCCCAGGCCCTCAGTATAATGTGTGCAGCATATGTAGAAATCGTCGGCTTGTGCTCACAAGTGGGAAACGACCGAATAATAAGAGGAAATGGTGAGTGACACATAGCTCCTGACGATTACTACCAGGGCAAGATTAAAAGGAATGCTTGCCCTGTGGCTTAACAAGAGCGAAAGAGGTGAAAAACGTGGATGTAGACGAAGGAAAATGTGCGCAGTGCGGCACGACTGCTTTACCGGGCGCTAAGTTTTGCGAGAGCTGTGGAGAACCACTAGCTGCCGCTTCAAAACCAGTTGAAGGTCCAGTTATACCGGAGCCCGCTCCGACGTATGCAGTACCAGGCACCGAAATGAAGTATCAGGGTGTCGGTATACGTTTTGTAGCGTTTCTCATTGATGCCATTATCATATGGATTATCAGCAGCATACTGACGTATCCTTTCGCTGCATCGGCCTTTTCCTACGATGCGTCAACTGGTGCGGTTACGATTGGGGATGCATTCTACGTGATGGCTGGTGTGATCTTTGCGATCCTATGGGTGCTTTACTCTACCCTCCTTTTGGGGCGTTACGGGCAATCGGTTGGTAAGATGCTCGTAAAGATTAAGGTCGTGAAAGAGGACAGCTCACGCATCTCGTACAGAGACGCGTTTGTACGGACGGTTCTTGCGGTTATAGACGCTATTCCATACGTCATCCCTTACCTGCTAGGTGCGATACTTATTTGGACCTCAGACAAGAAACAGCGTCTCGGCGATCGTGTCGCCCATACAGTCGTAGTAAAAGCGTAATACGGATTGATAAGGTGAAGGTACTGAGTACACGCCCTACCGAAGAAACGAATGACATACTGCTATGACGTGAGGCGATGCATCACGATAGCTAACAGACGTTACGCGAGCTTAAAGCATATTTAGGTCTAAAGGGAATACGCAAATGAATAACGGCCGAATACTAAAAGTGAAAGAGTGAGGAACATGAGTGCTGATGATTATTACCGGGGTAAAATTTGTATCGTCACCGGTGCCAACTCCGGCATCGGATATGCGCTCAGCGAGGAGCTTTTAAACAGAGGGGCAACGGTCTACATGGCAGGCCGCAACCCAGAGAAGGTTGCGAAAGCTGCCGAACAACTCTCCGCGTACAATGATCGGGTGCACACCCTGGTCGTAGACGTGACAAAACAGGAGCAGGTGCAAACGGCAATTGAAGGTACTGCCGCAGAGGCCGGCAGGCTGGATATGTTGTTTAACAACGCAGGGATCTTTAAACCCATGTTGTTCGAAACGGCCACCCTAGAGGACTGGAAAGAGGATATAGAAACCAACCTGTGGAGCATAATCTATGGCGTCCATGCTGCGGTGCCGATTATGCTCAAGCAAGGGTCTGGCCACGTTGTGAATACCTCGTCACTGTCTGGCCTTGTTCCGTATCCGATGCAGGTAATCTATAATACCTCAAAGTTTGCTATCGTTGGGCTTTCCGAAAGCTTGCGATATGAGTATGCGGAAAAAGGGCTCCACTTTTCTGTCGTCTGTCCTGGTGACATTGCAACACCGGTCTTCAGCAAAGTGGTTGATAGCACCGGCCGCAGCACGAAAATACCCGAAGACGCCTACCCTGCCGACCAAGCAGCGCGCGACATCCTCGATGGGGTTGCTCAACATCAGGGGAGGATAATCGTGCCTTACGAGCCGAATCATCTCTTATACGGAGGCTACATCCTCGGAAACGAGCAAGTGGAAGAATTCTTGTTAAAGCATGCGCATGACCACAGGATATTGTTTGAAACTGAGGGCCGTTTTGCTTAATAGTTATAACCAACGTCACAACTATGGCCTATGTTCCGTGAGGGCCCCACGGAGGCTGGAATAACCGATCATAAGATGATTAACCCTATGAAAAACGAGAAGACACAGCAGGATCCTGAAGGTCAGCAGGAACGGACAGCCCTCGCAAAACAGAGGGGGGAAGTTGACCTTTCCGTTGAGGTTGTCCTCATACTCGTCTTTGGAATGTTCTTCGTCCTCTATGGCCTGCTTGTGTTCCCAATGTATGCCGGAGTGCTTCCATATAGTCCGGACAGCACAGATGGACTTTTCCTCGTACTTGTCTCGCTGCAAATAATCACGATGGGCAAGACGCCGTTTGGTGATCTTCGTCGTTCGTGGATCGTGGTACTAATTGGAACAGCCTTGGCAATGCTCGGATGTGTAGCCGTTTTTATTCCTGGGCCTCTGACAGCGCTTGTTCGTGTACTGGCTGGCGTCATCCTTGTATTCGGAGGGATCTCGCTTATTGTGCAATTGTTTATCTCCAAAGATAAGGGAAAAACGTGGATGAAGGCCGGGGGAATATTGCGTCAACTGACAATAGCCCTCAGCATTGTATACGTCTTAATGGTGCCCGTGGGCATCATCTCACTCGTGGGCGCCGTCGTACTCGTTCCCGGTATCACGGAAGGGCCACTGGTAGGGGTGCTGCTCCTGGCCTTTGGCATCAGTTTCTTCTACCTTGCTTGGTGTATCCATAAGGCGACTAGCTTGTCCCTTCCTGAAGAAACAAAAGCTGCTACAACCGTGATTAAATGACCTCAGAAAACCCCCATTCAAAAGACGGCTCCATCTTGTTCAGAGAGGCCTCCCTCTCCGTCGCTAGCGCTTTTTCTCTCTTCCAAGGAATTCTCTTAATACTTTTGGGATTCCTCGTTTATGGCGTTGAGTTTGGCGTATTCCCGTTAAACTCGAGCGGTCAGCTTGGTCTGCTGCTGGTATTCACGTCCCTTCAAGTGCTGGCCTTAGGACAGCTCCTCGGCGGACAGTATAGGCGCTCGTGGTGGTTGATGGTCATAGGAATTGTGTTTGCCGGAACGGGAATTGTCTCATGTATCGTTCCCGGAATTTTGACCGATGTGATCCGAATACTCCTCGGACTTCAAAACATCATCACGGGAGTTCTGTTTTTAGCACTGCAGCTCGTAGTCCCGACAGCGCGTGGCATGAAAAGCCCTCCGGCCGAACCGGTTACGCTTCCCCCCCTTTTAAAAAGACTTGGCCTTGTTGTAACGGTACTCATGATTGTATCGATTGTGTTTGGTCTCAACATGCTCATACCAGTGCTCCTCCCGAGTCTGATAGGTCTCGTCCCGTTTGTGGTCCTGTTTCCAGTACTCGTCATCATCCTCGGGCTCCTAACGTTATACATAGTGTACATCACCCAGAAGCTGCAGTAGATCTATAAAAACAAGGGAGACCGAGTGCAATCAGCCTACCAGAATGATACCTCTCTTGAAACATCTGATGATGTTAAAACAAAAATGGAAAACGGTTTATTTAGGGACCTTTTGCTGCTAAGGCTTCTCTCGTTTTAGGCCCCCTCACCGGCGGTGCGCGCACTCGGACATTTAGACAACGTGCGGAAGGACGTCGTCAAAGACCTTGAGACCTCTATAGCCATCCACACTAAAGTTGCTCAATATAATGTGATTAAACCCAATCCCCTTTAATTCCTCGATCCGCTTGATGATATCTTCTGCGCTATGCCAGAGCATTAACCCTCCCTCCCCCGCTACTTCTATTTTGGCTTCATTTGGAGAAACCCTCATCGCTGCAGGATCAATCAAATGATCCGGGTCGTACACATACATCACATCTACGGCGCGCTCCATCGCTTTTGGATCTTTGCCCACTTCTCGGGCACTCGCCTCAAAATTACGAAAGATGACGTTTTTGACGAGATATGGATCTGTAGCGAGAGTAATAAGGTGATCACCAAAAAGACCCGCCATTTTCGACGCCCGCGGTCCGACTGCGCTAAAGTACACAGGTATCCTTTTTTCCGGCTTAGTCAGTACCACTGCATTGTTAAGCCTGTAGTACTTACCGATACAAGTGATCAGTTCAGTGTTTGTCCAAAGATTATGCATAATGCTGAGGGCTTCTGTAAGCATGTCAAGTCGCTCTCCTGGAGCGGGCCACTCGCAACCTAAGACGGCGACTTCGTTCAACTCTTCGCCCACGCCCACGCCAATGCCCACGCGCCCGGGATACATGGCCCCCATAGTGGCAAAGGCCTGTGCGACAATAGCCGGGTTATATCGCATGATAGGGGCGGTAACGGCAGTCGAAAAGAATACGCGTTTTGTTGCTTGGAGTGCAGAACTCATCCATGTCCAAGCGAAACCGGATTGTGCCATAGGCGGGACGGGTAAAAAGTGATCGTCTACCCAAATAGAGTCGAATCCCATTCTCTCAGCTTCTATTGCATGCTCTAACGCCTCGGTTGGTGTGAACCGCGTTATCATTGGCATGTAACCTAGTTTTACTACCATAAGTCTCTCCTCAAATTACGAATATCACAGCGGGCACCTTTCTTGGGCTGTGTTTAAAGTTCGAGACGCCCTTTGTCAAGAGAGCCGGCATTTTGTAGACTTTGTAGTCTTCAAACGTGAACATTACAGCCACTTGTGGGTGGATGCGAATAAGATACTTTAAAATTGCTATTGATGTCCCGGCACTGAAATCCGATATCAGCACGAATTAACGCTTTTCATCGTGTAATCGTGCGAGGCCAGACGCGGAGTGCCGTGTTTTCTTTAATAAGCGTGTAATCTGGTGGAGCACACGGGAGCCTCGCTAAACGAGCACTTTCATTAACGCTTTCGTGCTGCTGCATATAATATCCGCCCCTGCCTGGAGCAGCGTGGCCGCGTGAAGCGGTGACGTGTTTCGTACCGCATAACAAAACAATCCGGCCGCCTTTGCAGATCGTATCCCTAACGGGGCGTTCTCTACAGCACAACAGCGCGACGCTGGCAGCCCAAGTTGTTGAACGGCAAGCTCGTACGGTTCAGGCGCCGGTTTGCCTTTGTTCGTATCGCGTCCGGTCACAACAGCGTGAAACATGTCAAGCACAGCGCGCTCCTGCGCAAACTTCTGCTCAGGATTCTCTGACCCGGTGACTAACCCTAAAGCGGTGCCCTTAGTTGTCAAGCCCGTTAGCAGTTCTTTGGTGCACGGGAACAACGTCGGCTTGAACGACGCAGCGAAGGTCGCGTGCATGGTGTTCAATATGTCCTCTGCAACGCGCGTCGACGGTTGGTACCCTCTGTGGTTTTCAAAAATTCCGATGACTGATGTCATCTCTTGTTCCCCTTCTCGTTCGTAAACCTCGTTTCTGTCGATGACGATATTGTGCGCTGCAAAGGCTGCCCTCCACGCATCGCAATAGGCGGGCATACTGTCTAAGAGCACGCCGTCTAGGTCAAAGATGACCGCATTCGTGAAAGCCGCGTGTTTGGTGTTCATATAATCCGCTTTTGGACGTGTTTAATCTGTGCACTGTGTGAACTTTGCGCGTTGGAAGCCCGCACATACTAAGAGAGATTAGACTGGGATACGAGTAATAACTTATGATCAAGCCAGATTTTAAGACTTTTTTAAAGCGAATATGAATGACATTAAGAGTAAAAGAATCAGAAAAAGGTATGGTTAGCTAGAAGATAAGAAGAGGCTGCTGAGCCACCTCTCCGCCAGATCGTCGACATGTTTCGGCAAGTGATGTGTAAACACGATGCAGAAAAGCTTGCGATTTCTGTGCTGGAAATCTGCGAGGACTTTAGATGAACGGCGCAAAATAAATGCCCTACTTAGTTCTTTCAAACAACTCGTAGAATTCTTCGTGCGTCAATTTTAAGTCTTCTTTAATAATGGCAGTCAACAGCCCTTTGGGTAAATCCTTGCTTGGGTGAATGGGCACAATCACCACCCGCCCTTCACGATCTTTCAAGAGTACGTGAGACCCCCTCTGTCTTACTATCGCAAAATTGATTCGCTTCAGAAAGTGTATAAGTTGCCAGCCTTTTATTGCAGGCAGTTTAGACATGGAAGAGAAGCTCTCCGTCTCGATATTCCACGAGTTTGCAAACAGGATGTTCATCAGGATCTTCGCTGCACATTTCAATGCATTCTTTCAAATTTAACAACGCTTCTTTGCGTGTTGCACCATAGGTCCTACAACCCTTAAACAACGGGCAGCTGACAATGAAGTAGCCATCTTCGTCAACCGTCTCTTCAATCGGTACTTTTTTTAGAACCATATTATCACACGAAGCTCTCCCATTTTAGAACCATATTATCACACGAAGCTCTCCCATTTTTTAGCTGCCTTTTTTCGATTCGAGCCTTCCTCGAAGCTTGCAAGCTATCGCCTACGACTATCGTAATACAATCTTTCGTTCTGCAATTGTCTTTCGTTATACTGTTGAGCTGTATGGTAAGCATCCCACATTCCGATGAGCCACACAATCGGAGCGAGTAGGAGCCCAATTAACACGAATATCAAGAGGACGCTGAACCCGTATAACACCATAAAACCGATCCCCTTCGCCAGTTGTCCGTTGTAAATCTGACCAAGTCCAGCCCAAAAGAAGGATAAGACTGCTGCGACACCGGGATTCTTTCTGTCTGGGAAATATACTGGCACTGGTGATGTCGGTGCCTGTTGAAATTGTTCGTATACCGGTTGGGCAATCGGTTGTGCACCATAGTCGCCCAAATCAACATAGTCAACGTGTTGTATTGTAGATGCTGCAGAGGCTGGTTGTCCACAGTTGGGGCAGAACTTATGCTCTTTTAGAAGATTCGCGCCGCAGTGCGTACAGAAAGTAGCTGCCATCTCGATACCTTACACACTAATCACGTATGGCGTTCGCCCGCACATCGCTTCGACGATATCAGTTACATCAAACATTCGTTGTCACGCTATTGTGCTTAGTCGTGCTTCTAGTTTGAGAAACAGCTTGGAACAACTTATGGAATAATAAAACTCCTAAAAATGCTCCGAGTGTTCCCATTTTTTACCCTCCTCGTCTCTTACAAATTCCACGCTTTCGAATGGCTCGACATTTGAAATATATCCATTTTGATCAGTCGTAACTACCAACGTATTACTCGGAATCTCAGTTATTATTGTGACCTCTGTTGTTTGACACTGATCGTTCTTTCCCGAATCAAAAATCCACCATATTACATAAAATATAAGAACCAAAATGCCAAATGGCGGCACCGCTATTATCAAGCAAATCAAGAAGAATGCTACAATAAAGCTAGCTAGGTTCATCATCGTCCTCCACGAAGTATCCTAAGCTCTCAGTGTATACTTTCTTGTTTTTTGCGTTCTCGATTTCTTGCAAGCGACGCTTTATACGTTCAGCAAATGGCGACGCATAAATAAACAAAGCGTCTAGATTTCGTGTGGTTCCATCTTCAGCACGTCTTGCAGATGCCACGTGGCGATTTGTTGACTTTTTAAACTATTTTGTCCTGCACCCCGACC
>Ga0209540_10003931_pt1 | contig 9993 bp, 8 predicted proteins | sample BarGraIncu01121A_FD_184501 | JGI IMG/M metagenome (GOLD analysis project Ga0209540, IMG submission 184501) | Arctic peat soil microbial communities from Barrow, Alaska - Barrow Graham LP Incubations 011-21A (SPAdes) (version 2) | ecosystem: Environmental > Terrestrial > Soil > Wetlands > Peat... | reverse complement strand
GGTATAAAAGAGCCGACTTTTTCGGACCATTTATCATATGCCTCTCCGAATTTTCTTCTCAGAAACTGCTCCTCGGCAAACATTATTCTCTCGTAATAGAGCCAGTATACAAGGCAGAAAACCACTGCGAACCATGCAGACCGCAGGAAAAGAACCGGGCCAAGCCACATAAAAAAATTGCCGATATAGAGCGGATGCCTTACAATGGAATAGATACCTGTCACGTTAAGCTCGTCTGCAACTTGGCCGGCTTCAGTGTTGCGTCCCGAGGTATTTTTCGGCGCAAAGCCGACAGTAATAATTCTTATCACCTCTCCCAGCAGGCTTATGCTTAGAAAAATCATTTCGTCCCTCAGGTCGAAAAGTATTGCCTGCCTGTTTCCAATATACATCATCGCCAGGCCGGCGGCAATTAAAATTACCGGGAGCCAGCTTCTCCTTTTAAAAAGCCAGTTGCCGCTGTTTTCAAATTCGTGTACAAGTGCCATAAATACTAATATTGCTGCGGCAAAAGTAGGAAATTTCCAGAAACTCTGTTTTATGCGGATAAATGAGACCTTGCCTTTTATTACCTGTTGCTTTTTTAACACATTTGAATTTCAAAATCAGCCTCATATTTTTCAAAAAACAAATATTTGAGACTGTTTGAACGTTTGTTTTAGAAAGAATTTCTATCTTTATCAGTTGTACTTAAAACATTTATGAAATGGCAAGTCTCAAGTTTCTATTGGGTTTGATCCCGTCAACTGCTAAAATCGAAGAGGCTGAAAAGGTGCTGACAGCTGAATTTGTTAAGCTCAATGCTTTCGCAGGGTCAGATACCCTTAAAAAATTCACGGAACTAAAAGAATTGGTCACCTCATCCTCGTTCCTTCAGAAAAAGAAAGAAATTGAATCCTTAAGCTTTAAGGGTTCTGAGGAGTATGCCAGGGAGAAAGAGTTTCTATCTCTCCAGAAGGCAAAGGATATAGTACTCTATTTCAGAACTGTCGGAGGCCCGGCACTAAAAAAATTCCAGGAGCTTGACGGATCCGAGAAGATTAAAGGTTATGAATCCCTTGAAAAACTTGTCCAGTCCCTCGAATTCAGGGAAAAAGCAAAATCGAAAGAATTCAGGGGTTCAGAAGATGATAAGAAACTCCAGGAATTCAACAGGCTTAAATCAAGTTCAGAAATTAAGGAATATTACACCTTTAAAAAATCGAAAGAGTACGCCAACTTCCTGAATACTGATGGCTCCACCCGTCTTGCCAGGTATAACGAGCTTAAGGAGCTTGTTGCCACCCCGGAATTCAAGGAAAAGAAAAGCTACCTGCTCGATAAGAAAAGATTCGAAAAGAGCGAAATGTTCAAGGAGCTTCAGGAGTTCGACAAGCTTAAAAAAGATGAGGATATCCTCTGGTACTTCAAAGTTAAGGACTCGAATAAATTTGATGCTCTTAAGAACAGGGAGCTTACTTTCAGCGACGAATTTGATGGAGAAACGCTGAATACGAAAACATGGCTCACCAACTACTTCTGGGGAGATAAAATTCTTCATGACAGGTATTCTGTTGAAACTGACATGCAGGCATATACTGAAAAGGATAATTTCGAGATAAGGAACAGCATCCTGAAGATCATTACAAAACCGCAGAAAATACAGGGGAAAGTTTGGTCCAGCGCCGACGGCTTCAAGACAAAGGAATTTGCATTCACCTCCGGACTCATTAATACCGGAAAAAGCTTCAGGCAGAAATACGGAACTTTCTCAGCAAAGATCAAGCTTGGCGATCCTTCTGCCAAATCAGCTTTCTGGATGCTTGCCGATCAGATAACCCCGCATATCGATGTATGCCGGACATTAAACGGCAAGGTTGCCGTTAACTATTTTGCCTCTGTAAATAAAAAGACAAAAGGATCAGTAGGATCAAAATATGCAAATGATTTCTTTATCTTCTCTCTTGAATGGAGTGCCGATAAACTTGTCTGGAAAATCAATAATACCGAAGTTCTTACACTGACATCAGATGTTCCGCAGGAACCGATGTATGTTCTCTTCTCCGGTGGTCTCGACAAACCAGTTAACAGCATGATATCAATGGAGATCGATTGGGTCAGAATATATCAACCGAAAAAATAATATTATTTGAACCCATATTTTAATAGGACATGTTATTGCATGTCCTATTTTTTTAGATATAGTTTAAAACAAAATTTATACAGTTATGAAAAACATTTTTATTGAACTTACTGATACTAATGATACCAAGATTCTTCTGAACGTCATGCATATTGCGTGGATTGACTCCGGAAAAAACGGGGTAAGCATCAAGTCCAATCTGGTACGTTATTCCTTCCCGACGAAAGTAAAAGAATCATTTGAACAGGTTAAATCGTTAATCGCCGCCCTGGATTAGGATAAATAAATTTTATCGCTTTCATCGTTTATTATGTAACTTTTTGCCTTACATAACGTCTTTGCATTGTAAAACGTTTTATGACTGTCAGAGAGTATAACAGAGCTGTTGAGGAGTTTTCCGACGCCGTTTACCGGTTCATCCGTGCAGATCTTAAGGATGATGACCGTGCAAACGATATAGTTCAGGACAGCTTTGAAAAGCTCTGGCGTCATGTCGCTGAAATAGAGTACAGGGTCGCTAAATCATGGCTTTTTTCGACAGCCTATCACAATATGATCGACATAATCAGGAAGGAAAAGAGAGTAATCCTGCTCGAGGAATCACATGAAGAGGATCTGTTAATTAATTCACAGTACTCCGATCTGAATGAAATCCTTCATGCTGCATTGTCGCGGCTTCCTGAACAACAGAAATCGGTTATCCTGCTGCGGGATTATGAAGGATATAGCTATGAAGAAATCGGACAGATAGCTGGACTTACAGAAGCCCAGGTCAAAATAAATATTTACAGGGGCAGAATTGCCCTGAAGAATTATATTGGAAAAATTGAAACCATAATCTAGCCATGAAGCCCGACAGATCAAACTACGAAATATGGTTAATCGACTGGCTCGACGGAATTCTCACCGCTCAGCAGACGGACGATCTCGTGGCTTTTCTAAATGAGAACTCCGATTTAAGGGAAGAGGCAGATTCACTTATGATTACAAGGATATCTCCGGCCAATGATGCTTTTGCCGGGAAGGAAAAGCTTCTTAAATCCTCAGCAGAAATCACAGATTCACAGATAGAATATCTTTCTGCTGCATATCTTGAAGGGGACCTCTCCCCGGAACAGAAGACCGACTTGCTTCAGAATATTGAACTGAACCCGGGGAACAGGGAACATTTCGATAAAATCCAGAAAACAAAGCTTGAACCGCCCATGGTCAGTTACCGGTATAAAAGCACTCTTAAAAAAATTACATTTGCCACAGGAATTGCGAGGATAACACTGATTGGACTAAGCGCCGCAGCAGTATTGGTTTTTATGCTTCTAAACCACATATTGCTCCCGCGTCAGGCAACAGAAAACAGTGCGGTGGTTGCAGTTACGACCTCAAATACGATTTATATTCACCAGTCAATTATTCTTAAAGACAAGTATAACGAACAGTCCATACACCGGATTGAAAAAAACATAATTAAAGCCGGAACAGAAATCCCTGCTTATGCAATTAATGAACATGCGGGTCAGCAGAATATACCTGAACCTGCTACAGTAATGGCAAGAATTCAGGGACCTGATTTTATTGCTTTCACCGGTCTTCCATTAATCAGTGTAAACCCTGAAAATATCAGCCCTGCGCTGATTGCTGCAACAAATAATTCTACTGAGCCGGCTTATGATGATGAAAGAAGCAGACTGAGCCGGTTTATTGCCAGAACATTCCGCGAAAAAATCCTTAAGGAAAAGAAGGCTGCTGATGTGCCGCTGCAAAGTTATGAGTTTGCTGAGGCAGGAATTGAAGGACTGAATAAATTGCTGGGATGGCAGATGGCTCTTATAAAAACAAATGATACCGCAGGGGAACTTAAATCTGTTTATTTCAGTTCTAAAGTACTGAAATTCAATGCTCCTGTCAGGAAAAATACTGAACTGCAGTAACTTTTACCTGACGTTCCCCGTCACAGCATAAGAAACATTTAAATTGATAATCATGAAAAAGATCGGAATAATTGTACTGCTTACAATAATAATCAGCCAGGGATTCAGCCAGGCCTCTTCTGCTGAAAAAAAGGGAGACAGCCCGGCAGTAATTGCTGCTGATTCGAACAGCATAACGAAGGTTGTTGTCGGTCAGGACCGGCTAGCCTATGCGGATAAGGGTGATAAAATTAATATCCGGATTGGAAACAGGGGATTAAATATCCTTGAATCGCTTGAAGGAAAACTTCCAAAGCTCGAGGTCGAAAAGTATAACGATGACAATTCGTTAATATGTGAAGATAATGATGATAATAAGGATCCGAAGGAGCACAGAAAAACCCATTTCAAGGGCCATTGGGCCGGATGCGAGGTTGGGTTTAATAATTACGTGACCGACAATTACAATTTTTCTCTGCCTGCAGGAATTGAATATATGTCGCTTAATTCCGGAAAAGCGATGAACTTCAACCTTAACTTTTCACAGCTGAGCATCGGGCTTGGCAGACATATAGGGTTTGTAACGGGTCTTGGCCTTAGCTGGAATAATTACGTGTTCGACGGGGATAATAACATTATAAAAGATTCCGGTGGCAATATTATTAATTATCCTTATGCCGAAACACTGAAGAAATCAAAACTGGCAACAATTTATCTTAATCTTCCGGTCCTGTTCGAGATCCAGATACCGACCGATCATAAGCGTATTAACATTGCTGCAGGGCCCATAGGCGCTGTAAAGATCAGCTCTCATTCCAAAATTATCTTTGAAAACGGCGACAAGGCAAAATCTGACGGCGATTTCAGCCTTAACATGCTGAGGTACGGAGTAACAGCCCGGATAGGCTACGAGAACCTTGAGATCTATGGTACTTACTACATGACTCCTCTTTTCAAACAGGGAAAGGGCCCCGGAGGTGTCGATCTGTTTCCATTTGAAATAGGAATTGCCTTCTCAATTTGATAAGAGTTTCTATCGCGTAAATCAAAGTATTTGATTACTGCCGGTTACAGAGTATCTTTGTAAAAGTCAACATCAAATGTGACAATGGCAGATGAAATACTTTCCCCGAGGGAATTAAGAAGATACGGCAGACAAATAATGATCCCCGAAATAGGCACCGCCGGCCAGGAAAAGCTTAAAAAGTCAAAGGTTCTGGTCGTCGGTGCGGGTGGTTTGGGATGCCCTGTTCTCCAATACCTGGTAGCGGCCGGCGTCGGGAAGGTTGCCATTGTTGAATTCGACATGGTTAACGAAACCAACCTCCAGCGTCAGATACTTTACGGCTCAGACGATGTAGGCAAGCTTAAATCGATAATCGCAAAAAACCGTCTTGGTCAAATTAATTCCCTTGTAGAGACTGAAATATTCAATATCAGGCTTGATGCTGCAAACGCCCGGCACATCCTTAACGATTTTGATATCGTTGTCGATGCAACCGACAACGTGGAATCAAGGTATATCATCAATGATGCCTGCGTTATTCTCGATAAGCCAATGGTCCACGGGGCAATTTATAAGTATGAGGGACAGATTTCTGTTTTTAATTATAACGGCGGACCGACATACAGATGCTACAACCCGGAAATAAATGAAGCAGAATTCATGAATCCAGCTCCTGCGCAGGTTGGAGTGACAGGAGTTCTTCCGGGAATAACGGGAACCTTCATGGCAAATGAAGTGATCAAAATAATAACAGGTTCAGGAAAGGTATTGTCAGGGGAAGTGCTTCTTTTTAATATCGCGGAAAATTCCTTCCGCCTGATTCATGTCAGGAATATCCCTGGCAATCATAAAATTACAAGTCCCTGAGCCAATCAGTAGGCAGTGTAATTACAATCTTGATCAAATAAACTAACTTTGCACACCGTTATCTGCCCTGCAGGCAGTTACCTGTTGGTTTATGAAGCTGATTTTAAAATTCCTTAAAATATTTGCCGCGATGATTATAATAATCACGGTTGCCCTTTTCACAGCATCCTTTTTACTTCAGGACAAAGTTGCGGGACTGATCCTGAAATCGCTTAACAAGGATATCCAGACAAAATTTGAGTTCGAGTCGTCACATCTCTCCTTCCTTAGAAAATTCCCCAGAGCCTCACTGTACCTGAAAAACGTGCTCGTTCACTCATCGTCTGGTTTTGATGCTGCCTCTTTTGGAAATACAAATACTGATACTCTTTTATTTGCCAGATCAGTTATTGCAGAATTCAGCATAACTGACATTGTTCATGGTATCTATAATATCGACCGTATTGGAGTTAAGCAGGGGCGGCTGAATATTTTCACCGATACAGCCGGTCTTGTTAACTATGAAATAAGTGCAGATACCGGCCAGGCATCAGATGATAATTTCACCATAAATCTTGACAGGATAAATGCTTCCGGTATCGTTGCAACGTATTATGATCTGGCCAAAAAACTGTTTATCAGGGGTTTGGTCGACAACGGCAGGATGAAGAGCAGGATCTCCGGTGCTGATATTGATTTCACTGCCGAGGGTGATATGCGGATTGACAATTTTGCTCTTTACAGTTTTACAATAAGCAGAAGCATAGATGCTGCCATTGATATAACACTGCACAGCTCGCCGAAGGGCATCCTGTTCAGCAAGGGGAGCCTGGTAATTGATAAAATTGAGTTCGGCCTGAGCGGCTTTATTTCAGAAGATGATGTACTTGATCTTGCGGTCAGGGGCGACAACATTGATATTTCCGGTATTAAGAAGTACCTGCCAGAAAAGTACAACAAAAAGATCGCTGCTTATGATCCCTCAGGTATACTCAATATAAGCAGCACGATAAAGGGACCGATAACAAGGACTTTAAATCCCGTAATAAAAATAAACTTCGACCTGTCATCGGGTCACGTTTCTTACCTGAACTCAGCGCTTAACATTAACGGACTCTCGTTCAAGGGTTATTTCTCCAATGGTGCGAAAATGAACCCTGAAACCAGTTTTGTCACTTTAAATGATGTTGTCGGGACACTCGGATCTGCTCAGTATTCAGGATCGCTGTCACTGTCGGATTTCAGTTCCCCGGGGGGCATTATGCAGCTCAAGGGGAAGCTCATCCCTTCAGAACTCAGGGAGTTTTTCGATCTTCATAATATTTCCACCGCCAGGGGAAATGTTGATTTTGTGCTTACATTAAATGGCAAAGTGCCTGCTTTTGAGAAATTTTCAGTGTCGGATTTCCTTGCCCTGGACCCCGTAGCTGATCTGAATTTCAATTCATTCGGAATCGGTTTGCACAACGATAAGATAATGGTCGACAAAGTAAGCGGCAATCTTTTTGTTTCAGATACTGTTGTCGCAAAAGATCTTAAATTCAGCTATCACAAGCATGATTTTAACCTTAACGGCACCTTTATAAACCTGCCGGGGTGGCTTATCGGCAAACCCGTAATCCTTACTGCTGATGCTACCTTAACAGCAAAATTCTTAATGCCGGAACTTCTTTTCCCGTCTCTTTCAGACACTTCATCTACTAATAATTCAGCATATCTTCTTCCACGGGATATAATTCTGGACCTTAATTTCAGATTTGACAATTTTGAATATAAGACTTTCAGCGCTGAAAAAATAAGGGGTTCTATGAGTTACAATCCGGGGATCTTCAACTTTAAATCCCTGAAGTTAAATTCAATGGGAGGCTCTGTCTCAGGAAGTGGTTTCGCACTTCAAAACAAGGATAAATCATTTCTTGCGAGGGGCACATTTGACCTTGAATCGGTTGATATTAACACAGCTTTAAAAGTGTTCCATAATTTCGGCCAGAATTTTATAAAAGCCGAAAACCTTGCAGGAAACATTTCCGGCAATATTTCTGTTCTAATCCCGGCTGATTCTTTGCTGCATCCAGCCATTAAATCGATCTCTGCCGAGGGAAAATACATTGTGGAAAACGGAGCGCTGGTTGACTTTGAACCCATACAGGAACTTTCATCCTTCATCGAGGTATCTGAATTAAAAAACATTCATTTCGAGAAGCTCGAGAATGAGTTCTTCATAAGGAACAATTACTTGTACATTCCTCAGATGGATGTGAAATCATCGGCTGCCAGCCTGGCGATCAGCGGCAAGCATAGCTTCGATAATAATTACGAATATCATGTGAAGATCCTGCTGTCGGAAATGCTGAGCAAGAAAATCAGGAAGCCTAAGCCCAATACTACTGAATTTGGTGCCATTAAGGACGACGGGCTGGGTCGTACTTCAATGCTGCTGAAAGTAGTTAATAAAGGAGAAGCTGTCAAAGTAAGCTACGATGTCAGGGCAGCAGGAAGCCAGATAAAGAGCGATATTAAAACGGAACGGCAGACGCTTAAAACCATTCTGAACCAGGAGTATGGCTGGTTTAAAAAGGACACTGTCGCAACACCAGGCCCTGCAACATCTGCTCCGCGATTTAAAATAGCATGGGGAGATGCAGATACTGCAAAAGTAGAAGAGGAGGAACCGCCGGTGAAGAAAAATGATTCCCCGCTTAAAAATCTCTTCAGGAAAAATTAACTAAATTCATAAGTTTAAATCTATTGCAGTGAACTATTACCGGCACAAAACCAACTGGATGCTTTTTCTACTCCTGTTCGCAATAATGACCGGACTTGGTTCTCTGATATACACCCGATTTCTGGTTAATATCCTCAAAAACGAGGAGAGAATCAAGGTTGAGCAATGGGCAGAGGCTACAAGGCTCATTTCCCAGCCCGATTCGAGCCACACTGAATTCCTGTCTTCAATAATTGAAAATAACATCAGCGTTCCGGTAATTCTTACCGATGAAGCTGATACGATTATCGGGTCAAAAAATTTCGACGAAACAAGAATGCGTGATCCGGGGTTTCTCTATTCTCAGCTCAGAAAAATAAAGAATAAGCCTATTGTAATTGATCTTGGAAACGACCATAGATCGATGATATATTACAAGGACAGCTTAATTCTTATCCAATTGAATTATTATCCATACGTACAGCTTGCCTTAATACTTCTTTTTATTCTTATAGCTTATCTGGCATTTAACTCTTCAAGGAAGGCGGAAGAGAACCAGGTGTGGGTAAGCATGTCGAAGGAGACAGCTCACCAGCTTGGAACGCCGACATCATCTCTGGCCGGATGGGTTGAGATGCTTTATGATAAATATCCCGAAGTGTCGCTTACAAAGGAAATTGCATTGGACGTGGCAAGGCTTGAAAAAATAACAGAACGATTTTCTAGGATAGGCGCAAAACCAGCTCTGGCCAAGGATAATATTATCGCAATTATTTCCCGGACAATCGATTACCTTAAGACAAGATCTTCTTCAAAAGTAAAATTCATTACCCTGTTCGATCCTTCTGAAATCGTCTCTGTTCCTGTCAACGCCCCTCTTTTTGAATGGGTAATCGAGAATGTATCAAAGAACGCAATAGACGCCATGGAGGGAAGCGGAGAGATCAGGTTCAATATCTCCCTTGCAGATAAGACAATTCTGCTTGATATTACTGATACCGGGAAAGGAATACCCGGGAACGCTTTTAAAAAGATATTTAACCCCGGATACACAACTAAACAGCGGGGCTGGGGACTTGGCCTCTCTCTTGCAAAAAGGATCATCGAGGAGTTCCACAACGGGAAGATTTATGTCAGGCATTCCGAGGTCGGGAAGGGCACCTGCATCAGGATCATAATGAACAGGGAATAATTAAATTCCTATATTTGCTGCCTGCAAATATCAGTCAATGAATAGGAAGGATATTGAGATAATGGCTCCGGTCGGGTCGTACGAATCACTTTCGGCAGCGATCCAGGGAGGCGCTGATTCTATATATTTCGGCGTTGAGCATCTGAACATGAGAGCCGGATCATCGAACAATTTTACGCTCGACGACCTTCGTAAGATTGCCGTTATATGCAATGA
>Ga0209540_10003929_pt1 | contig 9997 bp, 9 predicted proteins | sample BarGraIncu01121A_FD_184501 | JGI IMG/M metagenome (GOLD analysis project Ga0209540, IMG submission 184501) | Arctic peat soil microbial communities from Barrow, Alaska - Barrow Graham LP Incubations 011-21A (SPAdes) (version 2) | ecosystem: Environmental > Terrestrial > Soil > Wetlands > Peat... | reverse complement strand
AATGGTATGAATGCCAATGCGTTCAAGTTTTTCAGCGGTTTTAGCACCAATGCCATGCATTGTTTTCACTGGAAGGGGCCAGAGTTTGATTGGAATATCATCTTTCCAAAGTTCAGTGATACCAAGAGGTTTCTTCATATCAGATGCCATTTTTGCAAGGAATTTATTTTCTGCAATACCGACTGAGCACCAAAGCCCCAGTCTGTCTTTGATCTCATCCATTATGCGTTTTGCAGCCTCAACAGGTGTGCCGAAAAGTCCTTCACTCCCTGTCATATCAAGCCATGCCTCGTCAATGCTGTTCTGCTCTACAAGTGGCGAATAGGTTGATAGCAGATCCATGACTTCTCTTGATTTCTGTTTATAAAAAGTGAGATCCGGAGAAATCAGAATCATTGCAGGGCATCGTTTCAATGCTTCATGAAGGACCATGGCAGTCTTAACCCCATGGGACCTCGCCTCGTAGTTTGCGGCAAGAATAATGCCTGTACGCTTTTTCGGATCACCGGCAACAGCGGCAGGTACAGAGGCAAGGGAAGCGTTCCTGGTCATCTCACAGGATATGAAAAAAGCATTCATATCAACAAGAAATATTACTTTTTTCATATGGGTTACCTTCCTTAAAAAATTCTTTTATGTCTGGGGCTTGCAGCCAACTAATAACAGGTTATCAGCATTGTTTTTCTTATCCTATTTTAACATATTAAACAGAAAATTCAATCACTGGCCTCTTAATTCGTTTTGGCTAATAAAAAATTTTACAACTTAATATTGACAAAAACAGAAAACAGGAGGTATAATAACAATATAACATATGAACGATTGTTCAATTGTTCATATGAATAAATGAATGATGAGGAGATACTATGGCTGAAAAAATACAACCGATTGAACGGTGTCAATGTGATGTCATACATTTGGATATTGTAAATCAGGTAAAAGAAAAAATGCCTGAAGAAGAAACCCTTTATGACCTGGCGGATTTGTTTAAAGTCTTTGGGGATTCCACAAGAATCAAAATACTTTGGGCCTTGGATGAAGCTGAAATATGTGTTTGCGATATTGCCTTTCTGTTGAATATGACTCAATCAGCCATATCCCATCAGCTTAGAATCTTAAAACAGGCGAATCTGGTAAAAAACAGAAAAGAGGGAAAAATAGTATTTTACTCTTTAAATGATGAACATGTCAAACAAATATTCAACCAGGGATTAATTCATATAAAGGAGGACCAATGATGATAAAAAAGGAACTGATACTTGAAGGGCTTTGCTGTGCAAACTGCGCAGCCAAAATTGAATACGAAGTCAATGAGCTAAACGGCGTCAATGCCACCCTGAATTTCATGAATAAAGCTTTAATTTTAGAAATTGAATCGGATATTGATGACCAAAGTATACTCGAACAAGTGAAATCCATTGTGCATAAGCACGAACCGGAGGTAAGGGTTGTTCTTAAAGGAAATACCGCGAAAACAGATGGGGAGGAAGTTACTGATGATGAACCGGAAATTGGAAGCTTTCGCAAAAAGCTGCTTACTAAACTTGTCATTGGTGGGTCGCTGTTTACCATAGGCATTGTTTTCAATTTCCAGAATTGGCTGGAATTAACCCTGTTTTTAATAAGCTATATTATTGTCGGTGGGGATGTTGTTTTACGGGCAATAAAGGGAATCGTCAGAGGCCAGGTATTCAGTGAACACTTTCTTATGAGTGTTGCCACCATCGGGGCCTTCTTTATTGGCGATTATGCCGAAGGTGTGGCTGTTATGATGTTCTATCTGGTGGGTGAACTATTCCAGGAGATGGCCGTCGATCACTCCAGAAAATCAATCAGTTCATTAATGGATATAAGACCTGACTATGCCAATCTCCAGATAGGGGATGAACTGAAAAAGGTATCCCCTGAAGATGTAAATATTGGCGATATTATTGTCGTAAAGCCGGGAGAAAAAATTCCCCTGGATGGCAAGGTCATTGGCGGGATTTCAATGGTTGATACCTCAGCGCTGACCGGTGAATCCGTTCCCCGGGAATTGGAGCCGGGAAAAGATGCACTAAGCGGTTTTATTAATAAAAATGGTGTGCTGACGGTTGAAGTAACAAAAGATTTTGGGGAATCAACGGTATCCAAAATTTTGGATTTGGTTCAGAATGCCAGCAGTAAGAAAGCACCGACAGAACAGTTTATCACAAAATTTGCAAGGTATTATACGCCGGTGGTGGTCTTTAGCGCCCTGGCACTGGCAACCATACCGCCACTGGTGATTCCCGGAGCCACCTTCTCTGATTGGATTTACAGAGCCCTGGTATTTTTAGTGGTATCCTGCCCATGTGCACTGGTCATATCAATCCCATTGGGATTTTTCGGCGGTATTGGAGGGGCCTCAAAGAAAGGGATACTCATAAAAGGCAGCAACTATCTGGAAGCACTGAATTATGTGGAAACCGTTGTGTTTGATAAAACCGGAACATTAACCAAAGGGGTTTTTAAAGTCACAGAAATAAATCCGGAAAATGACTATACAGAGGAAGAATTAATAGAGGTTGCGACATATGCTGAAAGTTATTCAAATCACCCAATTTCGCTTTCATTAATGCGTGCTTACAATACCGAAATAGATAAGAATAGAATTACAAAATGCCAGGAAATTCCGGGGCATGGAATCAAGGTGAATGTGGACGGAAAAGAAGTCCTTGCCGGCAATACCAGATTAATGGACAGTAAAAATATTAAAGTTAAAGACGTTGAGACGTTAGGAACCGTTGTGCATATTGCAATAAATAATAAGTATGCAGGTAATATTGTTATTTCAGATGAAGTAAAAGAAGACTCGGCACATGCAATTAAAGAACTTAAAGCCCTTGGCATTAAAAAAACAGTCATGCTTACCGGAGATTTAAAGGCTGTCGGGGACAAGATTGGACAGCAATTAGGTTTGGATGAAGTTTATTCAGAATTGCTCCCGGCTGACAAGGTCGAAAAATTTGAATTCCTGGAAAGTAAAAAATCCCCTAAAGGAAAGATTATATTTGTAGGCGACGGGATTAACGATGCACCGGTACTTGCCAGAGCCGATATCGGAATGGCCATGGGAGGCCTGGGTTCGGATGCAGCCATTGAAGCCGCGGATATCGTAATCATGACCGATGAGCCATCCCAAATAGTGTCAGCCATAAAAATAGCAAAAAGAACACGCACCATTGTATTTCAGAATATCGTGTTTGCCTTAGGGGTTAAAGCCATATTTCTTGGGTTGAGTGCATTCGGACTGGCATCCATGTGGGAGGCTGTGTTTGCAGATACCGGAGTGACGCTGATTGCTGTTTTTAATGCCATGAGAGCATTGAATACAAAAAACTTATAAATGAAAATCGAGAAAAATATAATAGCAAGTCATTCATAGAAAGGATATCATCTGATATGACTCTGGAAATAATCCGAAACGATATAACAAAAATGCCTGTTGATGCCATTGTCAACGCGGCAAATAGTTCCCTCAAAATGGGAGGTGGCGTATGTGGTGCTATCTTCTCAGTTGCTGGAGCTGAAGAACTGCAAGAGGAATGCGACAGCATCGGAAAGTGCAATGTTGGCGAAGCTGTGATCACAAGAGGCTATAGCCTTCCTGCCAGGCACGTTATCCATGCGGTTGGTCCCATAATGGCGTGGCGGCGATTCAAACGAGGCAGCTCTGCTGCATAACTGCTATTCCAATGCATTGGCGATTGCTTTAAAGCATGACTGCAAAACCATTGCCTTTCCACTGATTTCTTCGGGAATCTATGGATATCCCAAAGATCAGGCCCTTCAGATTGCACTTTCTGCAATCTGCGAATTCCTGCTAAACCATGAGATGACGGTCTATTTGGTTGTCTACGATAAGAAAGCCTTTGTACTCAGCGAAAAGCTTTTTTCGGCAATTAAAAAATACATTGATGACAACTACGTTGAAGAACAACGACCAGGCTGTCAGCTATATTCGGGCAAACAAACCCATTGCCGAGAACTGGAAAGAAGAAATTGATGCCGATTTTGCACGTCGGGGCAAAAATGGTAAGAAATAATAGTGTTTTAAGAATAGTCTGCCTTTCGAAATTCAAGCAGTCGAAAGCGAGTAGTGATAAGTAATATTGGAATATTATAAGTGCAGGTTTTGAATAATAGAATGAGTGCATATCGAAACAATTTAAAGAAGAGCCAGGGGGATTTTTCCACTCCTAACTCTTCTTTAAATTTGGGTTCTATAAAAAAAAATATTGCTTCGTTCATGTATTATCACTATTTCCCATACCTATTAATACAGCCCACTCAGTTCCTGATAGAGATTTTTCGCATAAGAATCCGTCATGCCAGATATAAAATCGGTAACAAGAAGTAATCGCAAGTATAGGTTATATACCGGATCGTCTGTTTTTGATTTCAAATAATTTTCTTTGTAATTCTCAGAAATCAAATCGGTTAAATTTCGTTTAGCCTTGGTCTGTTTATACTGGGGATCTTTTTCGCAATCCTCTGCATAATAGATGACTGCAGGAATAAATTTATCGAGTAATGCATTTAATATACTTTGTGCTGCCAACTCCATTTTTATGATGCTTGGTGATGAGTAGACGAATTCATACATGGCACTTTTAAGTATACGGATAGTTCCCCCATGAAAAGATTCTCCGAAAATATCTTTTTTGAAAGTGCCTTCCATAATTTCCGAATATGAATGGGTAAAGCCATAGGCTGCAGAATATAGAAGCCAATCCCGTACATGACTGATCCAATTTTGGAAAATCATGATTTCTTTACTGCGTTCGTTTTTAAATTGATCCTTCAATTCATTAAATTTTTCAATTAACAAATTCGATTTCTCTATTTGCTCCCTAGTAATCTTTTTTTCATATTTATGAAGCTCATTTTCAAAAAACTCTATAAATGTTTCAATTGAAAAAAAGCCTTTCTTAAATGCATCCTCAAGATCAGCAGTGGCATAGGCAATATCATCTGCTGCTTCAAGAATAAACGTCAGAGGATGACGACAATAACTATTTTTAATTATCGTTCCGGTATCCTCAGTGATTTTTGAAAACTCTTTGTTTTCAGATAGGTAATATCCAATTTTATGGTTTTTAACGTTGGGATGTCTTTCGTTGACATTCAAGGAATCAGCAGGATATTTTACAACGGTATTAAGGACAGAGGTGGTTAAGTTTAATCCAAACTCACTATCGACATGATGTAATTTTATAACCAGGCGAAGTGCCTGTGCATTGCCTTCAAAAATATACAAATCATTTTTCATTTGAGGGCTCAGAATATCAGCTATCGGTTTGTCCTTGTAAGCGTATTTCTCCAGGTTGTTTTTAAACCAGTCTCTGATAATGACTTCACCAAAATGTCCAAATGGAGGATTACCGATATCGTGAAGCAGGCCACCACACATTGCAATGTCTCCGGCTATGGTTGTTTGAGCTGCTGAGATTTTATAGGGGGTGTCTTTTTGGTGAATTGCAATATTTTTAGTGATCATTGCAGTCAATTGTTTAGCCAGGGATGATGTTTCGATTGAGTGGGTCAGACGGGTTCTTACGAAATCGCTTTTATCTAAAGGAAATACCTGGGTTTTATCCTGTAATCGTCGAAAAGATGCACTGTTAATAATACGCCAATAGTCTTTTTCAAATTCACTCATACAATACTTCACAGGATCATAGGGCGGATTAATTTTTTTGCCGAGACGTTTGTCTGTTAAAAGTTTTTCCCATTCCATTTAAAGTTCCCCTTTCAATATTGATTAATTATATCTTATGGAACACGGTGTTACAACTAAAGAAACAATTCTTCATAAGCAATTGCGAAAGTACGGTGAGCTTGGCTGTCTAGGTTACATGAAAATACCGGCTTCAAATGAATGAAGCCGGTAAAAGTAAAGTTTATTTGTGACATTTATTTTCATCAGAGCAGCCAGAACAGCCACTGCAGCCGCCTTTTTTGTGGTTTTTATAGATATGATATGATGCAACAAGCATTGCACCAATAACAATAAACCCAATAATTAAAGTTGCCATTTTATCCTCACCTTTCTACTCGGTTACAATAACAGGGTAATGAATTTTTGCAGGGCGTATAAGGAGCCAGATGATCAGCGCAATGAGGGCAAGGGCAATAAATGTTGAGACAGTAAAGTTCTGATCCAGGAAAATCACACTGCCTATTTGGTTGACAATGAACGCAATAACATAGGCGAGGGTTGTCTGATAGGCCAGGGTGATCCATGTCCATTTCCAGCTACCCATCTCACGCTTAATTGCACCGATTGAAGCGAAGCAAGGGGCACAAAGCATGTTGAACACTAGAAAGGCAAAGGCACTGACTACTGTGAAATCTGCGGCAACACGGCTCCAAATCTCAGCACCATTTCCGGCAACCTCGGAAAGACCATAAAGGATGCCGAAGGTCCCCACAACATTTTCTTTTGCAACCAGTCCCGTAATGGTTGCAACTGTGGCCTGCCATGTTCCAAATCCAAGAGGTGCAAAGAATGGGGCGATAACCATGCCCATTGAAGCTAAAATGCTATCACCCGGATTGACCATTTGCAAGCCCCAGTTAAAGGATTGAAGAAACCAGATTACCCCGCAGGCAACAAAAATCACGGTACCGGCTTTGATAATAAATGATTTTCCCCGCTCCCACATATGAGTCAACACCCCTCTTAGGCTCGGAATATGATACTGAGGGAGTTCCATTACAAATGGTGCAGGATCTCCGGAAAATAATTTTGTTTTCTTTAAAATGATGCCTGACATTAGAACCATCCCAAGCCCAAGGAAGTACATGGAAGGAGCAACCCAGGATGCCCCGGAAAAGATTGCACCTGCAATCAAGGCTATAATCGGTAACTTTGCACCGCAGGGGATAAAGGTTGTTACCATAATGGTTAATTTTCGGTCACTTTCATTTTCAATGGTTCGGGATGCCATAATGCCTGGGACTCCGCAACCGGAAGCGATCATCAAAGGGATAAACGATTTACCGGAAAGCCCGAATTTTCGAAAGATCCTATCCATAATAAAGGCAACACGAGTCATATACCCACAGTCTTCTAAAATGGCCAGGAAAAAAAATAATATCAGCATTTGAGGCAAGAATCCAAGAACTGCGCCAACTCCTCCGATGATGCCGTCGACGATGAGTCCAATCAGCCAATCGGCAGCGCCGACTGACGCAAGCCCTGTTGTTGCAAAATTAGTAATAAAACCACCGAACAAAACATCGTTTGTCCAATTAGTTACAATAGCGCCTAAAGATGAAATCGATATGTAATAAATCAGCCACATTACTGCTGCAAAAATAGGAAGTGCCAGCCAGCGATTCGTTACGATTCGGTCAATTTTATCAGAGGTTGTCATGCCTGTAACTTTCTTGATCACACACTTCTTGACAATTTGGGTGATGTATTCATATCGTTCGTTGGTGATAATACTCTCGGCATCGTCGTCCATTATTTTTTCGCAGTCTGTAATGACTGCTTCAAGTTTCTTTCTGGCTTCAGAATCAAGATTAAAAATCTCCATTACTTTTTCGTCACGCTCAAACAGTTTAATGGCAACCCAGCGTTTCTGTTTTGGGTGTGTTTTTTCGGAAAGCTGTGCTTCAATGGCAGTAAGTGCTTTCTCAACGGTGGCCGTAAAATTATGTTGTGGCGTGGTTGTTTTCTTCAGCCTGACCATTTCAACAGCCTGTTCTGCAATCTCTTTTAATCCGGCTCCTTTAATCGCCGAGGTTTCCATGACTGGACAGCCCAGTGCTTTGGCCAACTTTTCAGTGTTAATGACATCACCATTTTTATTGACAATATCCATCATGTTCAGGGCAAGAATAACGGGAATACCCAATTCAACCAGCTGGGTGGTAAGATACAGGTTGCGTTCGATATTGGAACCGTCAATAATGTTAATAATCACATCAGGATGGTTGTTCAGTAAATAATTTCTTGTAACTACTTCTTCGAGAGTATAAGGGGAGAGAGAATAAATACCTGGCAAGTCGGTTACAACGACCTCTTTATACCCTTTTAATTTACCTTCTTTCTTCTCCACTGTAACTCCGGGCCAATTCCCCACATACTGAGAACTTCCGGTTAAGGCATTAAACATTGTGGTTTTGCCCGAGTTCGGGTTTCCCGCCAGTGCTAGTTTTATTTCCATGTTAAGACTCCTCTATTAAAAATAGTTAGCATAAGCTAACTTCAAGATTAAAAAAAACGAGTTAATATTATGCGGTGTTATTTAACTTCAATCATTTCTGCATCGTTCTTTCTCAGTGATAATTCGTAACCTCTTACCGTAATCTCAAGGGGGTCTCCCAGGGGTGCAACTTTGCGAACATAGATACTGGCCCCTTTTGTAATTCCCATATCCATTATTCTGCGTTTGATAGGACCTTCGCCGTGAAGTTTAACAACCGTAACGGTTTCCCCGCATTTTATGGTTTTAAGTGTAAGCATAAAGATAATTCTCCTTTTCTATTTAAAAATTTTAGGTTTGATCAGGTGAGGTCAGACCATAATGCGTTTTGCCATACTCTTACTAATGGCCACACGGGTGCCTTTAATATTCACAATCATATTACCGCCTATTTCTGAAACGATTGTGATCGCTCCACCGGCAATAAAGCCCATATTTTCCAGAAAGCGTTTGGTTTCGTCCTTGCCGGTAATACGCTTAATCGTATTGCATTCTCCGGCCCTAGCCATAATTAAAGGCATGATTGTGACCCTCCTTGTTAAAAAAAAATTTAGTTAATAGGTGTTAGTGGCAGCTAACTATAAAGAAAGTTTACTACGGCTAACTCCTTTTGTCAATAGAATTTTGAAAAATTATTATTTAGTTGTTATTCGACTTGAAGGACACCCTAAACATTAGTTGAAAAAATGGTTAGCATATGCTAATATAAAGAGACAAACAAAGGGGGATGAGTTGTTATGGAATTGCATGAATCTTCAGAAAACTATTTAGAAACAATATTAATTTTACAAAATAGAAACGGCGCGGTTCGTTCAATTGATATTGCAAATGAACTGGACTTTACAAAGCCAAGCATTAGCCGGGCGATGAGCCGCCTGAGAGAAAGTGGACATGTTGTTGTGGATAACAACGGGCAAATTACTCTGACTGATACCGGAATAGATATTGCGACCCGAATGTATGAGCGCCACTGCTTATTAACTAATTACCTGATTGTGCTTGGGGTGAATAAAGATATTGCCGCTGCTGATGCCTGTCGTATTGAGCATGTCATCAGTGAAGAAAGCTTTGATAAAATCAAGGAACACACTGAGAAAATGTTATGAAATAAAAAATGCAAAATTGAAAAAAATTCAAGGAACAAAAAAAAAGGACAGTGCCATATAAAAAAGCACTGGCCTTTTTTAGTGAGCCTGAAGTGGTTTATTCTAATGGTTAAAGTGCAGAATTATATTAAACGGATACTCCTTCACGATTTAGCTTTGACCATCATATATTGGGATAATCATCTGTTATTATTATAAAAATCTTGGTAAGGTTTTATTTTCTCCCAGTAATTTAAAAGCGTCTTCATATTTCTTCCTCCTGAATTTGGCTAAATCAGATTATACAATATTTCCAGTCAAGCTTATACATTTTCTACTAGAAATTTGTATATAAACCAGTTGTTTTATTTTTTCTGAATACTTCTTGATCTTCAAGGCTTGATGAGTGCCTGAAAAAAATGGATTAAATTTTTGGCCGAATGATGGAAGCCTCGATTATTCTTGGATTCTATTTCTTATTACCCCAATATGCCCTGGCTTACCTTTTATTTTTTGTTTCGGTACCCTTAGAAAATGCAACCATTAATCAGTACATGGATGATTACATTGCAAAAAACATGGTCTTAAAGAACTCACAGATAAACGCCTGCCGGAAATGAAGTCGGTTTATATCATCAATCAATTGGCAAAAGAAAAATTAAATAGATCGGA
>Ga0209540_10003928_pt1 | contig 9997 bp, 4 predicted proteins | sample BarGraIncu01121A_FD_184501 | JGI IMG/M metagenome (GOLD analysis project Ga0209540, IMG submission 184501) | Arctic peat soil microbial communities from Barrow, Alaska - Barrow Graham LP Incubations 011-21A (SPAdes) (version 2) | ecosystem: Environmental > Terrestrial > Soil > Wetlands > Peat... | reverse complement strand
TCACTACAGGGTATATTCCGCACCAAATGAAGCAATGTGGTGTTGTGTAGGAACCGGTATGGAAAACCATGGAAAGTACAATCAGTTTATTTATGCTCATAAAAATGATTCGTTGTATTTAAACCTCTTTATTGCGTCGGAACTTAACTGGCAGGAAAAAGGGATAAAAATTATGCAGGAAACAATATTCCCCGATGAGGAAAAAACTAAACTCACAGTGACTAAAGGGGCATCACATTTTTGTCTGATGATCCGATATCCTTCATGGGTAAAAGACTCTGCCCTTAAAATCATTGTCAACGGCGAAGTTGTATCATACAAATCTCTTCCATCGTCATATATTGCTATTGACAGATTGTGGAAAGCAGGAGATGTGATTCAGGTTATATTACCTATGCATAATTCTATTGAGCATTTGCCAAACATACCTTCATACATTGCCATAATGCATGGTCCGATCCTGCTTGGTGCAAAAACAGGTATTGAAGATTTAAAAGGGTTGGTGGCAGATGATGGCAGGTGGGGCCAAATCGCTAGCGGTCAAAAACTCCCTGTTGACAAAGCTCCAATAATAATTGAAGATGACATTTCTAAAATAGCTGATGAACTGGTGCCTGTAAAAGATAAGCCACTGACATTTACTACTCCGGGGCTGAAAATGATCAACCCGATTAACGTTGTGCTTGAACCCTTTTACAGGATTCATGATGCCCGATATATGATGTATTGGATGTCCCTGACAAACACACAATACCGTTCTTATCCCGACTCATTGGCAGTGCAGGAAAAAGAATAAAAGCAATTGGAAGTACTCACTTAATCTTTATATAATCAAAAAGGATATCCATCTAGATTCATTGCAGACATTATTAATACAATTATTATGAAGAAAGCTTTATCTATTACCCTTGGGTTTATTCTGACATCAAGCCTTTTGGGACAACAAGTCCCATATCAAAATCCGGGATTAAGCTCTGAAGAACGGGCCAAAGATCTGATAACCCGTTTAACATTAGATGAAAAAGCAACACTGATGTGCGACATATCGGACGCCATACCGAGGTTGGGTATAAAAAAATTCAACTGGTGGAGCGAAGCATTGCATGGGCTCGCTAATAATGGTAATGTTACTGTTTTTCCTGAACCCGTCGGTATGGCAGCCTCATTCGATGACCAATTGGTATATCGTATTTTTAATGCCACTTCAGACGAAACTCGTGCCAAGTACAACGAGGCAAAACAAAAAGGACAGGAAAACAGACGGTTTCTTAGCCTTTCAGTCTGGACTCCTAATGTTAACATTTTTCGCGATCCACGCTGGGGACGAGGACAGGAAACTTACGGCGAAGATCCTTACCTTACATCGCGTATGGGAATATCAGTGGTAAAAGGATTGCAGGGACCTTCCGATTCAAAATATAAAAAGTTGCTGGCTTGTGCAAAACATTACGCTGTACACTCAGGTCCGGAATGGAGCCGTCATGAATTAAATCTCAACAATGTTGACCCACGTGATTTATGGGAGACCTATCTTCCTGCATTTAAAGCTCTGGTTCAGGAAGCAGATGTACGGGAGGTGATGTGCGCCTATCAGCGTTTGGATGATGAGCCATGTTGTGGCAATTCACGTTTGCTTCAAACGATTTTAAGGGATGAATGGGGCTTTAAATACCTGGTCGTTTCCGACTGCGGAGCGATAACTGATTTTTATACCAGCCATAAAGTATCATCCGACGCGGTTCATGCAGCATCTAAAGGCGTTTTGGCAGGAACCGATGTTGAGTGCCAATGGAATGACCATGCTTTTAAAAAACTGCCCTATTCTGTTGCAAAAGGTTTGATTACTGAAGAAGAAATAAACAAGCATTTGTTGAGGGTTCTAATTGGACGGTTCGACCTGGGCGAAATGGATGATGATGCGCTGGTGCCCTGGTCTAAAATTCCTATGTCGGTCGTAAATAATGATGAGCATAGAAAACTTGCTTTGGATATGGCCCTTGAATCAATGACACTTCTTCAGAATAAGAACAATATCCTTCCCTTAAAAAAGTCAAATGAAGCAATAGCTGTAATTGGCCCGAATGCAAATGATATTCCGATGTTATGGGGAAATTATAACGGAACACCGGTAAGAACAATAACTATTCTCGATGGTATTGCTTCTAAACTTTCAGCCAACAAGATTTTATATGACAAAGGATGCGATCTGATTGAAGATAAAGTGACCGAAAGCTATTTCCCGAAATGTACGATCGACAATAAAAAAGGATTTAAAGCCACTTACTGGAATAATAGTGACTTTAAGGGAAATTCTGTTGCTGAACAACAGATTGCTGACCCTATAAAATTAACTGTCGCAGGGCAGCACGAATTTGCGCCTGGAGTTCGGCTGGAAGGATTTTCAGCAAAATATGAAACTGAGTTTGTGGCATCTCAAAATGAAGATATTGTGTTCAAATTTGGAGCCACAGGACATTTTGAATTACTGGTAAATGGAGAATCCGTCACAAAATTTGATAACTGGAGGACACTCCCGTCAAGACATCCATACAAGGTAGAAAGCGGAAGGAAATATAGAATTGAAATCCGCTTTGCCCAGTTGAACGATTGGCAGGCGAACATTGAGTTTAATTTTGGCAAAGAAGTAGATGTAGACTATAACAACCTTTTAACAAAACTTCAGGGAACTGATGTTGTAGTATTTGTTGGCGGTATTTCAACGCAACTGGAGGGAGAAGAAATGCCGGTGTCATACCCCGGTTTCAAAGGCGGCGACCGCACGGATATAGAACTTCCTTTGGTTCAGCGTAATTGCTTAAAAGCTTTGAAACAAGCAGGGAAAAAGGTAATTTTCGTAAACTGTTCCGGCTCTGCTATTGCTTTATCTCCTGAAACTGAAACCTGCGATGCTATCCTCCAGGCCTGGTACGGAGGAGAATCCGGTGGCCAGGCTGTCGCCGATGTACTGTTTGGCGATTTTAACCCATCGGGTAAGCTACCGGTTACTTTCTACAAGAACTCGAAACAATTGCCCGATTTCGAGAATTACTCGATGAAAGGACGGACCTATCGCTATATGTCTGATCCGCTCTTTCCCTTTGGTTTTGGACTGAGCTATACGACTTTCTCAATCGGGACTGCCGAAATCTCGGGAAATAAGATCAGCAAGGATGGGAATGTTGAACTTACAATTCCTGTTTCAAATACAGGTAAGAGGACAGGGACTGAAATCATCCAGGTTTATGTCCACAGAGTAAATGATAAAGATGGACCTCTTAAAACTTTGAAAGGATTCAAGAGGATTGAACTGGCCGCCGGAAAATCGGGTCAGGCTGTCATTGACCTGCTTTCAGCTTCATTCGAGTTCTTCGACCGGATAACTGGCAAGATGGCTGTTGCCCCGGGTGAGTATGAGATATGGTATGGCAACAGTTCGGACATTAAAGACCTGAAAATGTCAATTATAACTATTCAGCCATAAATGATTTTACTTCCAGATTATCAAAATTCAACAGAATGATATATAATAACATTAATATTTACTCTATTTTTAAAAATCGTGATTGCAATCTCATGAAATATCTTTTTGTTTTTTCACTGTTTATTCTGTCTATATCTCTCACTCTCTTTGCTCAGGAGCAATCTCCTGATGCCAGAACAGATTATAATAAGCTATACAAATCTGTTCTTGATGAATATGGATTTGACCAGGTATTGGATAACGGCTTTCTATATATTGAAAAGTACACTAGAAAGATCGGTCACCAATTTTTTATGAAGGACCAATTATATAATGGCACGCTTGTATATAGAGGGGAAGTATACAAAGGTATTGAAATGAAGTACGATATATATGATCAACAGTTAGTACTTAGTATTAATAATAATAATTCAACAGAGTGGATCGTTCCCCATAATGATTTTATTTCGGTTTTCAGCCTTGGTGATAAATTTTTCTCGAAATACAATTTCGGGGGAGTGACAAGATTTTACCAGCTTGTCAATGATACGGGAAAAGTGAAATGTTTGTATTACTGGTTCAAACAAAGCTTTGATTCCAATAATATAAATTATTTAGGCTTCAGTGAATTTACGCAAAGTGAGAAAGAAAATTACCTGTTATTGGACGGATCATTAAAAAAATATACAACTAACAGATCATTCACTAAATTATTTCCGAATGAGATCAGGGCCGGGTTACGGGAATACATTAGAAACAACCATATAAATGTTACCAAAAGCAGTGATGAAAAAATAAAAGAATTATTAGCCTTTTGTAATTCTTTATTATAAACCTTTATGCTTATCTGTTAGTTGCACAGTTTATCAAATGAAAAAAATCATTATTACCTGTTTGAGCCTTTGTCTTTATTTTATAGCGACAGCACAGCAGCCTGATTCTAGGCTTGTATCCGGTAATTATAATAATATTCCTTTTAAAGATTTTGTTAGTGAGATTGAAACGAAAACTCCCCTTAGATTTTATTATCGTCAGGATTGGATAAAAGATGTAAGAATTACTTTTTCGGGAACTGATGTTGACCTGGCGCAAATGCTCAATGTACAGTTAAAAAAGACCGGGCTCCAGGTCTTCATTGAGGATAACAGCATTTATGTTTACCCGGGTATGCAAATTACGACAGAATTGCCGGCTTACAGGATATCAGAAGTTGAGATTAATGATTCTGCAGATTCTAAAAATATTACCGATTCTGAAAAGAAGTATCAGGCAGGCAAGATGATTTCATCGATTGAAGTATTGGAAATCGGCAATAAGCAAAAGACTCCCGGCACTGCAAAATGTATTATCACCGGAAAGATTGTTGATATTTCAGATTCAGAGCCTCTTATAGGAGCAACAGTTTATATTGATGAGCTTAAGAGTGGTGCAGTTACAGATCTTGAAGGTGGATTTAGGCTGGCTCTCAAACCCGGAAAATATAAGGCCAATTTCAATTACATGTCAATGAAACAACAAGATTATTATCTTCAGGTATATTCAAGTGGCTCTATTACCGTTCAAATGAAAAAAGAGCTCATTGCTTTGGATGAGGTCAAGGTTACTGCCAAGCGTTATGATAATGTAAAAGGTATGCAGATGGGTGTAGAAAAGATTTCAGTGAAATCAATAAAAGAAGTTCCGGTTGCATTCGGGGAAAAGGATGTCCTTAAAGTAGCACAAATGCTACCAGGGGTGTTGAATGTGGGTGAAGGTTCTTCAGGGTTCAATGTAAGAGGCAGTGCAGAAGATCAGAATATGTTTTATATCAATAAGATCCCCGTTTATAATACATCCCATTTATTAGGATTCTTTACCTCCTTCAATCCTGATATTATTAATGATTTCACCTTATATAAAAGTAATATTCCTGCCAGGTTTGGCGGAAGACTGGCGTCAGTTTTTGATATTACAACCAGGCAAGGAAATAAGAAGAAGTTTTATGGTCAGGGGGGGATAAGTCCGATAACTGCCCATGCTTCACTTGAAATTCCTTTAATCAAAGATAAAGTATCGATAGTTACCAGTTTCCGGAGTTCCTATTCGGACTGGATACTTAAACAAATTAATAACAGCGATATAAAGAACAGCAAAGCGTTTTTTTATGATGGTTCTTTGTCAGTAAATGCAGAAATAAATGATAAAAACCTGCTAAGGTCATTTGTTTATTTGAGCAGAGACAAGTTTTCTCTGTCATCGTTAAATGATTATAATTATTCGAACATTGGAGGTTCACTAAACTGGAAACACATTTTTTCTTCAGTATTATCGGTTGATATAGCTGTTATTAATAGCAGGTACTCCTTTGAAAATGTCGATAAATCCAACCTGTCTACTGCATATATGCAAAAGTACATGATAAATCACTATGAAGCCAGGGCAGACTTTTCTGTCTTAACCAAATCTGATCACAAAATTGAATTCGGGGCGAGTGAAATTTATTATGATATGGATCGTGGCAATATTTTCCCGTATGGCGAAATATCAAACAGAGCGACTGTCTCCCTTGGAAAAGAAAGAGGGCTTGAGGGGGCACTTTATATATCCGATGAGTTTGCCTTGTTCAGTAATCTGAGCGTTTCAGGAGGGATAAGATATAGTTTTTTTAGTTTATATGGTCCTGCGACAATTAACTTATATAATGCTGAAGATAACAGAACCATAGATAACATAACAGGAACTAAGATATTCCATAAAGGAGATCTGATTAAATCTTATTCCGGTCCGGAATACAGATTTGCCCTGAATTATACACTGGGCAACAATAGTTCATTAAAAGCTTCATACAACAGATTGTACCAGTATGTTTTCATGTTGAGAAATACCATTGCCATTTCTCCCGATGATAAATGGAAATTATGTGATTATTACATCAAACCTCCAGTTGCGGATCAGATTTCAGTTGGTTTCTTTAAGGATCTAAAGAACGGCACTATTGAAGCTTCTTTAGAATTGTATCATAAATGGATCAACAATGAGGTTGAGTATAAAGATGGTACGGATTTTACTTCATCTTATCCCATAGAAACTGCGGTACTACAAGGAAAGCAACACGTAAACGGAATAGAGTTTATGCTAAGAAAAAATAGCGGAAAGACCACAGGATGGGTATCATATTGCTATTCAAGATCCCTCATTAAGATTGATGGCGGCCTTCCTGAGAATCAGATAAATTATGGTTTGGAATATCCTTCCAATTATGACCGGCCGCATAGTTTTAACCTTGTACTGAATTACAGAACAACCCATCGTTTAAGTACTTCGGCAAATTTTGTGTATACAACGGGCCGACCTATTACTGTACCGCTATCGATTTATTATTCGGAAGGCCAGCAGGTGCTGAATTATTCAAAAAGAAATGAATACCGTATGCCTGATTATGCCAGGCTGGACCTGTCTATTAATCTTGAAGGGAACCTTAAAAGGAAGAAGCCTATTCATAGTAGCTGGTCGCTCAATTTATATAATGCTCTGGGACGCAGAAATGCGTATTCAGTTTATTTTGACTCCGCGAACGGTAAGGTTCAGGGACATCAACTCTCTATTTTCGCCGTTCCGATATTTACGCTTTCATGGAACTATAAATTCGGAAATTATCTGAATGATTAAAACAAACGATTTCAGATCATGAAAAGAAACAATATGAAAAAAGTATTTGCATTAAAAAGTAATCGTTTAGTAATATTCATTGTGAGCTTTACCTTATTCGCAATGAGTTGCATCAGCCCTTTTGAGCCAAATTACAAGGGAGTGAGTAATATGCTGGTTGTTGAAGGAAGCATTATAAAAGGCATTGAAAAGCAGGAGATAAAAATATCCAGAGCTTCGTCCATCTCAAATCCTGCCAACATACCGGAAATAAATTGCCAGGTCAAAGTCGTGGATGATTCCGGGAATGAGTTCGTTTTTTCTGAAGTATCACAGGGTAGATATGTGGCAACTATTGATGATGCACTCCTGAGCTATAATAGCCAATACAAACTGTTATTCAGCACATCTTCCGGAGAAAACTACGAATCGGGTTATCAGACTCTTCTTAAAACTGCACCGGTTGATAGTATTTATACCATTAAAGAATTTCATTTAGATCCCGATTCCAGCAAAGATATCCAGGGTCTTCAGTTCTATGCAGATCTGAGTGCTCCTGATGATGCACCTAAGTTCTATAAGTGGCAAATAGACGAAACATGGGAGGTGCATGCCGGGTATAAGATATGCGGTATTTATGACGGAAAGACAGTAAGCTTGTCTCTTAATTCTTCAGATAGTCTTTATTATTGCTGGGCAACAAAAATTGCAGATGGTTTTTATACATCATCAACAGTTGATCTGTCACAAAACATTATAAAAAAAATTCCTCTGCATTTTAAATCAAGCACTTCACAAGATTTAGTAATAAAGTACTGCGCGACTGTAAAACAATTTGCACTCAGCAAAGATGCGTATGATTATTGGCATCAAAAGGAAATTGAATTGAAAGGAACAGGTCAGCTTTACACAACTCAGCCAAACCAGTTTAAATCGAATATTTCTAATCGCGGCAATCCTGAAGAGAAGGTTTTGGGCTTTTTCTGGGTTTCTTCCTGTTCCGAAAAACGCCTGTTTTTGAAAGATCCTTTTAACAAATTTGTACAAGGGGGGGGACCAGCTTGCAATACATTATCATTATCTTCCAGTGTTGCAGGTAAAACTCTTGAAAATGCTCTGTTGAATTTAATATCAAGATCAAAAAATGTTCCTAAACCTCCGCTTTATATTTATTCACTTTGCGGCATGAATGGCTGTTATTATTTTGTTGCCCTGACAAATGCCTGTATTGATTGCAGGGTGAATCTTATAAATGGTACAGGAACTACTAAAAGACCCGATTTCTGGGAATAATATGCATTAAAACAATTTATAACATAAATGCCAAAGTAAAATAAATGACAATGAAAGAATGATGAAGAAAGTTTTTATGTTTTATGTTTTTAGCTTTCTGATTAACCTTGCCATATTCTGTCAGGCAGCTCAGTCAGGCATTACAATTTCAAAAACATCAGCTGAATCGGGCGAAAAAATAACTCTTTTCACTGATAAAAATATTTATTGCGTGAATGAGAAAATCTATTTCATAGCCGAATATTCAGGTGCAAACGAACTTGACTCTCTGGAATGGAGCAATGTGCTGTATGTTGAACTTATCAGATGGAACGGGAACAAGCTGGCACAGATGAAATTAAAGCTTACAAGACCGGGAACCTCAGGTGTTATAAATATCCCGGGCAACATACTTTCTGGTAATTATTATTTGCGTGCTTATTCGAAATGGATGCGGAATTTTTCAGCAGGTGATTATGCCTATCTGCCTGTTAAAATTATTAATCCCTTCCGGCCCGAAACAGATGAGGGCCCGTCTGAAATATCAGGTCCTGCAACGACGGCAGAACTTAGCGTGGTACAAAAGACTCTGATTAAAGGCGTTAGATGCATTATAGGCAAAAATGAATATAAACAGAGGGAAAAAGCAGAGGTTGATTTTCAATTAAACGACAAGAAGTTCTTTGATATTAACAGATATTACATATCGGTGGCAAGAGTCGGTACTATTGATACGGCAGATCACTTGTGCAAGCCTGAATTTACCTCTGAGGAAAGTGACCTGTCTAACATTGAATATTTACCGGAAATAAGAGGATTTACAATTTCAGGTAAAATTATTGACAAATCCACAAAACTTCCTCAAAAAGACATTTATGTCAGTCTTTCAGAACCTAAACATGGAGAATACTTTTCAATCTATAAAACAAACAACCAGGGCAGGTTCGTCTTTTCACTACCGTATATGAAGGGACCACACGATTTCTTTATTCAGTCGGAATACTCTGGTTCATTGTCTTCAGAAATACTAATCGACAACGGTTTTTGCAACAAGCCTGTTAAATTGCCTTATATAGCCTTCAAACTGAATGAAGGAGAAATTCACATTCTTAAGTATCTGGCAATTGATCAGCAACTTAGTGAAAAGTTTCTTTTTAATAAAGATACATTATCAGATTCACAACATGCAGAAACAGAACCGCTTCCTTTTTATGGAAGCAAGAAGATAGTTTACTTTACGGAAAAATATATTGAATTACCTAACATTGAGGAATTCATCAATGAGATTATTCATGAGGCGACCATAATTAAGGAAAAAGGGGAGACTTCGCTTATCAGCATGAAAAGAACATATCTTTCAAATTGTCCACCATTGATCTTACTCGATAATGTTCATGTTAATAATGATGACCAGCTTTTAAAAATACCCTTGAACAGAATTGAAAAAGTTGATGTAATTAACCAGGATTATGTAGTTGAAGGCATGAGATACTATGGCATTATCAGTATTTATTCAAAAAATAAAAATTTTGCCGGACTTGATCTGAACAAAAACAGCGTGTTTTTTACCTATGACTTATTTTCTGATAGAAATACCGGATACGATTACAGTAGAAGGTCAAATGATTCAAGAATACC
>Ga0209540_10003926_pt1 | contig 9999 bp, 1 predicted proteins | sample BarGraIncu01121A_FD_184501 | JGI IMG/M metagenome (GOLD analysis project Ga0209540, IMG submission 184501) | Arctic peat soil microbial communities from Barrow, Alaska - Barrow Graham LP Incubations 011-21A (SPAdes) (version 2) | ecosystem: Environmental > Terrestrial > Soil > Wetlands > Peat... | reverse complement strand
CATAAACCCATCAGACCCACTCTTACAAGCGTTGAATGAATAATAACTAAATTCAGGATTACTAAACAACATTATGGATAGACCACATAAATGCATTCTTAAACTTATGAAAAGAACGGGTATTGTATCGCTATTTATAGGAGCCCTATTGTTTTCGAGTTTATCAAGTTTAAATAATGCAAGTGCCTATTCATCAAACGGACAAGCTGCTAATGGTAGTCTGGGACAAACTTTTCCCAATTTGACTCTAAATTATAATTCAAATACAGTAAACAACCCGATGAATGTCGGACAGAATAGCCCAACTGGTGCCATAATTGACGCGACTAGACATGTTGCATATGTAGTCGATTCAAATAATAATCGAGTATTAGTATTTACGCTAAATATTGATAACTCTTTTCCTGATTATGCGGCCGATTATATCATTGGCCAAGCTAACTTCTCACAGACCCAATCAAACCGCGGTTCAAGCAATCCAGCTATAAACTCACTAAAGAATCCTACCAAGGCAGCTGTTGAACCATCATCGGGAGATGTATATATAGCAGACACCGGCAACAACCGCGTTCTGATATTTGCTACTGTTGCATCGTCTGACCCAGATGCGTTGCATGTTATTGGTAATATAAATTTTACTGATAATAATGCAAGTGGTGTTGCTTCGCAAAATAGGATGTACTCTCCTGCTGGAATTGCGTTTTTTGGTTCAGGTGGATCGGCTCGGGTATATATAACCGATAAAGACTTTAACCGAGTGCTTGTCTTTTCTCAGATTACAACTAATGGCCAAAATGCTGTTAATGTTCTAGGGCAGACAAGCTTTTTCAGCTCCGGTGCCTCACTCTCACAAACCGGACTAGCAGGGCCAACTGGTATTACGATAGATTCTAGTAATAAAATATATATTACTGATACCAATAATAATCGCGTGATGATATGGACAAGTATAATTTCAACAGATGGGCAAGCAGCTAACTCAGTTCTGGGTCAAACTTGGTTTTATTCTAATAGCACAGGGACATCAAGTACTTCACTTAATCACCCTCAGGGGGCTGGAGTTGGTGCTAGTGGCGAATTATTAATTGCTGATTCAAATAATAATCGCGTGATGATATGGACAAACGCTATTAACGTTAGCGGTCAAGCTGCAAACATCGTACTTGGACAAAATAATTTTACATCAAGCACAGTCGGTACGTCTTCTACAAAATTCTCATTGCCAACGTCAGTTGATGTCTCTGGTGGCATTACTCTTATTGCTGACACTCAAAACAACCGCGTTATATCATATACCTCAACAATTACTGGTAACGGTCAAGCCGCTAGCTTTGCGCTAGGCCAAACCACTTCAAGCAATACAGTTGACTTTTATGGAAATACTATGAATAACCCTCAGAACAGGGGTGTGGATGGCGATTCTGGTATAGCAATTGATAGTATTAACCATCGATTATTTGTCAGTGATACTGATAACAACCGTATTCTGATTTTTAATCTGGACGCAAGTGATGAACTTACTGATTTTGAAGCAGATTATGTAATCGGGCAACAGACATTTTCACTAAATTCCGTAAATGAAGGTGGTGAGGTTGGAGCCTCAACCCTCAATGCCCCAACGGCTATATTGTATGATTCCACTTATCAGAGGTTATATATTAGTGATACTGGAAATAACCGTGTGCTTATATTTAATAACCAAATTAGTCAGAATGACCAATCAGCCGATTTAGTATTAGGCCAAACTAATATGACTCGAAACGCACCATCGGCCACATCAGTTGGACTTGCTTCTCCTGAAGGTATAGCAGTTAACACGAGTAATAATATGTTAGCCATAGCTGACCGTGACAACAATAGGGTAATGGTTTGGGCGACGCCGCCTACGTTAAATGGCCAAGCCGCCAGCTATGTGTTGGGACAATCCGGCTTTACTTCTGGCGGTTTTGGAACTTCAGCCACAGCCTTACATACACCAAGGGGTGTTGCATACGATGCTAACTCGGGCTATTTGTATGTAGCAGATTCTGACAATAACAGGGTTCTTTTATGGACAACCTCCATATCTAGCAATAATCAGGCTGCTAATCGTGTGGTTGGACAATCTTCAATGACATCGGCAACAGTTTCGGCTACCAGCTCAACAACTCTTAAAAAACCATCTCGGGTAACCGTAGGTAAAACTAGTAGTGTTATTTATATAGCTGATACTGGAAATAATCGTGCCCTGGTATATAAAACTGCAATCATTAGCAATGGGCAAGCTGCAGATCTGGTTGTCGGTCAGCCAAACATGACATCTAGTGCAGCCACGACTACGCAGACTGGTTTGTCTAGCCCGACTGCAATTACGGTAGATTCTATATCAGGGAATATCTTTATAGCTGACACTGGTAATAACCGTGTTTTAAAATTTGGTAACGTAGGCCCAAATGTACCAGTCAATATAGTCCCTACGTCCGGTGCAACTGACATTGGAAGTACTCCTACATTCCAAATGGTATCTAGTGACGACGATGGCGACACCTTGCAATACAGAATTGAAATTGCACGAAACTCAAGTTTTACTAGTGGCGTTATGTCGTATAGTCAAACCGCATCATCGGTTGGTTGGTCAGGACAAACGATTGGTAATACATATAGTTTAGGTGCTGTAGCTGCATTTACTCTACCTGTCTCAGATATTTTAACAGCCAATACTTCATACTGGTGGCGCGTTTATGCGTATGATCCTAGCGGGTCGCGGACTTGGACTACTGCCAGTGATATAATGACATTTACTACATCTCCACCAACGGCAATTGCAATTGGTAGCTCCGCACAAAGTGTCACGGCTGGTAATCCATCAGCAGCAATTAAACTTGAGCTTCATGATTCGGCCGGCAACATAGTGAAATCGGATACATCAACTCGTTTGTATATTACATCTTCGAGCGCAACTGGGAACTTTTCAGCTCAATCTTCGCCATTTACTACAATTACATATATTGATATTCCGCCAAATTCATCTAGTGCATATGTTTATTATAAAGATTCGACGATTGGTAATTATACAATCTCTGTTTCCGACTCGACGCCAGCTAATGGTGCTGTGGGATTATACGATGCGACCCAAACGATTAACGTTACGGCCAATGTAGTATATTCGTTTGTATTCTCAGATATAGCCAACGCAGTTGCTGGTACCCCTTTTGATACAACAATCGTCGCAAAGGATGTGTACGGGAATACCGTGATTGACTTCATGGGTAGTATTACACTAGCGACATCAACTATTGAAGTCCCAATCCCAACTTCAATAAATTTTACGAATGGCACTTGGACAGGACAACTTACATTAATCAAAGCCGGCAATATTCGCCTAAAAACTACTTATGGTTCTATTACATCTAACGGTGCATTCTTTACAGTTAACCCAGCTACTATTAATAAAGCTACTATTGCTCCAGTAGACCCAACTGTCAAAGCTGGCTCTTCGACTACATTCACGGCTACTGCTTACGACGCTTTTGACAATGTCATAACAACAGGATTAAGTTATCTATGGTCAGCGCCGATTTCCATAGGTAGCTTAGCTTCTACCGATCAACCAACCACCACTCTGACAGCATCGAATAATATCGCATTGGATGCAATAAGTGTAAGTGTGACGAAAGAATCGACAGTGTCAAAAACATCAAACGTCTCAATCAAAACAGACCACTACGAAATAAGCGGTATACCTTCAAATGTGACAGCGGGCGCCAATGTCCCGGTGACGATAACTGCGCGCTCAAAAAGCGGAGTTATCGTTTCAAATTCAACAGACGATATACTAATAGACGATGCAACACACACTATATACCCCCAATCAGTAAAGTTAGTTAATGGTAGTTGGACTGGCAATATTATTATCACTAAGTCGGCTGTAGCTGATGAAATTACTATGTACGGATATCAAGGCAGCGTAATAGGGAATAGTGCTAAATTTAACGTTCTAGCCGCAGAACTTAGCACAATCTCAGCTCTACCGAGTAGCTTATCGATGTCGATTAACACAACAAGCCCAATTGTGGCTCAAGCCTATGATCAATATGATAATCCAATCTTGACTATGTCTTATAACTGGGCAACAACTATTGGTAGCTTGCCAACATCTGGACAAACTGTAACTTATTCCGCAGGGCAAACCAGTGGAAACGGTGCAATTACCCTGACCGCAACTCAAGGGGCTATCATAAAGACTACGACTATACCAGTTGCAATCAATAGCTTCCCAGTTGATCACTTCAGTTTTTCAATTATTCCAAACCAGATTGCAGGACACTCTTTCCAAGTCACTATTCTTGCAAAGGACCAATATCAAAACACTGTAACATCATACACCGGTAATGGTAGTTTAAACTATTCAGCTGGTACTATCAGTCCAACGGATACGACCGATTTTGCAAACGGAATGTGGACTGGCTCAGTCAGGGTTACTAAAGCAGATAATAATGTCTTCTTAATTTATAAAGATGGGTCAAAAACAAGTAACAGTAACGCGTTCAACGTATCTCCAGACGTAATGGATTCTCTAAATATTTCACCCACCTCAAGCTCTATTGGTCTACAAAAGTCTCAACAGTTTACAGCTCACGTTTACGATACCTACGAAAATGAAATCTTGACGGGCGTTCAGTATACTTGGTCAATCAATGACCCATCACTTGCATCATTATCACCGTTGGCTGGATTGTCAACTAATATGACGACTATGACAAAATCTGGAAGCACATATGTGAATGTCTCGGCAATTCAGGGACCCACCACTCAGAATAATAGTGTTTTAGTCAATGTTTTACCGGGTGCACTTGACAGTTTCACGCTTGATCCTATATCATCACCTCAACCATCACAGGAGTTAATTGCAGTTAAAGTTAAGGCACGTGATGCATATAATAATATAGTTGATAGCTTTAATTCCACGGCATTACTTAGCGATCTATCTGGGAATATGACACCTACGCAAACTACTAATTTTAATAGTGGCGTTTGGGACGGATATGTCAGAATAAGTGGTGTTTACACGCAAGACAAAATTACTATTTCATCTGGTCTAATATCTGGATCTTCTAACCAATTTGATGTTATATCTAATATTCTTGATCATGTGATAGTAACACCATCAAGCTCAACGATTTCAGTGGGTCAAAATCAAGCATTTTCAGCCCAGGGATATGATAGTTTCGGCAATGCCATTGTTGGACTATCATATAGTTGGTCTGTTATCGGTGCAGCCGGATCAATATCACCAATATCGGGTCTAGCAACTACCTTTACGGCTAGTTCTGCAACTGGATCTGGTATAGTGCGAGTAAGCGTTACTCAGGGAAATATTTCGAAACAAGCAGACGCACCAGTTATAATTCAAGCTGGCGCTGTTGACCACTTTGTATTTACACCCGTGGCAAATGTTATAGCAGGACAACCAACCTATGTTACGATTACCGTAAAAGACAATTTTAACAATACTATATCAAACTTCACAAATAGTTTGGATTTAAGCGACGATTTGGGCGGTATTGTACCAGTAAGTACAGGTCCAATTTCTCAAGGTATTTGGACGGGACAAGTTATGTTCCAAAAGAGTGGCGTTAATCACATAAAAGCCACTTACGCAGCGACGCAAACAAAATCCGACCCATTCACTGTATCTCCAGATATATTATATTCTGCAGATATTGGCCCAGATCCAGTTAAAGTTACAGCTAGTAAAACTCAGCAGCTTATTGGCTATGGCAAAGATAGGTTTGGCAATGTAATCGAAGATGTCTCATACACCTGGTCAATTCCTAGTGTGATTGGTAAAGCAAGTACCCTAGACACAAAAGAAACAGTCCTCACAGCTTCCACACATGCAAGTCAGGCAACGATAAATTTAATTGTTTCGTCTGGTTCGGCTGTTGCTAGCAAATCGGTTGATGCAACTATCGTAGCTGACGTGTTAGCTAACTTTGTTATTTCCCAAATTAACTCACCACAGATAGCTGGCTCTGCCTTTCAAGTGTCTATAACAGCAGCTGATCAATACAATAATACTGTTACGACATTTAACCAGGCTGTAAAACTAAGCGATGGAACAGGAACGATATCGCCAAGTCAAACTGGTAATTTTTCCAATGGTGTATGGTCGGGAAGCGTTAATATTACGCAAACAGCTAGTGCTGACAATATAGTATTAATTAATGGATCAGTCCAATCACAAAGTAATCCGTTTGAGATAAAAGCTGGTGAACAACAAGTATTCTTAACAATAGGTGACGGAGCTAATCAAAAAGCTGGAGCTGGCACGACACTTGATATGCCATTAAGCGTTAAGGCAGTTGATCTATATGGTAACCCGATGCCAGATATACCTATAAACTTCAATATAGAGGCTCAACCCATAGACGCCTCTGGTGCAAATATGAAGCCAGAAAGCATTCTAACTGATGGAGAGGGTATAGCCCGTTCAGCTATGACGATTGGCAATAAAGCTGGAAGTTACGTTATTACTGCTAGTATTAAAGGCAGATCATCCGTTGGCGTAAACTTTTATGTAACGGCCACACCGTCATCTGTGACATCTGTCAAGATTACACCGTCATCTACTACTTTATTAACAAATAGCTCTCAACAATTTAGTGTTCAAACTTTTGATAGCTTTGGTAATGAGATTAGAGACATAACCCCACAATGGGCTGTCTCTGCAGGTGGTGGAACTATAACTCAAGATGGCGTATTCACTGCTGGATCAAGCACTCGCGTCTTCAAAGATACCGTAACGGCAAATATTAACGGCGTTGATGGTTTTGCCACAGTAGTAGTCACAACTTTGCCTGGTCTCACCGGAGATAACCGTGAAGGCGCAGGCGAAATTGATCACCTTGTTTTAACGCCAGTTTCTCCGACCATTGAAGTTGGCAAAAACTTGGCTTTTTCAGTAAAATCTATTGACCGATATAATCAAGAAGTTAATGCTTCGCAATTAAGCTACTCCTGGAAAGCCACTGGTGGTAGTATTGGTGTGACTAATGCTTCACAAACAACTTTTAAAGCAAACGCAAACGCAGCACCAGCATCTATAGAGGTTGTAGTCACTCAGGCCGACAAACAACTGACAAAATCAATCAATACTAACATCGCTATTACTCCTAATCCTCTTGGTTATATTGATGTTAAAGTTCTAAACAACAAGATTGTATCAGGTGAAGAATTCCCAATCACATTAACTGCCTACAGTGGTGATGGTAAGATTGACGAAACGTTTGCTGGACCGCTTGAATTAGCTGATTCAACCGTTACTCTATCACCTAGAACAACTGGTAAATTTGTTCTAGGTGTGTGGACAGGTAAGGCCTCTATTAATACAGGTGAGGATATGACAGTTATTAAAGCGACCGGTCAGAAAACTCAAGGAGTAAGTAATAACCTAAAGGTTGAAAATAAATTTGCAGTCAAAAAACTTGATGGTAATAATATATTGAGTACTCTCTATAATGTAGTCACTGGCGTAGGCGAATCAATCGCTAACTTCGTTCATTCATTCTTTAAAGTATCAACTAGCTACCCAGAAACAACCAAGAATATAGCCGCCGCTAGTGTAGCTGTGTTTGGATTCGTAGCGGCCGCATTCGGTTTCGGGAAAGTTGCAGCTTCAGGTGTAGCTGCTATCGGACGCAACCCGTATGCGCGTAGAAAGATATATTCAAGTTTATTTGGTGCCTTTGTTGTTAGTTTGTTCTTTGCCATATTAGCGTTCTTTATTGCAGGGTTTATTAAATTTTTATGATATCATTTAAAATATTTAAACCAAATCGAAACTCCATACTTATTAAGTTACGCGTACGTAAACTAATACATCGAATAAAGAATCATCCTAAAATCAAGCATGGGTTAGTTTTATGGAATCGTATGCCGCGCTGGAGCAATGTTTTAGGTGTCATCGCTATTATTTGTATTATTGGTTTTAGTTTGTGGCTCTCGTCACTAAGTGGGGCAACAGCTCAATCCGTTGCGTTTAATCGTAATGACTATTTAGATGGAACAAGTAAATTCGGGGAGATAAAACTTGATGCTGATAGCACCAACATCCAGTTGCAAAAGGGTGTAGTTGGTAAGTGGTCAACTAATTCAGAGATGCAGGCTATGCCGTCATTATCATATGGGCTTAGCAACTTGGTCAATGGACCTAATGATTCACTGTATCTAATGAGCTCGCTTTCGGGACAGTGTCATTTTAATAAGTATGACATTGAACGCCAAGCCTGGACAGCAGTTAATACCCCTCCTGTTGCCTGTGGAACTGGCACGATTCTATTATATGATGGCGTTAGTTCATTCTATTACATGCCCGGGGGATCTTCTAGTGCTCCGTCTAACCGAATATTCCGATATAATATAAGTGATGATTCGTGGCATCAGTTAAAATCATTTCCATCGGGCATTTCAGATGTTAGCTCAGGAGTATTCGTGCCCCAGGGTTCGAATAAATATATTTATATTTTTCGAGGTATGGGTTCATCCTCTTTTTGGCGTTATTCAATTACAGAGGACGATTGGCAATCGATGCCATCTTTCCCAACTACGGGCGATGTTAGCTACGGCATAGCAACCGTTTGGGATGGGGCTAATAATATTTATGCCCTGGCAAATAATTCTGGTGAATATAAAAAGTTTGATATTACTGCTGGCACCTGGTCAGCTCTCACCGCCGTGTCTGGATCTGGTTGCCAAAGGCATTCGCTTCAATCAGTGCGGGGAACAATACTAGCAATGCGTCTTGGTTGGTGTTGGGAAAGACCTTCTATAAGTTCGTACGACATAGCTTCAAACAGCTGGACAAACTTACCGACTCCTCCATCGACAGCTGATATTTATGACTTTACACCACCGTTGGCATATGACGGTTCACGTTACGCATATACTATTTTAGGAGCCGAGCTACGGCCACAATTATATCGTTACGATACTGTTAATAAAAGTTGGGATGAAGATTCCATTTTAAAACCAAACATTGACAACTCGCAATATCATCAAGGTCTTATATATGACGGTTCACAAACTGCATATTTCTTTGGTGGTGTTTATAGTAGCTATCTTGATCGTGTATATAAGTATGATTTGCCTTCCAAGCAAACAACCCAGGTCGGTTCACAGATAAATACGATGAGTGGATTTAGTGGAGTTAATCACGAAGGATCATTGTACTTACTACCTTATCCAGGCTATGTGACTTTCCAGCGATATAATACAGCATCGAATTCATTTGCATCCCTAGCTGATTTACCACTTTATTCTACTGCTGGTATGGATATCGTTGATGGCGGTGATGGCTATTTATATATGACGCCTGGAGGTCGTTCGAATTTTTATAGATACAATACCACAACTGATACATGGGCCACCTTAAGTTCTATGCCACAAGTTATCAGTAGCGGTGGTAATATGACTCGAATTGGGCGCAAGTTATATGTGCTCTCAGGTGGGCAAAGCGGTGTATTATTGCAGTACAATATGGATACTTCAATATGGTCAAGTATAACCGGAATGCCCAGTGGTGACGTCGATTATGGTGGATTTATGGTTAGCGATAACGCACGCTATTTATATATTGAAGTGAACGGTCGCATCAATGCGACTGCAAAAAAGATATATAGGTACGACACTGCAAGCTCAATTTGGCAACGAATTGCTGATTTGCCGGCAGCTACCATGCCTTATGCATCAGGCTTTTATGACACAACTAACAACAAATTATACGTCGCCCAAGGCCAGAATACGGCATTATTATGGAATTGGTCACCTGGAACTAAAAATTATATAACTAGTGGTGATTGGTATTCCAAGACTTACGACTTAAAACAAGTCCAGACTTGGACAAGCCTTCAATCTACCATAACCGGCAGTGGCACTACGGCGATATATACTAGATCATCGTCAGATGGCAAAATATGGAGCGACTGGCAAAAGACAGATGGTACAAATATATCATCTCCT
>Ga0209540_10003925_pt1 | contig 10000 bp, 9 predicted proteins | sample BarGraIncu01121A_FD_184501 | JGI IMG/M metagenome (GOLD analysis project Ga0209540, IMG submission 184501) | Arctic peat soil microbial communities from Barrow, Alaska - Barrow Graham LP Incubations 011-21A (SPAdes) (version 2) | ecosystem: Environmental > Terrestrial > Soil > Wetlands > Peat... | reverse complement strand
CCAAAGGCGCGGGCATGACAGGGCGGGCGCGTAGCCGCGGGCGACGGCGTGGAGTTGTTGCAGTCGTCGCTGGCTGCATGATCGCGATACTGTCGTGTCTGAGGCACGGGTCAGGCTCACACCCCCTTTGCCCTCTTGTGTGGAGCGCGCGCCTCACGAATTGCCAGCCAGCGGAGCCGGGTTGGTACTGCTGCATCATGCATGCGCGGATGGGCACGTCGTCGGCGATGGTCACGTCGGCGAACCGCGCCATCCACCAGGCGGAGTTGCCCATGCCCTGGAAGCTCATCAGGTCGGCGACGTCGGACGTGTGGGCGTGCAGCAGCGAGTCATGGCCTCTCTCGACCAGCCTCGCACCAATCTCCTCGGTCGCCGTATCGGAACCACCCCGGTTCGCCGGGACACCGCGGTTGCCGAGGATTGCCATGCGCACGACGACTCCTCTTCCAGGGATGGATCACGGTCGACCTCGTCACGTGGCGCCGACATCGCCAGGTGACACGTACACACCGGCCCTCCGTGGTCCGGGCTCAGATGCAGCGTCCGCGGACGATTGCTGCAAGATCAGATACACCCAGGCCATGACCACCCAGAATAGGAAGGAGGCCGAGTCGTACCGCCACACCAGGTCGTACACGGGACCGAGCAGGGCGTAGAAGAGCCACATCCCCAGAGCCGCCAAACCGATCCAGTGGTCGTCGTTGTCGGACCTGCGCCATAACAGCAGCACGACGTACCTCAGACAGACCGCTAGCATGGCTCCAAAGATGAGGAGGCCCAGCAGGCCGGCATCGAATGCGACGGCGACCGTCTGCACGTACGCCGCAATGGTGCCCGCCATGGCGTGAAGGCTGCCTTGCTGGCCGGTGAGCGTGCCGGCCAGACTGCTGCCCGGCCCCAGCCCGAGCCCGAGGCCGCCTTGAGCGCGAAGACCGGTAAGGGCATATGCCGCAGCCGACAGGCGACTCGCCTGAATGCCGACGCTCGGCGAGGCAGTGCCGAAGACCAGTCCCGAGATCTGCCTGCCGTACAACGCAAGCGAGTTCTGCGGGCCGTGCCACACGTCGCCCCACGCCGTGAAGAGTACGAGTCCGACAGCCACCACCGCGCCTATCGCCAGGAGTCGACGCGCACCGGAGCCGCGTAGGTGCCTCGGCACCAGCAGAATGGCCAAGACGACCAGCGGCCCGGCGATGAGCAGTGCCTTGATCTCTCCGAGAATGGCCGGCAGCAAGAGGAGAGGCACGAACACGAGCGCAGCGGCGTTGAGCTTGCCGCAGCGATAGGCCGCCGTCACGAGGCACAGCGCGTAAACACAGTAGATGCCGAGGGCGGAGGCACCCCAAGGACCGAGCGTCAGACTCACGGCGTCGCCTCGCGCGCCGAGCCAGAAGCGCACGACCACCTCGGGCACCTGGAGGAGCGTAAGGACGAGAAACGCGATGATGACCTTGCGAAAGACGTTGCCGTCCGGACGCGCATTCACCAGGGCCACAAACAAGAGCGGGTAGCGTAGATACATCACCAGCGCCAGAGAGAGAGCCAACCAGCCGCTCCCGTTGGCGATCGCCGCGAGCACCAGTCCGAGGCCGAAGAGGCCAGCGCAAACACCCACTCCGGTGAGCATCAAGTTCCTCCGGCTCAGGCCGGCCCTGCCGAGGAAGTAGACGATGAGAAGGGGCACCACGGCAAACCCCACCCAGCGGCCGGCCGGGAGATTCTCCAGCAGGCCGCCGGGGGCGGTCTGCGTCGGCAAGTAGTACAGGGGGATCAAGGCGACGATCAGGACGCTCGCGTCGGTCGCCCACAGCAAGATGGCGACGAACGCAGCGAACAGCAACGCGACCACGGCGAGAAAAGGTGAGGTCGCCGCCAGCCAGCCCACGACCACAACCACCAGCACGCCGATGCACAGTGCGAGCGGAAGGTGTACGCCCCCGCGGGGGATTCGTTCTGCGAGATAGCGAGCCATCAAGCTCCTTGAAGTGGCCACCGACACCGCCTAGCGCCGCGGGACACGGGAGAACCGATCACGCTGCGCCTGTGCCGGCCTGCCCTGCTCCCTGGAGAAGCTCGGGTGTGGCATGCGCGTCGCCCATCTGCAGTATAGTCAGTCGGCTATCCCGAGGTCGAGTCGGCCATCGTGGGCCCCGATGAGCGTGCCCGCGGCCGCCCGACCCATTGCCGATGCTGCCCTGACTAAGGCTGGGACGCAGGGAGCCGCATGCGCATCGCGTACATCGTCAAGCCTCGCCTGAGCCACGACTGGTCAACCGGAGTCCAGACGAAGGTTGCCAACCACCGTCTGCGACGGCAGGCCTTGAGTCACGAGGTCTGCCTGTTCGTGCTCTCCCCCACCGCGCCAACGTCGCTCGTGACCCACGTGCCAGCAGGACACATCTTGACGTAAGGCGGTCTTCTTGACCGCGTGAGGTACTCGCGGGACTTGTCCTTCGCCGTAATCGCGTGGCGGCGGCCAGATGTCGCGTCTCCGGGGGTATCACGAAGGCAGGATGAGTACTCTGAGACAACGCCGTTGGAGCGTGCCGTTCAGCCAAGTGTGTCCTTGGTGCGCGAGGCTTCAACCGCGTCACGGAAGAAGGCCAGTCGGAGGGACTCCTTCTCGCTCCAGTCGAGGTGCGCAATGCTACTACGCGAGACGGTCACGCCACGCATCCGCCGCACGAAGTCATCGATGCGTCCGATCTGAGGCAGGATGTTGTCCTCTACGTTCGGGAGCTCTAGGAGGAACGGAGCGCCGTGAAGGAAGTCCGTGTCTCGGTACGCGACTATTGTTGGCACTCCTGCTGCGAGGTACTCCCGGGTCTTCAAGGGCGAGGCCTCATTAAGTCCTTCTCTGTGCAGCGCCAACGTGGAAATCGCCACATCAGCCGCGGCCAGAATCGGCCAGTACCTATCTCGCGTCAGCCGACCATGGCAGGTGACATTTGCGGACAATGAGCGGGAGGGGAAGTGGGTCCCGCAAACGATATCGAATTGCCAGGACGGCATTGCGGCCGCCAGCCGAAGGATCTTGTCCAAACCATGCCATGCGCATCCGGCTGAGCCGAGGAATACGAAACGGGGCCGGTCGTTGTTAGGCGTCTTCGCCCGCAGCGGTATGGCGGCAAGACTGACGCCGTTACCGATCGCGGTGCGAGTCTGCGCGAAGTCGCGGAACGACGGTGCGGACGCCAGTTCGTTCGTCACGAAGACGAAGGCGGAGGCCTTTCGAAGCACTCGTGACCTGGTAGCCAGGTTGTAGACGTGAGACATCCGCGACACCAATGCCATCTCCGCCGTATCGTTGGCGTTTACTTCGACAACCACGGGCGCGGCAGTGAACACCCTTCCTAGGCCGGGCTGGTAGGTGAAATACCGCAGGTAGATGAGGTCAGGGCCCCAGGATGCTACGTCTCTGAAGAGGGCAGGCAGGCTCCAAAGTCGGCCGAGGTATCCCTTGGTGCTCGCGCATTCATTGGCGATCGCCGGAGGTATGGCAGACCAGCCGTCTCCACTCAGCCCGAACAGCTTGACTGAATGTCCATGGGCTTGCCATTCGGCCGCTTGACCTACGATCTTGTCAAGCACTCCAGACGGACTGCCAAGTGGATATCTCGCAACGTACGCAATGCGCAAGTCCTCGTCGCCGCGTTGCAGCGAAATGCCCTCGCGTGATTCTGAGATCATCAATGCCCCCCCTGCACCGCGCACTTGGCCCACTCGGCGATGACTGTCACGATGCGATCCGCCGCATGGCCGTCCCAGAGAGGCGGACGCACACCTGCCTGCGGCAGTGGCTGATCAAGGACGACATCAACGACATCGAGGATTGCTTCGGGATTGTATGGGTCCGCGAGCGTATTCATGCCGGCCTCTAGGGTTTCTGCCCATTCCGTCGTCGTGCGAGCAGTGATACACGGAGTGCCCGCCACACAGGTCTCCGCTTGTATGCCGCCCGAATCTGTCAGGACCAAACGCGCTTCGGCCATCAGCGAAAGGAAGTCAACATAGCCTAGAGGTGGAAGGAGGGAAACGGCGGGATTCTGTTCAAGTTCAGATAGAGCACCGGCCGCTGCGAGAGCCGAAGCCGTACGCGCATGAACTGGGAATGCCACGGGCAGACGCCCTGCAATCTGCGTTATGACGCCGGCCATGCGTTTCATCTGTCGGGGGTGGTCAACATTCGAAGGCCTGTGCAGCGTTACCAAGGCATAGCCGCGAGGAGGCAGCCCCAGTCCCGCGCCCGTTGCCCGCCGTGCCGCAATGGGCAAGGTCGTTTCCATGCAGTCGATCATGGTGTTGCCGACGAAGTACTGCCACTCATCGGGCACGCCCTCGCGCAGAAGCTGGGTGGTTGCACTTGCCGACGTCGTGAAGAGGAGGCGGGACACGCGATCTGTGACCATGCGGTTGATCTCCTCAGGCATGCCCCAGTCTCCGCTGCGGAGCCCTGACTCTATGTGAGCGATTGGAATGCCGAGCTTCACCGACACAAGCGCCGCAGCCAACGTAGAGTTCACGTCCCCGACCACCAGCGTCAGATCGGGACTCTGGGCGACGACGATCGGCTCCAGCGCCGTCATCAGGCGCGCCGTCTGTTCCGCATGACTGCCTGAGCGCACATCGAGATAGATGTCCGGCTTCCTGAGATTCAGGTCATCGAAGAACACGGAGCTCATTGCAGCATCGTAGTGCTGACCTGTGTGAACAAGACGCTGTTCAAACCGAACACGGTGTCCGCCGCCGAGCGAGCCTTCGTTCCACCGATCAACTGCAGCCATGATTGGAGCAGTCTTCATGAAATTCGGTCGGGTCCCGACAACATGCAGGAGTCGTACTGGCCTCAACAGTTGCCTCCAAGCTTGTTCAAGTACTCCTCCGCATGCCGCTGGCGGGGGTGCATCCTAGCCCTCGGCGGCTGGGCGGCAGGCTTTCGGCCGCCCATCGCCGCTCACTAGTATAGAGGTCTCTTTCCAACGCTTGGCGTCACCGCGCACTCAGAGAGCCCACATTGGCGATCGCCTGAGGAATGGCCGACGAACCGTCTCCGGTCAGCCCGACGAGCTTGACGGAATGCCCGGGCCGGACCGCCTCCGATGGCATGACGTTGAGTTCGTGTGGGACCCATGGAAGCATGGTGCGACTCGCGATGCAAAGGTAGACTCCAAGCATGAGGATCGCTTACGTAGCAAAGGGTGGTTTCGCCTCGAGTGCCGGAGTGCTTCGTAAGATCGACGGCCAGACCGCCGTGTGGCGCGCCGCGGGCAATTACACTCGCCTGTTCGCACTATCGAACTCTCCCAACGGCAACCTCACACCGGCCTGCCCTGCTGACCTGCTCTTCGCGGGCCGCGGCCCGGCACGGTTGTTCGCGTGTCGAGAGCTGCTACCCCGGATTGCGAACTGGAACCCCGACGTCATCTACCTGCGATACTGCAGCTATCAACCCGGATTCTCCGCCCTGTTCGATCTAGCGCCGGTGGTCATCGAGATCAACGCCGACGACACAAAGGAAATCGAGCTCGTCTCGCGCAAGTCCCATTTCTACAATCTAGCCACGCGCGGACGGCTGCTCGGCCGGGCCAAAGGGTTTGCATTCGTCACGCACGAGCTGGCGGAGTCGCGTTCGTTCGAGGAGTTCACTGCTCCACGAGTGGTCATCGGGAACGGCATCTGTCTCTCTGATGCGCCGTGCCGATCCACCCCACAGAGCCAGAGTCGGACCCAGCCCGGCTCTTCTTCATCGGCTCCCCTGGTTTCGCCTGGCATGGAGTCGACAAGATCTCGTTGCTAGCCCGTCGTCGCTGCGACTGCCACTTCGATGCCGTCGGGCTGCCCGCGGAACAGAGCACCAGTTTGCCTGCCACCATGACCGCCCACGGCCAGTTGTCCAAGGACTGCTACATCCATCTGCTTCTAGGAGCAGATGTGGCCGTCTCATCTCTCGCCCTGCATCGCGATGGCCTGAACGAGGCGTCGCCGCTGAAGACAAGGGAGTACCTTGCAGCAGGCGTGCCGGTGCTCACGGCGTATCGCGACACCGACTTCCTCAGAGGAGCCCCGTTTCTCCTGCAACTCATACCAACGTTGAGGACAACGTGCTCCCGCATCTGGCGGAAATCGATGACTTGGTACAACGCATGCGCAGCGTAGTGGTTCCACGCGAGGCGGTCGCGCATCTTGAATGGACCCAGAAGGAACCCACGCGACTTGCCCTGTTCGAGCGTGTCGTCGTGCGGCGCCGTGCACGCTAGAGTGTCGACGGGCCCATGGCCACGCGGAGATGAGCGCCAGGTGGGCAAGCCAGACGAGGGGTCGCGTCCCGAGCGCCTGAGACCGTACAGAGGGTATCGTGTTCGCAATCTCTCACTTCGGTGTGAAAGGCCCCGAGCTGATGTGACCGCCACACAATGCACCGCTCGTCCCCTTTGGCAACGCTTGCCAGAAGGCGGCGACCTGCCCCGACTGATGAGAAGTGACTCGATCTCGACCTTCATCTCCGCGACGCTTGTTGTGCAGGTGTCCTGTTGAGGAGTTTCGGGACCTGGGTCGCGCGCCCCTTGCGGGGCAAAGTCGGTCGTGGCGTCCTTGCTCTCGGATCCGCCGCGGCAATCGGCCAAGTCGTGAGCATCGCCACGGCGCCGATTCTCACGAGGCTCTACGACCCCGCCGCGTATGGCGTTCTCGCGGTGTTCTCATCTGTCGTCGCACTGCTCGCAGCTCTTTCGACACTGCGCTACGAGCTAGCGATCCCCTTGCCGGAGGGTTCACACGAAGCTCGCGTGCTCGTTCGCCTGTGCCTCTGTCTCGTGGTGGCTGCCTCTACCCTATCGTGGCTTGCGTGGAGCATCTGGGGCGGCAGCCTAGCCAGCCTCTTTGGCGTGCCGACGCTCGGCGGGTACGCGGCTCTGGTGGGCGTCGCGGTATTGCTCATGGGAGCGTATGCAACGCTAGGTGCGTGGGCGGTGCGATCTCGAGCTTACACGCTCATCGCTCGCACACGTCTCACGCAGTCGGTCAGCGGGATCGCAACCAGCATGGCTCTAGGTTTCGCTGGCTTGGGGCCGATCGGCCTGTTGCTGGGCAACATCGCGAACGGCGCGGCCGGCATTGCGTCTCTCGCACGGCTGTTCTGGCGTGAGCGGCCGGCGGCGCCGGCAGCTCTGCGATCTACGCTCGGCATGGCTGCTTGCGCCAAGAGGTATCGCCGATTCCCCTTGTACTCCACGTGGCAGACCCTCCTGGGCACGGCTGGGCAGTACGCACCTCCAGTCGTCTTCAGCAGCGTCTTTGGAGGAAGCGTTGCCGGCTATTATGCCCTCGCCACGCGACTGTGCTTACTGCCTATGATCGTTATCGGTCAATCGATGTCGCAGGTGTTCTTCGGAGAAGCCGCAAGCCTGCGCTCGGACGCGCGTGGGTTGGCCGCCTTGACGGACAATGCCGCAGGGTGGCTGGCGGCCATCAGTATCCCGGTGTTCGGCGTGCTCTTGGCGTTTGGCCCCGCCATCTTCACGTCGATGCTTGGCCCGGAGTGGGCCGCTGCGGGCTTGTACTCCCGGCTCATGGCCCCTTGGTTGGCTGTGGCAACAGTCTCAACGTCTTTGAGCTTCCTACCGATGGTCCTGGAACGGCAGGCCGCAGCCACCGTGTACGCCGTCTGTGACGCTGGTGTTCGCGTGGCAGCCCTCATCGTAGCAGCTGCCACACGCGAACCGTGGGTCGCTGTCGCAGCCCTATCCCTGGCCGGCGCCAGCTCAGCGATGTATTACCTTCTCTGGTGCCTTCATCTAGCCCGCGCGAGCATTCGTCGGTTCCTTGGCCACAGCGCCGCATGCGGTGTCGCGGCCGCACTGCCGATTCTCCTCAGCATCGTGACAACATCAGGCCATGGATCGTGGGTATCCTTGGTTGGTGCCATTGTGAGTGGCATACTCGCTCTCACTCTCTCCTGCGCGGTATACCGTGTGCTTTCGACGCAGCGCAAGCACGGTGGAGATGGTCTGGAACGGCCGACAGAGGAATCGGGTGAAGAAGCTGGATAGGTTTCGGCCGATGGCAAGAACAGACGACAACCTTGGTAGCCATGACAGTCGACATGGCGAGTCCGCGCCTCTGACCAATCCGGCCTTCTGGGACAGTCGCTGGTACTCCACGGCTCTTCCTGTCGTAGCGGCCAGGGGAGGTACGCGGCTTGGCGATGAACTCCTCAACGCTCTCGACATCTGCTTCTCGGGAATGCGTGGTGCGCAGGTTCTGGAGATCGGTGGTGCTCCAGGGGGCTATCTAGCCTATCTTGCCGAGACCCACGGTCTGCAAGCGACGGCAATCGACTATTCACCCACTGGCTGCCTGAAGCTGCGAGAGAACTTCCGGATGCTCGAGCTTGACGTTACCGTTCATCAACTCGACGTCTTTGATGCCGACGCAACATCGAGCGAGTACGACGCGGTGTATTCGTTGGGCTTCGTGGAGCATTTTGCACACGTGCAGCAAGCACTGGATGCGCACATTCGGCTGGTGCGCCCAGGTGGCCTAGTCGTGATAGGCGCTCCATACATGGCTGGGCCATACGGCCTGGCACTCACAATGCTGGGCCCAGACGTGCTGAAAACGCACAACCCACGCGGCACCCGACTTGACGTATGGGACGCTCACTTGGCCGCCCGCGGCTTACGCAAGGAAGCTGCATGGCGGCTCGGTGGGCTCAGCCTGGGCGCAATTTCTGGGGCCCTGCAGGGCGTTTCGCTTCGCGGAGCGCGGCTTCAAGGCCGGCGAGGTGTCGAATTCGCTGCTCGGATGCAGAATGCCGCGTACCGTGCCGGTATGCGCTCTCCGCTGAGAGCTGGCTCTAGGCGCATTCTCGTACCTGGCTGGGAGGCATACTCCCTTGTGGCCTATCGCCGGTGAAGCGACACCGCATCCAATGGGTAGTCCACCTTGCGAGGCACCAGTACCAGCCCGGTGCACGCAGGCCGGCTACAAGCGGTGCCGCTGTCAGCCCAGTCCATTGGTCATGACACATCACAGACTGTCCAAGCGCTCGTCTGCAAGCGCGACCGCTCAGAGCCAGAAAGAGGGCTTCGAACGCGTGGCCGCCATGTCGAGATGCCGCGAGGCTGACGCCAAGTAGTGCCATGAGGGTCTACGCGCCTCTATACAGGCGGGTGAATTCGGTCCCCGAACCGACTTCGTCGCACATCCGAGCCAGGATTACCGGAGCGATCACTTGGTTGATGTCAGATGACCACGGAATCCGCAGACCACGGGCACGACCATAGGCGCGAGTCAGATCGGCGAGCTCCATGAAGGCGTTCGGGTTCGGAGGACGCAGACGCATCTTGATCACCCCATATCTGCTGCGCAAATGGGAGTACCACTGGCCGGGCAGAACCGCCTGCACGGTTGAGGCTGGCCAACGGTCGTGCAGTTGCCGGGGCTTCTCGAACGCGATGTCCAAGGGGCGGAACAGCCACGTGAAGAGCAGGTTCTCATAGAGCCGGCTTCCGACCCGCAGTTGCAGCGGGACTCGGTACCATGCTTCCGCGAGCTCACTGTCCCAGAGTGGCATCAGCCACTCATAGCCGAAGTGCTCGTAAACGCGAAGGGAGTTCACAACGAAGCGTGCGACCTTGTGTGCCGTGAACCATGCTTCGTTCACACTCACAAATTCTTCGAAGGTCGCCGGCTGCGGGTACTCCTGAAGAGTCTCCGCGACACGCCTCTGGAGACGCCTCTCGAGGTCAGACGACAGTCTCGTCTTTAGCACCGTGTGTGACTCGTAGACGTAGCGCGCGATCCCCGCTTCGAGGAGTGCGGAATCCTGGTTTGGGATGGGCAGCTCGGGGACGTAGCTTCCTCCCAGAAGGTCACCACAGAAACCGGGAGCGAACACCGCACTTTCCGGAAGCAGATCGTGTTCCGTCAGCCACAGAACGGCAGGATACTCCTGGATGTGTGGAAGAGCTGCGTAGGCGCCGCAGCTCGTGAGATCGGA
>Ga0209540_10003924_pt1 | contig 10001 bp, 6 predicted proteins | sample BarGraIncu01121A_FD_184501 | JGI IMG/M metagenome (GOLD analysis project Ga0209540, IMG submission 184501) | Arctic peat soil microbial communities from Barrow, Alaska - Barrow Graham LP Incubations 011-21A (SPAdes) (version 2) | ecosystem: Environmental > Terrestrial > Soil > Wetlands > Peat... | reverse complement strand
CCCGGTGCTTTCGCCCACCTGGTCACCGGCAGCCCGAAAATGCTTGCCCTTTTCAAATACATCGAAGTGGTCGCCGACTCGCCCTATCCGGCCCTAATCGTCGGAGAGACCGGGGTCGGCAAGGAGTTGGTGGCGCGCGCCCTGCACCTGGCCGGCGACCCGGCTCGCCCATTTGTCGGCGTGAACGTGGCCGGGCTTGACGACAACATGTTCTCCGACACCCTCTTCGGTCACAAGAAGGGGGCCTTCACCGGCGCTGAATCCCAGCGTGACGGCCTGATCTCCCAGGCCCAGGACGGCACCATTTTCCTCGATGAGATCGGCGACCTGAACCCCACTTCCCAAGTCAAGCTTCTGCGCCTGATCCAGGAAAAGGAATACTATCCCCTGGGGATCGACCAGCCGAAAAAGACCAACGCCCGCATGGTTTGCTCGACCAACCACGACCTCAAGAAGCTGGTCGAAAAAGGATCCTTCCGCAAAGACCTTTTTTTCCGGCTCAACACCCATGTGATCGCCGTCCCCCCCTTGCGCGAACGCCGGGAAGACATCCCGATGCTCCTCGGCCATTTCCTGGAGGAGGCGGCCCGGGCACTGCACAAGCGGACGCCGACCCCGCCCCCTGAACTGCTGGCCCTTCTTGCCGCCTATGAATTCCCGGGCAATGTCCGTGAACTGCAGACCCTGGTCGCCGATGCCGTTTCCCGCCACCGTGCCGGCGTGCTTTCCATGGAGAGCTTCCGCAAAGCGATCGGCGCAGGCAGTCTGCATGCGCCGGTCAGCGGAATGGAAACGGCCGGTTTGAGCGCCGAAACTTTCCTGGCGAGCCTGCCGACTCTCAAGCACGCTGAAGAATTCCTGGTCCGCCGCGCCCTGGAACAGGCCAAGGGCAACCAGGGCATCGCCGCTTCGCTTCTGGGGGTCACCCGCCAGGCTTTGAACAAACGCCTGGTGCGCGAAAAAAAGAAAAAATCCTGAATTCCGGCTGATATTTCGCCCTTGCTGCCCATTCGTTGACCATTTCTCCCTTCTGCACGCTTCTTTTGTCTCAAGCGGACAAAAGTTGCTAGTCTGATAAAATCCCAATAATATAGCGGCCCTCCATGAATTAATCCCTCCGGGCTGCAATCATTGTCGCTTCCCCATCCCCCGCATCCTTTTTCGGGGCTGATCGCCAAGACCATTGTTGGTAAATGATTTCAAGACATTTTCGGACTTGGTATGCACCGTGCATTTCCTAGAGTGGAACTTACCACTGGAGGTGGACGATGAAGAAAAGAACGATCAAGTCACTGGCGGTTGCGGTTTTACTGGCATCTTTGCTTGCCTTCCCGGCATACAGGCTCTCGGCGGTTTCCAAGAGTACCGAGGTTTTGGGCAATGTGGTCGGCAGCGGCGTGACCACGCTGGTGCGCGGCCTGCTTCAGGGTCATGTGCGCAATTTCAAGGACGCGATCAAATGCCTGACCTATGGCTCGGTTTCAGGATATGGCTTCTACCAATCCAAGAAACTTGTCGTCACGGACCATGTCTTCAGCGGCATTCTGTTAGCCAATCTCTCGGCCTCGGTGATCGACAATGTCACCTCGGGAGAAGGCCCGCTTTCCTACATCGGATTTTCCCTGCCCCTGGTTCGCATCGAGATTGCCACGCCGCTGGCGCGGCAAAAACGCTCATTCCTGCGTGTCACGGTATCGCCGCGCGATGCCATCAGCCTGGCGCTGAGCTTTTCCAAGGCGGACCGGGTTTCGGTTCGCAACGGCATGCTGGTATTCGAAGCCGACAAGCCTCTGGCCAATAATGTTATGGGCTGGACCAACAGCCTCTTTCCCACCGTGCTGAGTGGATCGGGCGAGTGGGTTTATCAGCACGAAATGGTGCACGTGGTGCAGAGCCTGCAGCTCATGGCCGCGTCCCCGGAACCGTTCCTGCAGGGCCACCGCCGCGAAGAAGGCAAGGCCAGTTTCCTGCACTTTGCCGGGTTTCGCATGCAGGCCATCGGTTTGGCCAACGATCTGACCATGGCCAAGCTCCAGTCCTACACGAAATACTGGAGAGAGGCCGAAGCGTACAGCCTGGTCCAGTCCAAGTAGCCGGGTACAAAGGGAAACAGGAGGAACACATGAATATCCTTCAGGAAATGACGCCGACCATGACCTTGGCGGGGACGGCCCTGGAACTGAATCTCAATCCCGAACTGGGCGTGCCCAAGCGCGAGATGCCGGCTGAGGTCGCTTTTGCGAACCTGCCTGGGAGCCTGCGCTGGTACCTCTTCTACCTCAACTTCTATTCGCCGCGGCGCTGTGGCGAGGAGTCGCTGTCCGAGCACCTCAATTCCGGGCAGTCCTTCTTCCCCCTGCGGGACAAGGACAGCAACGAATTTTTCATCGTTCATGTCGACCAGATCCTGTATGTGCGGGAAGCGGCTCCTGAGGAAAGGAAAGGCGGCCGGCCGCTGGGCCTGCATTTGCAGGACGGAACGGTGCTGATGGCTTCCCTTTCCGAACCCCGCCATGCCTGGCGTTCGCGGCCGCTCGACCTGCTCAATGATGCCGAGCGTTTCGTCTCCTTCGGCCAGGATGATCATACCCGTATCCATGTGAACAAGCGCCATATCGCCCGGGTGGAGGGACTATGACCCCGGCCTTGCAATTCATTGATGCCCTGGTCAAGTCTCAGGGCGACACGCTGGTCATTAATAGTACGGAACCTCCGTTTATCTTCTTCGGCAAACAAAAGAACTATCTGCTGAAAAAACCGCTGACCGGTGAGACGTTCCGCAAGCTGGGGGAGGAATTGCGTGAGACCTTCGCCGGCCTGGAAACCATGACCTATTCCGGCCGCGAAATCGGTCAGACGCGCGAAAACGGGGCCATCCATTTGAAACTGGCCCCGATCGCGGAAGCCAGGCTGCTGGAGAGAGCCATTCGCGACTTTGGGAGCGAAGAGAAAAATGAAACGCCTGCCTTTCACGAATCGGTCAACCTGGATGTCCTGCTTTGGATCATGGTCGGGAAAAACGCTTCCGACCTGCACCTGTCAACCGGGTGTCTGCCGCTGCTGCGGGTGGACGGGGAAATTGCCGTGCTCGAGGGGCATACGCCGGTGACCTAGGCGTGGCTGAAAGTTCAGATCGAAGCGATCATGCCCGAGCGCAATCGCAATGAATTCGCCGAAACCCAGGACACCGATTTTGCCTACGAGGTGCCCGAGCTGGCCCGTTTCCGAGTCAATGTATTTCGCGACCAGCGCGGCCTCGGCGCTGTGCTGCGCTGCATCCCCTCGCGCATCGTCCCGGCTTCCGAGCTGGGGATCCCCCAGGTCGTGATCGACCTCTGCAAAATGCCCAAGGGGCTGGTCCTGGTCACCGGGCCTACCGGCTCGGGCAAATCGACCACCCTGGCCGCGCTGATCGACCACATCAACTCGACCACACCCGGTCATATCATCACCATCGAGGACCCGGTCGAGTTCATCCACCCCAACAAGCGCTCGCTGGTCAACCAGCGCGAAGTGGGCACGCATACCGGGTCTTTTAAAAAAGCCCTGCGTGCCGCGTTGCGGGAAGATCCCGACGTCATCCTGGTGGGGGAGATGCGCGACCTGGAAACCATCGCCATCGCCGTAGAAATGGCCGTGACCGGGCACCTGGTCTTTGGCACCCTGCATACTTCCACGGCCTGCGGCACCGTGGACCGCATCATTGACCAATTCCCATCAGACCAGCAGAACCAGATCCGCACCATGCTCGCCGATGCCCTGATCGGCGTGGTCTCGCAGATGCTGTGCCGGAAAAACGGGGGCGGCCGGGCCGCCGCCTATGAAGTGATGGTAGTCAGCACCGGCGTGGCCAATCTGGTCCGCGAAGGCAAAACTTTCCAGATCCCCTCGCTGATGCAGACGGGCAAGGCTCTGGGCATGAGGCTGCTGAATGATTGCCTGGCCGATATGGTGGGCAACGGAACGATATCTGCCGATGAAGCGCTGTCCAAGGCCATTGACAAGGAGACGCTGCGCAGCCGGCTGCGCTCGCGCGGGCTGCTGGCGGCCTGACGCCGGGCCCGATTCCCGTATCAGCCCAGAGCTTCCGTGATTTTTTTCACGATCAGCGTCCGTGAACTTGGTTTCTCGACGAAATGTACTTTCCGCAGCTCCAGTCCCGCGCGCTTCAGGTATCTTTCGCTGTGGCCCGATGAGAAGATCACGGCTGCCCCGGGATGGAGCTTCTGGATCCGCTCGGCCACCTGCACTCCCGAAATATCGGGAAGCACCACATCGCAAAAAAGCAGGTCGATGCCTGCCATTTTTTCCGCTGTGGCCATGGCCTGTTTGCCGTCGGGAGCGGCATGCACTTTCATGCCCAGGGATTCCAGGATCTCGCGCATGAGCTCAAGGATGCCCTGCTCATCTTCGACCAGCAGGACCGTGCGCCCATCAAAACGTTGGTTGGCGACGGGCGCAGTGCTTTGGATCGTCGCCTCGATGCTCCGCGGCAGCAGGACGGAGAAGGTCGAGCCCTGCCCCGGCTCACTTTCGGCCCAGACCGCTCCGCCGTTCTGACTGACGATGCCGAATACCGACGCCAGTCCCAGGCCTGTGCCCTCGCCCGCGGGCTTGGTGGTAAAAAACGGCTCAAAGATCCTCGCTAGTACTTGGGGTTCCATGCCCGCGCCGCTGTCGCGCACGCGGATGGCCGTGTATTCTCCGGTCGACAGCCCCGGCCGCTCGGCGGCCAGGGCGTCGTCCACGTGCAAAGGAACCGACTCGAGCGTCAGGCGTCCGCCGGCGGGCATGGCGTCGCGGGCGTTGATCACCAGGTTGATCAGCACCTGCTCGATCTGCATGGGGTCAATGCGGATGCGGCCGGCATCGGGATGTAGGAGAAGCCTGAAATCGATCCCCTCGCCCAGGAGCCGGCGCACCATGCGTTCCAGGTCCTTAAGCGTGGTGTTGACGTCGATGACCGTGGGCACGGCCGGCTGGCGGCGGCTGAAACCCAGGATCTTACCCACCAGCTTGGAGGCGTTCATCCCGGCCTGCAGGATCACGCGCAAGCGGTCGCTGTTCTTGTCCTGTTCATTTTCGAAGAGCAGTACTTCGCTGTAGCCGTTGATGATGGTCAGGTAGTTGTTGAAGTCGTGGGCGATACCGCTGGCCAGGCGTCCCAGCGAATCCATCTTGGCCGCCTGGACCAGCTGTTCCTCGAGTTTCTTTTCCTTGCTGATGTCCGAGGCGATATTGACGTAGTGGCTGATGCTCCCTTCCGTATCAAATACGGGTGAGACGATGCTGCGCTGGTGGAACAATAAGCCGTCCTTGCGCTGGTTGATGAATTCTCCCGCCCAGGAATTGCCGCCGGCGAGGGTGTCCCACATCTGTTTGTTGGACTCTTCGGAAAATTGATCGCTTTTAAGGAAGCTCATGTTTTTTCCCAATGCTTCCAGCGCGCTGTAGCCGCTGATGGTCTCAAAGGCCGGGTTGGTATAGACGATGTCGCCAGTACGGTCGGTGATGACCACCGCCTCGCTGGAGGAGTCGATGGCCGTCTGTAACAACTGCAGCGTTTCCTCGCGTCTTCTTTTTTCGGTGACGTCGCGGATGATGCCCTGAATGCCGATTGCTTTACCATCCTTGTCGATCATGGTATTGGCGGTTTCCAGGCCGTAGATGATATCGCCTTTTTTGTTCCTTAACCTGAGCTCGTAATCCTTCAGGCTTTTTTTGTTCTTGATCTGGGCGGAAAATGCTTTTCGATCACGGGGATCGGCATAGATATGGTCCGGCGGATTTCCCAGTAACTCCTCGCGTTCATAACCGAAAAGAGCCAGGCCGGCCGGATTGATCTCCAGAAAGTTCCCCGTCTTGTCGGAGATGTATATCACGTCCTGGGAATTTTCGAACAGGGAGCGGAAACGGGCTTCGCTTTCCTTCAGGCGCACTTCGAACTGGTGCTTGTACAAAGCCATTTCGATGGTGGTCTTCAGTTCGATCTCCTGGAAAGGCTTGGGAATGTAGCCGTAGGGCTGGGTTTTTTTGGCCCGCTCCAGGGTCGGCTCGTCGGCGTAGGCGGTCAGGTAGATGATCGGTATGTCCATTTGTTTCTGGATCTGTTCGGCGGCGGTGATGCCGTCCATTTCCCCCTGCAGGCGGATATCCATCAGGATCAGGTCTGGTTTTTTCTGCAAAGCCGCGGCCACGGCTGCTTCACCAGAATTGAGGATGTCGGCCACTTCGTAATTGAATCTTTTCAGCGCCCCGCTTATCACCGAGGCGATGATGGCTTCATCTTCAACGATCAGAATGTTGGTCTTGGCCATATGATGTCTCCTCTTTATTTTGCCTGGCCTTGTGGAAAAGCAACTTGAAATTCCGTCCCATCGCGGCGATGGACCAGCAGTTTGCCGCCCAATTGGCCGTACGTTATGGGCCAAGGTAGTCGTACGCTGCGGCGCGCGGCCTTTGCCACTCCGTCCGCTTTTTTGCGTTTCATTTCTTTTTCAGTCGCCATTGTCCTTGTCTTTGCTCTCTGCTTTCGCCGGCAGCCCGGGGAAAAGGAGGAGGAATTCGGTTCCCGGACCGGTTTTAAACTTCAGTTCAGCCTGGAGCTGCTTGGCCAGCATGGAGACCAGGTTCATGCCCAATGATTTCTGTGCGCCCGGCTCGAACCCGGCTGGCAGGCCGACACCGCTATCTTCGACGGCCAGTTCAAAGGTCGAGGCCAAACGCACTGCGCCGCTATCCTCCTTTGGGGCACAAATTTCTGTGCCCTTGCATTTATGCAATCCAATGCGGATCTCTCCCTGCCGCTCGGCGGGGAAGGCGTGCTTCAGGGCGTTGGTGACCAGTTCGTTGACGATCAGCCCCAGGGGGATCGCTTTTTCGATGGTGAAGAATATGGGTTCCATTTCGTATTTGGCGGTTATTCGGCCGGCCGCGATGCCGTAGGAGAGGAAAAGGTTTTCGGTCAGGGCGCGCAGGTAATCGTCGAAAGCGATTTCCGCCAGGTTGTGCGAGCGGTACAGTTTCTCATGGATCAGGGCGATGGAGCGGATGCGATCCTGGCTTTCACGGAAAATTTCATCCAGGGATTTTCCCTCGGCTTGGCTGGATTGAAGGGTCAGCAGTCCGGAAATGATCTGCAGGTTGTTCTTGACCCGGTGGTGGATCTCCTGCAGCAGCACTTCTTTTTCCTTCAACGAAGTGCGGATCTTCTCCTCGGACTGCTTGCGTTCACTGATGTCGCGGTAAATGGCATAAACTGCTACCTGTTGCTCCGCAATACGGATGGGAGCGCCGATAATGGACACATTGAAGAGGGTGCCGTCTTTTCTTTTTCGCACCGTTTCCAATACAACCTTTTCCCCTTGGCCAACAGACTTGGTAAGCGCATTGGCTTCTTCTTGGTATCCGGGCGGCACTACCAGGTCGTCGATCACTTTACCGGCAACCTCGTCGAAATTATAGCCAAACATGCGTACAAATTCGCTGTTCACCCGCAGCATCCGGCCTAGATTGTCATGGATGGCGATGCCTTCCGGGGCTGTTTCCACCAGGGCTTCCAAGAAGGCTTTTTCCCTAAGGATTTCTGCCTCCGCCCGCTTGCGTTCCACGACCAGCGCCACCTGCCCGGAGATCGAGACCAAGAAGTTCAGATCGCGTTCCGAGTAGCGGTTCTCCGTTTCATAATCCTGCACCACCATGACGCCGATGGTTTCCCTGGATGTTTTCAACGGTACTCCCAGCCAGGAGGGCGCGTTGGTCCCCACCAGTTCCATCTCGCCGCTGGCCTCCAGCTCGTCGAAGGCCGCCTGGCTGAGCAAAAGCGGTTTCCCTGAGCGGAAAATGTACTTGCTGACGCTCTTTTCCAGGCTGGAGGGCTGGAAAGGAGTCGTATCGAACTTGTCCACGGAGTACGCTTCTTCAAACAGGGCCGTATTCTTGTTGTAAAGGGCCACAAAAAAATTTTCCGCGTAGATCACCTTGGCGATGGACCGGTGGACGTTTTTTAAAAAATCATTCAAGGGTTCGCCGGTCATCAGCCCCTGCATGATCTCCTGCAAAGCCAGGCGCTCCGCTTCTATCCGCTTGCGCTCAGAAATATCGCGACATATGAGCAGCAGACCTATACTTCGCCCGGCGGCGTCCCGGAGCGGCGCCGACGATACCTCCCCCCAGAAAAGCCGGCGGTCATGCCGCTGTAGCCTGTATTCCTTTACTTGCGGCAGCGAGCTGCCGGAGAGGATCTCGACCATGCGTGCCTGCACGCTGGGGACTTCACCGGGTTCAACAAAATCCATTATGGAGATCCCTTTTATGGTGGTTTGGGCGGGAAAGCCGAAGATCTCGAAGGTTTTTTGGGAAGCAAATGTGACCCGGCCGCCGGCGTCGATGATGACAATAGCGTCGGGGGATGTCTCCACCAGGGTGCGGTAGTATTCTTCGGACTCACGCAAACGGATTTCCATTTTCTTGTTTTCAGTGATGTCGCGGGCGATCCCCTGAAAGCCGATGAGCTTGTTGTCCTGGTGGAAGGGAACGGAAAGGATGGCGACGTAGCGGGTCTCGCCGTCCTTTGTCTTCACCATGTATTCCATGGTTTCATTCTTTGCTTTTCCCTTCAGGATGGCGGCCAGCCTCACTTTATTGAGCGCATTATATTTTTTAGGAACGATATCCCAGATTTTCGTGGCGAGAAGCTCCGCTTCCGAGTACCCCAGCCCGTTGCACATGGCCTGGTTGACCGACAGAAAATTACCTTGCAGGTCCGCGATGAAAATGCCGTCCGGGCTCTGGGTGACGAGGGTGCGGTATTTTGTTTCGCTCTCGCGCAGGGCTTGTTCGGCCAGCAGGCGTTTGATGGAAACGGCGGCCAGGTTGGCCATGGCTTCGATCTGGGCGCTGTTCTTTAAATCATTGCCTTTTTTAAAAAATACCGTGAGCCCGCCGAAAAGCTTGTTTTCCCAGGAGAAGCCCATGGTGTGCATGGTGCCGATGCCCAGCAATTTCTCGATGAGGCGGCTCAGGGAGCGCGGTATCTTCCGGTTGGAGAGCCCGTAAAAACCGTCACGGACGGGCAATAGCCTCCGGGAAACAAAATCATTGAATTCATCCTTGCCCATGTCCTTGAGGTAGCAGACCATCTGCATGGGGTCGATGCGGAAGCGGCGACGGATGGTTTCCCGGAATGGTTCGAAGCCTGTGATAATTTTGGGCCGTACTGCCTGCAATTTCTCGTCGTAGAGGGAGAGCATCAGGTAATCGGCTCCCGATATCTCGCTGATCGTCTGAGCCAGATAATCGTAGACTTCATCCAGGTTATTGATCTGAACAAAGCGATCGGCCGCCTCGGCCATGAGCCGCAGTTCATCGACATGGCGGTGCAATTCCTCGTCGGTTTTTTTCTTTTCCAGCCGCAGCTGGGCTTCTGCGACCACCCTTTTGACCGCCGGGCCCAGCCGGGCCAGGTTGTCCTTGAAGACGTAATCGGAAGCACCCAGGGTGAGGGTCTCGATGGCTTTTTCTTCGCCGATCGACCCGGAAACGAAAATGAAGGGTGTGTCCGGCGCTTTCAGGCGGGCGGCCTCAAGAGCGGCGATGCCGTCGAACTTCGGCAGCTTGAAATCGGAAAGGATGACCTGGGGTCGGAACTCCGCCAGGGCCTTGACGAATTCTCTTTTCCCCTCGACCAGCCGGGGAGAGAATTTGATCCCCGCCCGCCGCAGCTGGCGCTCGATCAATTCGGCATCGGCGGGGTTGTCTTCCAGGAGCAATACCCGCAGCGGGTTGGAATCAGGATTGCTTTTCGCTTTTTTCATTGTTGCTGAATATGATGTGAACGGATGTTCCGCCGCCGGATTCGATGGCCAGTGAGCCGCCCAGTTGTTTGGTTAGCATGTCGACCAACTGCAGGCCGAGGCTTTTCTGGTTTTTCGGGTCAAATCCGGCGGGCAAGCCGGCGCCGTTATCAGAGACGGTCAATTCATATACAGTGGCACGGTCTG
>Ga0209540_10003921_pt1 | contig 10004 bp, 10 predicted proteins | sample BarGraIncu01121A_FD_184501 | JGI IMG/M metagenome (GOLD analysis project Ga0209540, IMG submission 184501) | Arctic peat soil microbial communities from Barrow, Alaska - Barrow Graham LP Incubations 011-21A (SPAdes) (version 2) | ecosystem: Environmental > Terrestrial > Soil > Wetlands > Peat... | reverse complement strand
GCCGGCGCTGCCGCTGTTGACCGAGTCGGTGGCGCCGAAGCTCTCGGCCTGGGCAAGCCGGTTGTCATCGAGGTCGATGGCAATGATGCGGGACGCACCGTAGAGACCGGCGGTCATCATTGCCGAGAGGCCCACTGGTCCGGCACCGACGACGACCACAACGTCGCCAGGTTTAACGCGGCCGTTGCGCACTCCGATCTCAAAGCCGGTCGGCAGGATGTCGGAAAGCATGACCGCGGCCTCGTCACTGACGCCCGCGGGCAGCTTGTGCAGGGAGCTCTCAGCGAAGGGAACGCGCACGTACTCCGCCTGGGTTCCGTCGATGAGGTGGCCGAAGATCCAGCCGACGCCCGACGCGCCCTCCTCGTCCAGACAGTGCGCGGGGAGCTGCTGGTGGCAGTAGGAACACGATCCACACGAGGTGATGCAAGAGATGATCACCCGGTCGCCCACAACGAGCTTGCCCACCTCTGCACCGACCTCGGTGATCGTCCCGATGCCTTCGTGTCCAAGGATCCGCCCGTCGGTCACTGCCGGGACATCCCCCTTGAGGATGTGAAGGTCGGTGCCGCAAATTGTGGTTGTCTCCACCGCGACGATCACATCAGTCGGGTCGATGATCTTGGCGTCGGGAACTTCTTCCCACGACTTCTGATTCGGTCCGTGGTACACCAGAGCCTTCACGAGATTTCCTCACCGTCGCCTTGCGCGCAGGCCGGTCGGCCAAGTCTGCGATTGCTTTGCGGCCCCCCATCCTCCGACCGAAGATATTTCGCCTGATAGTGACCAAGGTCCCTGTTCTCGCCGTTACAGCGAAGATCACACGCCAAGTCGGCCGTCTCAGACCAAGACAGGGGTAGAAATGACCGATCAGCAGACCACCTCATCCCCCCAGATCATGTCACCGACGGATGGCGCGACGGAGACGGCATACAACGAGGCAACGCGCCCCTGGTTCAAGAAGAAGCGTTTCGCCCTGCCATCGGCAGCCTTTCTCCTCTTCCTGATCATCATGATCAGCACCGGAGGCAACGACCCAAGGACCTTCGACTTCACCACGGGCGCCCCGGAGTCGCACGTAGAGGGCGCTACCAACGCGCCTGCGAGCGCCACCATTGGCCAGAGCGTCCGCGACGGCAAGTTCGCGTTCATCGTGACCTCTCTGCAGCCGCCGAACAGGTCTCTCACGAACCGGCTCGGCACCAGGGAGACCGCTCAGGGCGAGTTCGTCATCGTAAGAGTCGACGTCACCAACATCGGCTATGAGGCACGAACCCTCACCGCCACTGATCAGTTCCTGATAAGCGACAAGGGCCAGAGGTTCGCGACCAGTGCCGCAACCTTGTCTCTGGCGGGCTCCGAAGAGATCTTCCTGGAGAAGATCAACCCCGGCCACACCGTGAATGGCGCCTCATTGCTATTTGACGTGCCTGCCGGAACCACGGTCGCCGGCGTCGAGCTTCACGACTCCGCGTCCTCGCCGGGGGTGACGGTCAAACTGCCCTAAGCCGGACAGTCAACCGCGGTCGAAGGCGTCCATTGCCTCGATCCGGTCGCGGACCCGGCGTCGGGTGATCTTGCCGATCTGGGAACGCGGGAGGTCATCCATGATCACGACCCGACGCGGCACCTTGTAGCCCGCCAACCGTTCACGTGCGTACGCCCGCACTTGGTCGAGATCGACGGTGGCACCGGCCACCGGCACGATGGCCACGACAATCTCCTCGCCGATGTCGCCAGCCGCCGGGACGCCGACCACGGCCAAGTCATCGATCTCGGGGAGGTCCCGAAGGACGTCCTCGACTTCCGAGGGGTAGACGTTGAAGCCGCCGGTGATGATCAGCTCCTTGATCCGGTCCACGATGCTGACGAAGCCGTCCGCGTCCGCGACGGCGATGTCGCCGGTTCGCAGCCAGCCGCCTGGCAGGAGCACCGCCGCGGACTCATCCGGGCAGTTCCAATATCCGGCGAAGACCTGCGGGCCGCCGATCAGCAGCTCACCCGGCTCCCCGATCGGCAGGTCCCGCGACGGCGCGTCCGGATCGACAATTCGGATCCGGGTTGAGGGGAACGGAACACCGACCGTCCCCGGCCTCCGGCTTGCCGCGGCCGGGTTGCCCAACGAGATGGGCGAGGTCTCGGTCATCCCGTAACCCTCGACGAGTAGCCCTCCGCTGACGGACTCCCACGTCTCGACCAGGGCGGGCGGAAGCGCCATGGCGCCCGAGATCGCGTAACGGATCGATGTGAGGCTGACACGGCCCTCCAGTGCCGCCACGGCCAGCCGCTCGTAGATCGGCGGGACCGCGGGCAGGAAGGTCGGGGGACGGCGTCGAATGGCCTCGAGCATTTGGTCGAGGTCAAAGCGAGGCAGCAGCACCAGGGTCGCGCCCACGCTCATTGAGTACGTCAGACACAGGGTCAGTCCGTAGGCGTGGAACAGGGGCAGCACCGCGTATACGGTCTCTTCACCATCCCTCAGCCCGGGCATCCAGGCCCGCCCCTGGGCGGCGTTCGCACGAAGATTCCGATGGGTCAGGACTGCACCTTTGGGCGTTCCCGTGGTCCCGCCCGTGTACTGCAACAACGCGACATCCTCCGGACAGGGCTGCGGGTGGGCCGCGTCGAGTGGGCCAGTCGACGATGAGACCCGCTCCCAGCTCAGGACCCCATGGGGCACCGGGCCGGTCATCGACGCGCGCGCCGAGCGTGCCTTGGCCACCGGCAGCCGCAACGCAAGACGCTTGCGCCAGGGCAGAGCAGTCCTAAGGTCGACCGCCAGGATGGTCCGCACTGCGGTCTGCCCACGCAAGCCGTCGATCACCGGTGCCGTCTTGTCCCAGCACACAACGACGGTTGCCCCGCAGTCGGACAGCTGGTGCTCGAGCTCGGTCGCCGTATACAACGGGTTGTGCTCCACGACGAGGGCGCCCAGCCGCAGCGTGGCATAGAAGGCCACCACGTGCTGTGGGCAGTTCGGCAGCACCAGCGCCACTCGATCGCCCGCCCTCACACCCGCGACGCGCAATGCCTCGGCAGCCCGACTCACCTGGTCGGCCAGCTCCACGTATGTCGTCTCCACACCGAAGAAGTCGAGTGCGACCCGGTCACCGAAACGCACAGCGCTGGTCGCGAGCATCTCAGGCAGAGACTCAGCCGGGACCTGGACCTCGGCCTCCACCCCTGGCCCGTAGCTCGCCAGCCACGGACGCTCGCTAAGAGGGCCGCGGTCCTCGCCCTGTTCCGACGTGCCCGCGCGGTCCATGTCCATACGATCTCCCAAGTTGAGCCCACCCTGACCGTTCACCCAATGATGACCGCGGCGTCACCTGATGCAGACTACTCAGCCGCCAAATCCACGGGCGGTGCCGCGGTTCGGTCGCCAGCAGTCCTCAGGCCTCAGGATGGCCACCATTGCCTCACTGATCCGGCCGGCTCCCTGCCGGTCCAGGCTCCCGTCCTCGCACAGGTATACGTCCCGTCGTAGCTCCAGCATCACCGAGGCAACTCGGTTGTTGGGGCCGAAATGGCGAATGGCCATGCCCGTGCGTATGAGAGGCTCGTTCACAGCAACGTCACCGACAACGGGGAAAGCACGGGACACCGCGCAACGAGAACTGCGGGAGTGTGGCCGAAGTCGACGCCACCGCAAACCGCCGGTCGCCTGGCGTCCTGGTATCCCTCGCAGGGCAGCGCCTCCACCACGTAACAGTGAAGGTCCATAACAATCGCCTGCCCCGTGATGGCAATCCGTTCATCGACGAGGTCGGCCAGTACCTCCGCGTATGGCGCGAAGAATCGACTTAGGAGTGCGTGCCGGATCTGCTCGTCATCCTCACCGAACACCAGCCCGCCAGAAGCGGGGGTGTAGTGAGCGCCCATGCTACGTCGTACATCACCTCGAGCTCGTGGGGCGGCCTCTGCAGGTCCACGACCTGGCGCGAGAGGCGGTTGCCGAACAACCACGGCCGGGGCGTGACCCGGCTGGCGGCCAGAATGGCCAGCTCCTCGGTGCACACATCGATCATCAGACACAGCTCCTCGGCGAGTGCGGCGTCATCCAGCAGGCGCTGACCGCAGACGTCGTTCGGGATTCCCGCAGACGAGTGGGGCACGTGGACCACCTATGGCGAGGACACATGACCGGCATGATCTCGAAGTTCACTGGCTTCCGCCTGCCGCCGTCAGGGGACGTCCCGCCTCCGCCCCAACTTCCCACCCCACGACCGACAGCCACCGACGGTCGGTGTGAACGCCAGCCGGGCGAGCCCGTGAGGACCTTTGGCCCTATGGTGCTGCGGACCCGGTGAGGCACGGTAGAACGGGAGGAGATTCAGATGTCGGTTCTTGTTGCGTATGCCAGCAAACACGGTGCCACCATGGAGATCGCCGAGCGGATCGCGGAGAATCTCAGGGAGGCGGGGCAGGATGCCGATGCCCGGCCTGTTCAGGCGGCAGGCGATCTGGGCTACTACAAGGGGTTCGTCGTCGGCAGCGCCGCTTACATGGGGCGATGGTTGAAGGACGCGGTGGCGTTCGTGAGAAAGAACCAGGACCCCTTGACGCAACGGCCGGTGTGGTTGTTCAGCAGCGGTCCACTGGGCACCGAAGCGACCGACGCCAAGGGTGTTGACCTGCACACGGCTGCCGAGCCAAGAGAGCTCGCTGAGTTCCGGGCGGCCATTCACCCGCGGGAGCACCGCGTGTTCTTCGGGGTCCTTGATCCAGACAGGCTCAGTTTCACGGAACGGTCGCTGCGGAAGCTGCCGGCCACCCGGGCGATTCTGCCCGAAGGCGACTTCCGGGACTGGAATGAGATCCAGGAGTGGGCTTACGGGATCGCTAAGGAGCTGGCGCAGACCCAAGCCAGGCACGAGGAGCAAGACTCCCGATGAGCTCACCATGCCCCCAGCCCTCACCCTGCGCTGGCCAATCAGCTGACGATGCGGCTGGGCGCCCGCGCTGTCGCAAGTCTGAGCATGGTGGGTCGCCGCACCGGTGGTCCCCGCACGCTGCCGGTCATCCCTGTCGAGATCGGCCGAAACCACGACCACGGCGAGAGCACGGCACGCCAGCTGAAAGTCAAGCCTTCGCGCATCCCGCGTGCGCTGGGGTGGGTTGACGAGCGTCCATGGGTCCTTGGACACTGATCAGATCTGGGGGGGTACGCGGAGATTCGGTGCCGTGCCTCCACGAGATCGGGAAGACCTCATGACAGCGCATCCGACCAACCGCGAATCGAAGCGGGCCCGCAAGATCGGCTATGTCGTCGGCTTCATGGTCAACAGCATCATGTTGTTCATCGTGAACGTCCGCCCTGGGTGGCGACAGCTGTCCTTCCTCACCGAAGACTTCGCCGGCATTCTCTGGTTGATCAACCTGTCTATGGTCTCCAGCGCCACAGCCAACCTGATCTACCTCTGGTACGACCCGGCCTGGTTCAAGTCGCTCTGCCAGGTCGGCATATCCGCGATCGGGCTGGGCGCCGCAATCCGCATGTTGCGGGTCTTCCCGTTCGACTTCGCTTCGTACTCGTTCAACTGGTCGGCGCTGACCCGGCTGTTGTTGGCGCTTGCCATCCTCGGCTCGCTCGTGGCCATTGTGACCGAACTGGTCCTGCTCGGTAACCGCGAGATCAGTGCTGCGGCCGGTCGCAGTCCCTACACCGGCCGCAGCAAGAAAGGGCGGCGAATCATACGACCCAGCGCTTCTGGAGATCCTGAGGATCGTCAAGGTGCACTGACAACAGGGTTCGGACCCGCCAGAGGCTGGGAACGCCGTCAGCTGCCAGGTCCCGGGCTGCGTCCGGTGAGGTCCTCGGGCGTCAGGGCTGCCAGGGTGTCCCTGATGGAAGCCGGGGGATTGAACTGGCGACGCCCGAACGCACGCAACAGTGTGTGAAGTCCGTCGCCGAGACCGCGGGGTGGCAGCGTTATCTCGTATTCCACGGTCCCTGACTCGCATTGGGTGACACGAATGCCGATACCGCTGTCTTGGAGCAGTCGGACCACCGCCGTATTCTCGGCAGCCACCAAAGCGGTGAAGCGGCGGATGCCCTCCTGGCGCGCACGATCAGCCAGCCGGCTCAATAACTCGGTTCCGAGTCCTCGGCGCTGCCAACTGTCGACGACGGTGACGGCGACTTCGGCCACCTCGGGGTCTTCGGCGTTCCGGATGTACCGAGCGATGCCAAGGCCGCGACCATCGGCAGGATTCAGTGCGCCAAGCGCCTCATGGTTGTGGTGGTCGATCTCGGTGAAGTAACGCAGCTCCGCGGCGGTCAGGCTCGATTTGCCGCTCAGGAACCGCAACTGGCGAGATTCGCAGCTCAAGCGAGCAAAACCGTCAGCCAACAGCGGCTCATCCCCGGACTGGACCTTTCGTATCAGTACGACCGAGCCGTCACGCAGCACAACGCGATCACCCTTCATCGCTGTGAGTCTTACACCCATCCGTTGGGGCGCTGCAACCGCTTGGAGATGTGTTTCATGGGGAACAATCCGTGAAACGGCTGGTGGGGTGCGGACCCGCCTCACCATCACCCGGTTTTCGTGCTGACGCACCTGCCCGCGAACCACGGCGGCATCAGGGGCACGACGTTCGTCTTCGTCACCGATGGCATCGTGCAGGCGCTCGATCAGGCAAGGACCTCGGCAGCTGGAAGGAACGTCTCGCTCGCCGGCGGTGCCCAAGTGGCTCGGCAGCTCGCTGCGGATCTGGTCGAGGAGATGGCGATCAACCTGGAGCCGATCTTCCGCGGATGGGGGAACGGCTCCTCGACACCCTGAATGTCCGCAACCCGCGCCTCACTTACGTGGAGACGGTGTCAGCCCCCGGCGTCGTTCATCTGAGGTTCAGGTGAGGCTGAGCCCGGAGCCGCTTCATGAGGGTGAGTCTTGGTCAGGCTCCCAGTGGCGCCGAACGTACGCTTGCCGGGTCGGACAGGATGAGTTCGAAGGCTAGCTCCGCAGCGCCCAGCATGAGCAGGTCGGAAGCGAGCTGGGTACGAGTGATCGTGACCTCCTGCCGTGCCGCCAGGAGCGGTTGGTTTGCCAGCTTCTGGTCCAGATACGCCGGAGCAATCGCATACAGAGAGCCGAGAAATCCGCCCAAGACGATGAGCTGGGGGTTGAAGACGTTGATCGCGTTGCGAAGCGCGACGGCGAGGAAGTCGAGCTGGCGCTCGACTTCGGCCTTGACCGCCGGTGAGCCTGATGCGGTGAGCGCCAGCTCGAGCTCATCGCCATCGGCATCTGTAAGTCCGACGAGCTCAAGTAATGGAGCCCTGGCCACCTCGGTCTCCAGGCAGCCCAGCGCTCCGCAGTTGCAGATGACTCCGGCACTGTTGACCATGGTGTGACCGAACTCGCCTGCGTAACCCGCGATGCCGGCGAGTGATACACCCCCTGCGATCACGCCACCGCCGATCCCACTGGCGCCACCGTTGAGGTAGATCAGGTCACTCACATCGCGTCCAGAACCGAAAGTGCTCTCCGCCAACGCCCCCAGGCTCGCGTCATTGGCTGCCACAACCGGATAACCGGTGGCCTCGGTCAGCATTCGGGCGAGGGGTTCGTCAACCCAGCCCAGGTGCGGTGCCAGACGAACCAGACCGTCCTGTTCGCGCACTAGGCCAGGCACCGCAACGCCGATCCCGACGGTGAGGTAGCGCGTGTCCAGTTCCAATCGCATTCCCTCAATCACAGCAGCGCAGATCGCCACGGCTTCCTTCGCCGAAGTGCTGTGTGGGGTTGGATACCGGACGCGCTTGAGCACTGTGCCACCGAGCCCCACCACTCCGATGGTGATTGCGTCGATCTCAGGGTTAATTGCCAGAGCGACGGCTTTGGGATTGGGTCGCACAATGGGGCTCGGTCGGCCCACCTGGCCGGACGAATCCGGTTCCGTCTCAACGACAAGCTGTCGATCAACCAACTCGCCCACCAAGTCCGCGATGGTCGAGCGGTTGAGTCCCGTCTGCCTGGTCAGCTGCGCTCGGGACAACCCACTGGTTCGATGGGCCAGCCCCAGGACCACCGAGAGATTGTGACGCCTCACGTGATCGTTGTTGCTACCGCTGCCGCTTTGGGTCACCTCGACCATCGCCATATCACCGCGCTCCCTCTCCGGCTGAGCGAACCCTGGTGCCTATGACCCTAATCGGGTAGTCGTTTGCTGGCAGCCAGCTCGGCGTACCAAAGCGCGCTGTCCTTCTTCGTGCGAACGAGCGTGTCGTAGTCGACCCGGACGATTCCGAATCGCATCGTATAGCCGTGGGCCCACTCGAAGTTGTCAAATAATGACCACACGAGGTAGCCGCGGACTTCCACACCTGCATCGATGCTGCGATGCACGGCCGTGATGTGGCGCCGCAGGTAGTCAACCCTCTTGTCATCATGTACTCGACCGTCCCGCAGCACATCAGGAAAAGCCGCCCCATTCTCGGTGATCATGAGCGGCAGTGCGGGGAACTCGTGGTGGACGGCCAACAGCATCTCTTCTAATCCGTCCGGGGCAATGTTCCAGCCCATGTCCGTGTATGGCCCGTCCTGCTGGACGAACTCGACCGAGTCCGCACCTGGCCAGGAAGCTCCGACCCCAGGCTTGTGCCCGTCGCCGCTTGGCGTGTCGGTGGCGCAGTCCCACATCCGAACGGCCGTCGTAGCGTAGTAGTTGACGCCCAGTACATCGATGGGCTGGTGGATGAGCTCGACATCACCCTGCCTGACGAAGCCCCAGTCCGTCACCTCAGCGGTGTCCTCCAGCAGATCCACCGGGTAGGCGCCGTGCAGCATCGGGCCCGTAAAGGCCCTGTTGGCCAGCGCATCCAGGCGACGGACAGCCTCGCCGCCGCCGTCCCCGACACCACGCAGGGCATGAAGGTTCAGGGTTATCGAATACTCCGGGTCGTTCGTGGCGACCTTGCGCAACTCGGAGATTGCGAGCCCGTGCGCGAGATTGAGGTGATGAACTGCCTTGAGGGCGTCCTCGCCATTGGTTCGCCCGGGGGCGTGGACGCCGGAGCCGTAGCCGAGGTAAGCCGAACACCAGGGCTCGTTGAGGGTGATCCAGATTGCCACGCGATCCCCGAGTGCCTCGCCAATCACGGCGGCATACTCGGCGAAACGGGTGGCGGTTTCGCGATTCGGCCATCCACCCGCATCCTCAAGGGGCTGCGGCAGGTCCCAGTGATAGAGCGTGGCGATGGGCTTGATGCCGCGGGCGATCAGCCCGTCGACCAGTCGCGAGTAGAAGTCAATCCCCGCCTGGTTGACCGCACCCGATCCGGAGGGAATGATCCGAGACCAGGAGATCGAAAATCGATAGGCCTCAAGGTTCAAGCTCGCCATCAGGTCAAGGTCCTGGTCGAGGCGATGGTAGTGATCATCGGCGAGGTCTCCGGTGTCACCGCCCACCACAAGACCCGGGGTGTGGCTGAAGGTGTCCCAGATCGAGGGGCCCCTGCCATCCTCGTTCCAAGCGCCCTCGATCTGATACGAGGCGGTCGCCGCGCCGAAGATGAACGCCGAAGGGAAGATCAGACCGCAGTCCCGGTAGTCCGCGTTGCCCGCACTCACGGTCTTGGCGCTCACAGTTCGTGCGCCCACAGTGTCACTGTCACCTCTCCCGTGGTCGTTGCCACGGCTTGTCCCCCGGCGACCCTGACCGACCACCTGCTGGCCGACGTCGAGCTGACTGTGGCCCGCCCGCCCGATCGTTCGATCGTAAAGACGGCGCTTTCGCCATCCGGCGTGGTGACCGTAACCTGGCGCGACCCATCGAGAACGCCCGCCAGTGAGCTCGGGTACAGCACGAGGGTCAACCCGTCCAGGTAGTTGTAGTCGGGACGATCATCCCGGGCGCCGATCGCCAGTACGGCGCCATCACGAACGTACAACGGGATGGTGTCGAAACCGTGTGTCTCCTGGCGCCAACAGGGGCCAGTCACGGTCTCGCCGGTGAAGAAGCTGGTCCACGTCCCCGCGGGCAGGTAGAACTCGACA
>Ga0209540_10003920_pt1 | contig 10004 bp, 11 predicted proteins | sample BarGraIncu01121A_FD_184501 | JGI IMG/M metagenome (GOLD analysis project Ga0209540, IMG submission 184501) | Arctic peat soil microbial communities from Barrow, Alaska - Barrow Graham LP Incubations 011-21A (SPAdes) (version 2) | ecosystem: Environmental > Terrestrial > Soil > Wetlands > Peat... | reverse complement strand
TGACCGTGCTCGACATCGCCGCCATCACCGATCCGGGAGCCGTCCCGGAAGCGGTACGCAGGTGGGCGCGAGTCACCTGGGAGGCCTGGCGGCCGCACCACGACGCGATCCGGGCCCGGGCGGCCGGGCTGGCCAGCCTCTGAGGCGACCGCCGGACCCGCGTAGTGGTCAAGGCTTCCGGCCGGAATCTTGCGGACGGTACCCGGCTTCGAATGGGGCGCCGAGGAGTGAACCAAACCGCGCGACGATGGGAAGGCTGGTGCCCCCGACCAATCCAACGTGGAGGCTCGGGCCCTGGCCAGATGGCGTCCCCGTCCAGATCCACGGCATGGACGCGGACCCGATCTTCGTCGGCGAGGGCGACATCGAGGCCGCCCGGGAGATCGTCGAGACGGTCGAGGATGCGGACCTCTTCCTCTACCCCGGCGACCAGCACTACTTCGCCGACAGCTCGCTCCCGTCGTACGACGCGGACGCCACCGCGGTGCTCACCCGGCGGGTGCTCGAGTTCCTGGACCGCGTCTGACCGATGAGCCTGGACATGAGCGCGCCCACGCGGCGCCGTGATGGGGCAGAATCCGCGCCACGCGCGGACGATCACCGCCGCCACGCCCAGAGCACGCTCAGGAGACACGTCCCGATGCCAGGTCAACGCCACCCCGTCACCGTCATCCCGGGCGACGGGGTCGGCCCGGAAGTGGTCCGGTCCGCCCAGCGGATCATCGCCGCGGCCGGCGTCGCGATCGACTGGGAGACGGCCGAGGCCGGCGCCGAGGTCTTCAAGCGCGGAGACACGTCCGGCGTGCCGACCGCGACCCGCGACTCGATCGCGCGCACGCACGTCGTGCTGAAAGGCCCGCTGGAGACGCCGGTCGGCTTCGGCGAGAAGAGCGCCAACGTGACGCTGCGCAAGCTCTTCGAGACCTACGCGAACGTCCGGCCCGCCCATGAGCTGCCCGGCGTGCCCACCCGATACGCGGGCGAGGGCGTGGACATGATCATCGTCCGCGAGAACATCGAGGACCTGTACGCCGGGATCGAGCACATGCAGACGCCCGACGTCGCGCAGTGCCTCAAGGTGATCAGCCGCAAGGGCAGCGAGAAGATCATCCGCTACGCGTTCGAGCTGGCCCGTCGCGAGGGGCGCCGCAAGGTCACCTGCGCCACCAAGGCGAACATCATGAAGCTCACCGAGGGCCTCTTCAAACGGGTCTTCGAAGAGCTCTCCGCGGAGTACCCGGAGATCGTGGCCGAGCACCTGATCATCGACAACGTGGCCCACCAGATGGCGAAGAGCCCGGCCCAGTTCGACGTCGTCGTGACCACGAACCTCAATGGCGACATCATCAGCGACCTCGCCTCGGGACTGGTTGGCGGGCTCGGCTTCGCGCCGTCCGGCAACTACGGCGACGACATCGCGATCTTCGAAGCGGTCCACGGCTCAGCCCCGAAGTACGCCGGCAAGGACGTCATCAACCCGACCGCGCTGATCCTCAGCTCGGTCATGATGCTGCGCCACCTCGACGAGACCGATGCCGCCGAACGGATCGAGGACGCGGTCCTCGTGACGCTCGAGGAGGGACGCTCGGTCACCCAGGACCTCGCCCGCCAGACCGGCGGTGATGTCGAGCAGGCCGCTTCCACGACGGGGTTCACCGATGCGATCATCGCGAACCTCGACCGTCAGCCCACGACCGTGGCGCCGCGCCGCGGGTCGGAGCGCCCGTCCGGCCAGGCGCGACCGCGACCGCACTGGACCTACGGCGAGGCGGTCAGCGCGGCGGTCCCGCGCATGACCGTCGGGGTCGACCTCTTCCTCGAATCGTGGGAGCCCGCCGAGACCGCCGGCCCCATCCTCGAGGCGCTCGCGGGCGAGGCCCTCACGCTCCAGATGATCTCCAGCCGCGGGACGATGGTCTACCCGGCGACGGGCCTGGCCCCGGACAACGTCGGCCTCCTCCGGGCGCGCTTCGTCGCCCGCGAGGCGGGTGCGGCGGCAACCGATGCCGACATCCTCGCGCTCCAGGGCCGCGTCGCCACGCGGTTCGCCTGGACCCACGTCGAGAAGCTCAACAACTTCGCCGGTGAGCCGGGATTTACGAAGGCGCAGGGTCAGTAAGTCATGGCTCACGCGGCGGATGCGAACCGGCCCGCGGCCATCGTCGGGATCGTCGGCGGGAGCCGAAGCGACTTCCCCATCCTCGAGCGGGCAAAGGCGCTCCTGGATCAGCTCGGCATCCCGTCCGAGCTGCGCGTGGTCTCGGCCCACCGGACGCCCGACCATCTCTTCCGCTACGCTGAGACCGCGGCCGGGCGCGGGATCCGGGTGATCGTCGCGGGCGCCGGTGGCGCGGCCCACCTGCCGGGGATGTTGGCCGCCAAGACCCAGCTTCCGGTTATCGGCGTGCCGATCCCGACCGAGCATCTCGGCGGGCTCGACTCGCTGCTCTCGATCGTCCAGATGCCGCGCGGGATCCCGGTCGCGACGGTCGCGATCGGGAACGCCGAGAACGCGGCGCTGCTTGCCGCCGCGATCCTGGCGCTCTCGGATGACGCGCTCGCGGAGCGGCTGGCCGCATACCGGGCCGCCCAGACGGCGGGCGTCCTCGACGACGAGAGCAACGCCGAGCCCCTGCGGTGATCGGGGTCGGGTCCTGACGGCCGTGGACGACCCCCGCTTCGAGACCGGCATGCCGATCCTGGACCGCCAGCCTCCGTCGGTCCTCCGGCCGTCGCACCTTGGCGGGGCGTCTCCACGGAGCGTCCCGGAGGTGCGGCCCACGCCGCTCCAGAAGCACTACGTGCTGCTGTCCGCGCCGGCGCTCGTCCTCGGGACCGTGGCGATCACCGCGCTCGAGATGGGCGCCGAGCTGAGCAGCCCGCTCATCAAGGTGTGCGTCCTCGTCGCGGCTCCGCTCCTCGCGGTCGCGAACGCGGATGCCATCGTCCGGATCTGGCGTTCCGCGTGGGCCTGGATGCCCGTCGACGTGTCGAAGGGCCGCTTCCGGCTCGCCTGGGTCGGCGTCGGCGTGATCCTGTACGCGCTCCTCGTGACGGCCGCCTGGCTGGTGGTCGCCGCATGAGCCACGGGACGCGCAAGCCGCCGAACCCGGTGGGCCTCTCCGACCTCCGCTCCACCGACGAGGCGAGCCTCATGCCGCCGACCGTGGACGCGGGCGCCGGGCGCGGCGTCCCGGCCTGGCTCGCGGCCACGCTCAACAACTGCTCGCGGTGCGGTGCCGCGCTGCGGCTCGGGATGGTTCCCGGCGAGGACCGCGAGCGCCTCGCGTGCGACGCGTGCGGCTTCGTGGCGTACGTGAACCCGCGCCTCGTGGTCACCTGCCTGCCGGTCACCGACGCGGGCGAGGTGATGCTCCTGCGCCGCGGGATCGAGCCGGGCCGTGGCCTGTGGGCCCAGCCGGGCGGCTTCATGGAGATCGACGAGACCGTCGAGGCGGGCGCCGTCCGCGAGACGCTGGAGGAGACCGGCCTGCTCGTCGAGCCGGGCCGCATCGTGGGCCTGTACACGCGGCCGGAGGCGGCCATCGTCGTGATCGCGTTCGAAGCGCGCATCGTGGGCGGCGCCGTCGCCGAGACTCCGGAGGCGCTCGAGGTCCGGCCGTTCCGCCCGAACGCCATCCCCTGGCCCGAGATCGCGTTCCGGACGAGCGAGTGGGCGCTCCGCGACTGGATCCGTCGGGTCCGCCCGGACCTGGAGCGTCCCGGGCGATGACCGCTCCGGGCGAGAGCGACGGCGACCGCCGGGGCGCGGGCGCGGGCCGCCGGACCGACCGTTCGCGCACGCCGGAGTCCCCCGGCGTCCTCGACGCGGTGGGCGTCGTGTTCCTCGGACCCGGCGCAATGGAGATCGTGCCGTACCGCGTCGACCCGCCGGGGCCCGGCGAGGTGCGCGTCCGGATGGCCGCCTCGGGCGTCTGCCACTCCGACCTGCACGTCCTCGACGGCGACTGGACGCGGCCCGCGCCGACCGTCATGGGCCACGAGGGGGCAGGCTGGGTCGAATCCGTCGGTCCGGACGCCGCTCCCGGGCCGGGCGGCGCCGCGCGGCCGGGCGCGGACCGCCGTCCGCGTATCGGGGACTTCGTGGTCCTTGCGTGGACCGCGCCATGCCGCCGATGCGCCTCCTGCAGGCGCGGCGAGGGCTGGCTGTGCCTCACGCCAGCCGGGTCCGGCCACCGGCGCGCGCCCGGCGATGTCCGGATCCGCCGCCCGGACGAGGCCGCCCTGGGCGCGTATTCCGGGATCGGGACGCTGGGCTCGGTGCAGGTCGTCGCCGCGGACGCGGCCATCCCGGTGGACCCGCGGACGGACCCGGCCATCGCCGCCCTGATCGGCTGCGCGATCACGACCGGCATCGGGGCGGTGACCCGGACGGCCCGCGTGGAGCCCGGCCAGACGGTCGCCGTGATCGGCCTCGGCGGCGTGGGGCTGGCGGCCGTGCTCGGCGCGCGACTCGCGGGCGCCAGCCGGATCGTGGCCATCGACCGAAACGCCGCGAAGCTCGACCGGGCCGTGGAGCTGGGTGCCAGCGACGTGGTCGTCGCAGCGGCCAGCCCGGCCGCGACGGCGACGGCCGTGCGCGCGCTGCTCGCCGACCGCCCCCACGCCGCCGGTTCCTCCCACGACACCGCTGGTGCGGTGACAGGGGTCGACCATGCCTTCGAGACCTCCGGGACCGTCGCCGGCGTCGAGACCGGCCTGGCGGCGGTGCGGCCCGGCGGCACGACCGTCCTCGTGGGGATGCCGCCGCAGGGAGCCCGGGCGGGGCTCGACGTGTACGCGTTCGTCGAGTCCGGCGCCCGGATCCTCGCGAGCAGCTACGGGTCGGCCGTCCCTGCCGAGATCTTCCCGGAGATCGCCGGGTACGCAGTGGAGGGTTCGCTCCCGCTCGAACGACTCATCGAGGAGCGGATCGGGCTGGCCGACGTGCCCTCCGCGTTCGACGCGCTGCGGCGGGGCGAAGGCGCGCGTCGGGTCGTGATCTACCGGGCCTCCTGACCCCGCGTGCGCGGCGCGCCCCATCGGCGCCGCGGGCGGCTCAGTAGATCAGTGACGCGTCGGTGGGGATGCTGAGCGAGAACGCGCTGTCGGGGATCGAGGCATCGGGTGCGAGTTCCGTCGCGGTGACGAGGCGGCTCAGGACCGTGCCGTAACGCTCCTCGAGTCGGGCAACGAGCCCGCTCTCGCGATCGATGGCGAGCGACAGGCGATGGTCGGGCCGGTCGCCGGCCATCTCGATCGTCCGCGGATGGAGCGACTCGACGACGATCGCCTCGCGGCCCGCGACGAACTCCGACCCAACGACCCGGCAGACACCGGTCGCGAGGACGTTCTGGCACAGGCCCGCCGGGTGCACGAACGTGTCGACGAGCGAGTTGGCCGGCAGGCTGGTCCGTGGGTGATACGCGCGCGAGGCGCCGGGGAGGTCGCCGCCATCCAGCCCCGCCACCCGCGACCGGGCCGGCCTGGTGGATCCCAGGCGATGGCCCGCGCGGTAGGTCCGGACCACGTCGCCGTCCGAGAGCCACACGTCGTGGTTCCTCGGCGTCCCGTCCTCCGGACGGATGGTCGTGACGCGCGCGCGGCCCGGATGCCGCAGCAGCAGCTCGTGAAGACGCAGCGACTCGCCCGTGGCGACCCACGTCCGCTCCTCCAGGCGCAGGCGGAGCGTCTCGAACCGGAGCTCCGCGTCGCGCATGAACGCGAAGAGCGTCTCGACGTCCGGCAGCCCGGCCGGGAGCTGGGCGATCTCGGGTCGGCGCGCCCCGTCGACGGCGAGGATGAGCCCGGCGGCGGACCAGCGGGCGGGCGTTGACATGCGCGGCATTCTACCGTGCGGGTCCGAGCGGCAGAGACGCGGTCTCTCGACGCCGCGACCCGGCGCCTCCGGCGCTCGATGCTCCGATGTCCCCGCGTAGACTCAACCCATGGATAGCGGCCATCCGGTAAGCACGCGGGACTCGTGACGACGCACGTCACGGCCAATGGCCTCACGGTCGCCTTCCACGCCGACGGGAGCGGGCCGCCGCTCGTGCTGCTGCACGGCGCATCCTCGACGGGGCGCGAGGACTTCGCGGCCCAGCTCCCGCGCTTCGCCCGTTCGTTCCGCTGCTACCTGCCCGACGCGCGCGGGCATGCCGGCACGCGCTGGGACCCTGCCCCCGGCCTGCGCTACGGCGACCTCGTGGTGGACCTGGATGCCTTCGCGGACGCCTGCGACCTGGGGACGTTCCACCTGCTCGGCTTCTCGATGGGGGCCGCGACCGCGCTGCTCTACGCGATCCGCCGCCCGGAGCGCCTCCGGACGCTGATCCTGGTCGGGACGTCGCCGGAGCTCGAGCCGCGCACGCGCGTCATCCGGCACCTGGCCGACGTGGCCCGGATCGATGCGCAGGACCCTGCCTGGGCCGCGGCGCTGGCCCGCCGCCACGACCCGATCCAGGGTGCCGGGGCCTGGCGGCGCCTGATGCCGGCGATCATCGAGATGGTCGAGCACCAGCCCGCCGTCTCGGCCGCGGACCTCCGCCGCGCCGACGTTCCGACGATGGTGGTCGTCGGCGACCGAGACCCGTTCGTGCCCGTGTCGCAGGCCTGGCAGCTGTCGCGCCAGCTTCCGGACTCGCGCCTGGCCGTGATCCCGGGTGCCGGCCACGAGGCGATGGCCGACCAGCCGGGCGTCTTCGCCGAGGCGTGCGCGTCGTTCTGGCGATCGGCCGAGACGGCCGCGGCAGCCCGTTCCGGACGCCAGGTTGCCCGCGAGGGGCGAGGCGACGCCCGCTGAGGGTCAATACTGTGCCGGGCACGACCTGCGACGCGCAGACGCAGCCGCGACGCGCAGACGCAACCCGGGCACCGAACGGAGCGTGACGTTGAGCGAAGGGGCGCACCCGACCCTCCATCCCGGTACCGACCTGGTCGGAGTCGTCGCGCCGGCGCAGCGGTCCCCGGCGGCGCCGGACGAGGACCGCGCGCAGCTCGATGGCGTCGCGCTCGTGACGCTGACCCGACCGCGCGCGCTCAACGCCATGAGCTTCGCCCTGCTCACGGACCTCGCCCGGGTCGTCGAGGCGCTCGACGCCGACCCGGAGGTCCGCGCCATCGTCATCACCGGGGCGGGCACGCGCGCCTTCGCCGCCGGCGCCGACGTCGGCGAGCTCGCGCAGCAGACACCCGACTCGCTCGCCGCGGCGGAGGGCCTTCGCGGCTGGGACCGGGTTGCGGCGGTCGGCACGCCCACCATCGCCGCGGTGCGCGGCTACGCCCTGGGGGGCGGATGCGAGCTCGCGATGGCCTGCGACATGATTGTCGCCGGGAGCGACGCGGTCTTCGGGCAGCCGGAGATCAAGCTGGGGATCATTCCCGGGGGCGGCGGCACCCAGCGCCTCACGCGGTCGATCGGCGCTGCACGCGCCATGGAGCTCATCCTGACCGGGCGGCAGATCCGGGCCGACGAGGCGGCCCACCTGGGCCTGGTGACGAAGGTCGTGCCAGCCGACGAGACGCTCGACGCTGCGCTCGATCTTGCGGCCGAGATCGCGGCCCTGCCGGCCGGTGCGGTGCGTGCTGCCAAGGCCGCGGTCCGAGCTGCCGCGGAGCTGCCCCTGACCGGCGGCATCCAGCTCGAGGGAACGCTGTTCCGGGAGCGCTTCGGCACGGCGGACCAGGTCGAGGGCATGCGCGCGTTCATCGAGAAGCGCCCCCCGCGCTGGGAAGGTCGGGCGGAACCTCCCGGACGGCCGATTCCATCCCGCCCCACGGAGGAGCGACCCGGATGATGCCTCCACGGCCCGAGGCCGACGCAGCGCCCGGCGCGCCGATTTCGCCAGCTGGCGATCCGGGCCGTCCGGGCGTCTCCTTCGCTCCCGAACACGACTGGTCTGCGGCGGCCCGGCTCATCTACCCGGTCCTGCGACCAGCGGGCACGCCCGGTAGATCCCTCGACACGCTTGCCACGCCGATGAGCGCAGCCGGGGACACGCAGCCGGTCGTCGACCCCGGCCCCGCGGACCTGGTCATCGCCTACGCGATCTCGGCGACCGGGTTCGACGTCCTGGCCAGCGGCGACCACGTCGCCGCCTGGGCCGTCGGGCCCTCGACGCTCCGCGAGGCGGCCTTCCGGAACCTCGCGGCCTGGTCGAGCGGGGCGTCCTGGTCGGAGGACGCCGACGGTCGCCGCCGGATCCTTTCGTCCGACACCGGCGACGGCTGGGACGCGGCCCGCATCCTCCTCCCTGAGGTGACCGCGCACCTGGGCGTGGCGCTCGGCGGCGGCGGCGCCCGGGTGCTCATCGGGCTGCCGGCCCGCCATCTCCTGCTGGCGGGAGCGCTCCTCCCGGACGACCCCGAGTTCGGCGTCCTGTTCGCCGAGTTCGTGCTGGACTACGCCGACGACTCGGACGAGGCGATCGACCGGCGGGTCTTCGAGTTGGTGGCGGGGCGCCTCGCGCCGTTCTCGACAGGCGCACCGCAGACCTGAGCGACCGGGTTGACTCCTACCGCATATGGGTACAAGATACACCTGCGATTGGTAGTAGGAGCGGACGGATGGCAATTCTCAGGGGGCCGTTCCCGACCGGCGGGACCGTTGGCCAGGATGACCTCGTCGACCGCGAGGCGGTCGTGGCCGAGCTCTTCGGGCGCACCTTCGACCGGCTGAACTCCGTGGTTCTGAGCGCGCCGCGACAGACAGGCAAGACGAGCGTGGCCGAGGAGCTCCTGCGGAAGGTGCGTCGTGCCGGCGGATGGGGCATCTACGTCGATTGCTCCGCGGCCACCGATGAGCGCGAGCTTGCGGAGTTCATCGCGCGCTCGACGTACGACCAGGCAAGTGGCAGCCGGGGCGCGTTCACCCGCCTCAAGGGCCTCGTCGCCGGTGCTCCCAAGCCCGTCCTGTTCCAGAACGACCTCAACCTGTCGCTCGTGTTCTTCGGTGACCACAAGGAGAGCACGTCCCGCCTCCTCGAGCACGCGTTCGGGCTCGCCGACGAGCTGGCGACCCAGAAGGACCGGCGCTGCGTCGTGGTTTACGACGAGTTCCAGCGGTTGGCGGCTCTCTCGCCTTCGATCTTCGACCGGACCCGGGCTGCGCTGCAGCATCGCATGACGCACACCGCCTACGTGTTCATGGGTTCCGAGGTTGGGCTGCTCGACGCCCTCTTCCGGCAGGGCACGAGCATGCCGTTCCGCCTGGCCACCCCGATGACCCTGCCGTTTCCCAGCCCTGAAGCGTGGCGCGAATACATCAGCGCGCGATTCCTTGACCTCGAGATCGCCGTCGGTGCAGACGAGATCGACCGGCTGATCGCGTTCGCTGGTGGGCATCCGCGCGACCTGATGGAAGCCTGCGAGCACCTGCTCACGATTCGCAGCGTCAACCCGATTGCCGGTGGGGCGCTCGAGCTTGCTGAAGCGAGAACGCTCGCGGGGCTTTCCGCGCAATTCGAGGAGATCTGGAAGCAGCTCGAGCGTCCAAAAGGGACTCGACTGACGGCGGCCCGGATCGCCGCCGGGCAACCTGTCTATGGAGACGGCCGCCCTGCCACCCAGACCGTCCGAACGATCGAGAGGCTCGGGCAGCTCGGCCTGATCAGGAAGCGCGGTCGCGGGGCCTACGAGTTCAGCGAGCCATTGTTCGGGGTGTTCGTGCGCAATCTCACGCAGGCCGAGGCATGATGCTTCGCCACTGCGTCAGCGGAAGGCGGCGAGCGCGTGCTCGAATGCCGCCAGCGCGCGCGGCGAGAAGAGGACGAAGGTCACCCACTCGAGCGGTGCTCCCGCCCTGAGCGAATCCGCGACCGTCGCGACCGCGATGCGCGCGGCGTCGTCGAGCGGATATCCGTAAGCGCCGGCGCTGATCGCGGGCAACGTCAGCGTCCGCGCGCCGAGCTCCGCGGCGATGCTCAGCGCGGACCGGTATGCGCCGGCAAGCTGCACCGGCTCGCCATGGTCGCCGCCGCGCCAGACGGGGCCGACGGCGTGGATCA
>Ga0209540_10003918_pt1 | contig 10006 bp, 7 predicted proteins | sample BarGraIncu01121A_FD_184501 | JGI IMG/M metagenome (GOLD analysis project Ga0209540, IMG submission 184501) | Arctic peat soil microbial communities from Barrow, Alaska - Barrow Graham LP Incubations 011-21A (SPAdes) (version 2) | ecosystem: Environmental > Terrestrial > Soil > Wetlands > Peat... | reverse complement strand
TTCCAGACTTTCGCAGTTCAAGGATTTTGGCTCGAATTTCTGCCACTCTTTCAGGTGGAAAATATTTTCGGATATCTTCCCATTTATACACATTTATTTCAGACATATAGTCACGCCTATAATTGCACAACAAATAACATTTTGTAGCTTATCTAAAGTTGCAGTATTTAGCCTCTTGACTATAGATGTTGATTTGTGTTTAAATATGTCAGAAGATTTAAATCAAATTTACTGCAGGAGGTCTCTGGACATGAACATTAGGCCAAATCTATAATGGTCAAATCGGGAAAGGTCTTCTGTTTATACTGTTGCAGATTCTTAATTGTTTATTGATTTTTGTTGTCATCGGATTTATAACCGTTCCAGCTTTCTGGATTTATGGAATTTATGATGCTTATACCACTGCAAACAAAATAAATAAGGGAGAAATTTAATGTTGAGGAAAGGTTGAAAAATAATTCAAGTTTTCACTTTGGAAATGGCTCGTAATTCCATTTCCTAAATAACTATCAAATACTATATCGGTATATAGGTACTAGATATTATATTCTTGTCATTCTTAAAGCGACGGTGCGATAAAAATGAAATTAGTCCATAGTATAAATTATTTATTTTTACCATTTTTCTTACTTCTAATCGTTGGAAGTACTGTATCTGCAACAAACGTTGAATTAGTCAACGGCCAACCTCCTGCGAAAGTTTTAGAGGAGCAGGAGATAAATTACACAATGATTATAAGTAATATCCCTCCCGCTGCTGAAAAAATATCTTTTGACACTGATCTGGCTAATATTAATAATTTCCACTTATATAATTTTACAAATTTGAATTTTAAAAGTAATATTAACAAATTTGATTTTCCAGTTAACGAGAGTACAAAATCAATTGTTGTTAACATTCATGGACAAATCCCACAAATAACCGAAATAAGTCAGCCTGAAGGTATTAAAATTATAAAATATAAGCAACAAACAGGCTACGCTTATGACAGAATAATACTTACAAACAATAAAGGAAATTTGATTGAAACCGTGGAAACACGTTCCTTCGAGATTTCAATTCCTGAAGTTGAATCTTTCAGAGAGAAAATGAACAAAATTAATGACCCTTTTTTTAAAGAATATTTGCAGGGTTTGCATGATAAAGGACTTGTTAACGAGTCAAACTTGCTTGCAGACCATTTGACTGAAAATAATGAATGGCCGCTATACTATTGGACTATTCCAGGCATAATTATAGGTTTTCTGATTGGTGGTTTAATTGGTTTGAGGATTGGGTATAAAGCGAAAATAGGTAATCCTGATGAAACAGATGTTGGAGAAGATAAAAAATGACAGATTTAAATGACTCAAGTCAATCTTTTAAGTATCCTCCAAACCTGACAATTGTGGGTTTGGGGGGATGTGGGAAAAAACTTGCTCGTAAAATCTGTAATTATGATTGGTTATTACGCTACTATTCCCGTGATATGAACAAACTTAAGATTTATACTATTGATACTGACGCTAATGAATATATTGATGATAGTAGCTGGGAAAAAAAAATCACGGAGAAAGTAGATAGCCTGGAAGGAGCGGGAAATATCGAATTTAAATCCTATTTCCTACCAAGACTTGCAAATATATCACACGTGTCCGATTTAGCCAGCGCTGATGTTTCAGCAAGTATAAAAAGGTTCCGATCTATCAAATCATGGTGGTTGCATGATCCCGAAAATAGTGGAATCACTTTCCAGGATTTGAAACGTATAGATCCCTTCATTATGGATGATTTTGGGGGCGGTGTGCATCGTCGAAGAGCGGTTTCAAAGGCTATTCTATATAAAGTTCTGAGTGAAGGGCAAGCAAATGGGTTCCCAACCTTTTCGACTCCAGGAGCCACAGCCATCATTGTTGGGCTCGGTGGGGGTACTGGCTCCGGAATGTTCATAGACCTTGCAAGATATATCAAGGAAAAAAGAGATACTGCAATCTATCTTTTTGCAGTGCTTCCAACAACAAAAGAGGGAGAAAAAGAACAGCTTAATGCTGCCGTTTCTCTTACGGAGCTTGAATACTTAAACGTATCACATGAGGAGAGACTCTTTGATCATGTAATATTTACATCTTTAGGCCCTACTGAATACACAAGCGGACTGCATGAGCTTGAAGCAGTTGAAGAATTTGATTCTGTTTTTCCGCAGATTATTACTAACTTCTTCCACATTGAGAGAAGTGATCTCAACCTTAGTGACGCAAGAAAATCCTATTCTTCTTTTATCTTTGCCAATTCGCATGTAATCGAATACCCTGTAGAAGAGCTCAAGGAGTTAAAGAAGCAGTACAGCCAGATCATTCAAAAGCTTGAAGAGATCAATAATGATAGGAAAAGTATAAACGCAGCAATTGAAAGTTTCCTTGTTAAGTTCAATATAAATGGAGACGCCACTCCAACACTGGAAATCTTCGAGTTTATAAAAACGGAGTATAGAAATATTGAAAAAGTATGGACAAACGACATCGCAAAGCTCCTTAATTATCACAGTGTTGAACAAATAGAGGAGTTTATTAAATATAACATTTCAGAAATTCAATTTGAAAAGATTGGAAGTTATAATGAACTTCTATCCTATATTTCACGGGTTCGTAATTTTGAACAAAGCGTTGCACAAGATAAACTCAAAGATGAGATTGATAAGAAGCTGTTCCGCTTAATTCCGGAAGCCCTCAACACTCTGGAAAAAAACGCACGTTTGTTCAAGCGAGTTGCGACTGTTGAAAATGAAGAATGCAGGTCTGTAATGATAGATATCCTGAAAGGAAAAAAGGATATCTCTCCTCTTCAAGGAGCACTGAACGCCAAGAATCAGGAGATTCAAACTCTAAATGATAAGTTGAAGCTGGAAATGGATAAAATAGCCACGCTAGGTTTTATACCCAGTGACATAGAGAAAAAGGTCGAAGATAAATTAAAAGACATAGATTTTGAGCTTGAGTACTATGCAAAAATTAGTAGGAATTTGAAGTACCTCCCAGGTAGAGAGCAAAAACTGAAAGAAATGTTGGATCAATATATAAACAAATTGAGCACCGGGAAGGTTAGAGAAAACGATAAAAATAGTTGGTTTTTGTCTGCCGGCACTAAAGATATTAGAATAGAAATCGAAGATGTCGCAAAAGAAAATGAATTAGATCTTGAAAGTTTAAGCAGGTTTATCGATTCCATTACTAACTATTATTTTTATAAATATAAGCTAAAACAAGCTGAGAAAGGTGGCTTAGTTGCATGGTTACTTGGGACAGGGAAGTCACAAATTAAAAAATATAAAGAGTATGCAGGAAAAGAAGAAGATTATATAAAATCGAATATAAAACACTGGTCTATTCGTATCGACACCCCGTTTAATATTGTCATACCTGATAACTTCTTAACCAGCGATTTAATTAAAAAGGTCGATGGAGTTCAAGAAAGGATTTGTAATTCGGTATTTGCGGATCTAAATGTTAACAATATAGATAGCGATAAACTAAATCAGATATTTGCATACGACGACAGGGTAAAAATCAGGCAATCATTACGAGGATATCTGAAAGAACTCCACTTAGAAACCGCGAATTACTCCAATAAAATTAAAGAATTAAATAAAAACATTGAAGATATAAATGGAGAAATCAAAGCAAAGAAACTGCAATATGATATGCTTGTTAAAGTTGATGCCACTAAAACGGAAACTTTTCCAAGTCGTGGAAACTTAAGCAAGCGCTTTGAAGAGTTCCACTCATATTTTGAAGTTATAAATAAGAAAATTGAAGCCCGGGATCGGACGAAAAAAGGCATATACATTACTAAATTTGGAAGTGTTAACCCCCAGATACTGTCTCTTATGGAAAGCAGATCTGATGAAAATTCCACTCCTGATATGAGCAACCTTGATATGGATAAAAATGGGAAATTGGAACTTGATAAACTCATAAACCTCGCAAAGTCAACTTATCAGGATATGTTTGACAGCAGGAAACTTGGAGTAAATTCTTTAAGAATCTCAATTGGAGATACCGAAAGATGGACTTTTGGAAAAGCTGCTTTAGTTGTATCATCCACTTCCGGATACGTGCGCTCTGAGCTTATGAATAGCATGATCAATACAGATATAAATCAGAGCCTGTCTTTGAAAGAGCCCAAAGATTCCTTGCTAACTCCCCATGGACATACAAAGCCCTGGGAGATTGCTCTCACTTTCTTTGCTTCATCAAGTTTCCTTGATAACATTCATCCGCTGGTAGCTGGAGGGGGCTACTGGGAAATTTACTCGAGAAATAAGGAAAATATACTGCACCATGTCCTGAAACTTCAGGATGGAGAGTACATAACTAGAGATGCTCTCTTAGACCCCAAAACGGCGGGAAATATTGCAAAGAATGAAAAAGTAAATGATGTCCCTCAAGAGATCATGAGCCTTTACAAAAAGAAGCCTTTAAAGGATGCTTTAAAAAATGGAAATAAATAAAACCCGTACTATTTTTGAGTTCGTTCTGATTCTATCGGGGACTCTCTTGACTCTCATATTTTTATCAATAAGCAAACTTTACTGGATTTTAGATCCGGGATGGTTTATAAAACTAGTTCTTAGCTTCTTCATTGGATCCGTTGTTTCTGGTGCAGTTGGGATGCTTATTGAAGCTCGCTCAAGAGTAGGAGGAATTTTTTTACTTGCTGTGTTCTTGCCATTTGCATACAGCTTTTCCACAAATGGATTTTTACGCATTGATGGAATCGTTTTAGGATTAGCTCAAGGTGGATATTTAACTTATTACTCTGTTGTAAATAATCGTTTTGATAGGCTGGCACAATATCTACGTCGATTAATCAAGATTTTTCTCGTATTTATCTTACTGTACCTACTAATCCAATTTATTAGTATTAACGTTGCGATGGATTTGTCTAAAGGAATTCCACAGTTCGGATTAATCAGCTCAAGCGAGAGTTTTAAGGTTGTAGTTTTAATAGGGATCATTTGTGCAGTTTGCTTCCTCTTGATGAAAACAGTTTATGGTATTAGAGCTTACGATGTATTTATATATGGCCCTTCTAGATCAGGGAAAACATTGTTACTTCTTGCGTTTTACAATCACTTTATAAATTACTTAAAAGGCCATGAAGAAGAATTTATAATGTCTGACACAAATGATGAGCGTTTAAAGATTGAAAACATGCTCGTTGAAATCGAAAGTGGAAGACTCCCAAAAAGCAATCTCAGAACAGACCTTGCAATATATTTATTATCTGGCAAGAAAAATTTTAAACCTGTAAGCATGACATTGGTTGATTACGGAGGGGAACATACCAGAGACTTTAAACCTGCTCACTTTAAAGATATTGTAGAAGAACTCAGCAAACGTTTCAATATACTGGAACAGATAATGGAACAAAATATAGGAAATATAGGTTATATAACAAACCTGCGGGACAATTATAGAGACGATTTTGCAGCTTCTGTCGATAAGGTAACTTTTGCTCACATTTATAAGAGATTTGAGAGGGCCGGAAAAATACTTTTTCTAGTAGACGGAGATCATGTAGTCTCATATAATGATGATGGCAAAAATGAATTAATAAAACTGTTCGGTCACTATTCTAAAATCATTAAATTGTATGGGAGTGAGAAATCCTATGCAATTGTAGTGACTAAGATTGACCAGTATAGAGATCTTTCACCAATTCTGGAAGACTCACCCGAAGCAAAGGAAATAGAGCTCAATCTATATAATCTGTTTTGCGAGATTCCCACATTCAAGGAAATTGTAAATATGGCATATCAAGCGCATATCCACTTGTACACGATAAGTGTTGACGCAACCATGAGGCCTATTAACACAGCAGAAGAGACGGAAGTGAAGCGAAAAACTCTGAAAATAAATCCTTGGAGGGTTGAGGAGATTGAGCACTTCAGCCTCTGAACGCAATAAAAAGGATAAAAAAGGTTTAGCTTTTTTTGAGACCTCTGACACTGGCTACATCTCAGAATACGGATTATTTAATTCAACTGGTCAATTATTGAAGGGCAATGAACTTTTTGAACAATATAGTGAACTGGCAAAGCAGCTTGATACTAAAAGAAGCGCATTTTATCTGCAATTAAACGAAAACGAAATTATTTTTGGATGTAGCTTGATTGTTAAGGCTGCTAATGGGAGAGAAGAAAGAGTCGTATTTATCCAGGTAAACAAAAATCTTTCTTCAGGATACAAAATAAAATTTAGTATAGAATTACTAAAGAGATTCTATGAAGTCGTGCAAGATGATATAGAGACTTTTGAGTTAAAAAAATACCAGTTAGTTGGATTATGGAATGAAGGGGACTTTAGAAATATAGAGGATGTTGAGATAGAAAGAGGTATAAAATATACATTAGGCAAGATAAGTGCTGGCAAGAAAGTATCTATCAAGATCTCTGAACTTAGTAGTGGACTTACTCTGATCCTCGAATTAATTGCAAAATCAATGAAAAATCTTCCACTTATTTTTGACGTTTCTCAATATCCTTCCGAGTATAATGTTTCTATTAGTTTAATTAAACCAAACCCGGATTTTGAGATAGGAGAAAAGGGAAATATCCTAAATTTGGCTAACTCGGAATCGTGGATTCTCTATGAAAAACTAGGAGAGAAACTCTTCGAAAAAAGATCATATTCTAAAGGGGGTCAAAATCAATCTGATTACATAAGCTCGATTGTACAAATGATACTAAATGAACCAGAAAAATATTGGTATCCTTCGAATCCACTCTTCAATGATTATGATGATGGAGAGAAAGTTGAGATATTTATGGGTTTAATTCAAAATATCAATAAAAAAAATTATTACGATATAAGCAGAGTTCTCATAAACATCTACGGCAAAATCGCAGGATCAAAAAGCAAAAAAGATATTCATATTATATTATTTTCAAAAAATATATATATTAAAGAACTTATAAAGGATCTTATAAAAGAAATACATGAAAAGCATAACAAAGACTTCTTTAATGTTCTCTTTAATGATGATACTTCACCGGATAATTTTTCTATAAACTTTTATGGTTCTAAGTATTCCTTCGAGCAAGGGATTAAAGATGTACTGGAAGATTTGAAATATTCACAACAGATTAATTTCGTTAGATTTATTGCCCGTGAAGCGCGTTCTGAGCCAGAAAAAAAAGGAGCATATCTTCTCAAAAGTTTAGTAAGTGATATTCTTGTGTCACGAGATTATAAGGACTTTATTTCAGAGATAAGCGAAGAAGACTTGGGAAAACTTGATGAAATACTAGGTTCAGATCACCTTTCAAGAAAAAAAGAGCTAAAAAAGAAGAATAGAAGCTGGATTAGAGATACATTTATTTATACTGGGGTATTGGTTGCGATTATTTTGATGGGTTTTGCTTCCTATAACTTTTTAATGGGAGGTGGTGGAGATAAAACACCGATTGACAATACGAAAAACATTTCAAACTTAAACGAAACCTATCCAGGTAAAAGAGAGGTCAACTCATCGAGTGACAATGTGAAAAATACTTCTGTATTAAACAAAAACGATTTAAATGGAAGAGGTGCTAACTCATCGAGTGACAATGTGAAAAATACTTCTGTATTAAACAAAAACGATTTAAATGGAAGAGGTGCTAACTCATCAAGTGACAATGTGAAAAATACTTCTGTATTAAACAAAACCGATTTAAATGGAAGAGGTACCAACTTATCAAGTAACAATCAAAAAAATAATTCGACACCAAACTAAATCGATTAACGTTCATGTCCACAGACCTCCTACAGTAACACTCAATGAAATTCCCGAGGAATTCAATATTTCCACTGGACTTCTATAGTTGAATGATGAATGCTCACGTAAATTGTATCCATTTTTCGCAATCACAAGAAAGTTGCAGTATTTAGCCTCTTGACTATTGATGTCGATTTGATTTAAATCTTCTGACATAGTCCAGTGGAAATATGGAATTCATCAGGAGTTTCATTGAGTGTTACTGCAGGAGGTTTGTGGACATGAACCTTAGATACAGTTCATAAGGTGTATAATGAAAGCAGTGTCTTTGGTCTCTCGTATCTTAGGACTCGTCACATAATAAACTCTGCACATCTCCTATTGTACGTCTTGATTTTCACAATCAAGGTCACCAATCGAAATTCCAATAACTAATAAGTTGCACAGGTTATTTCGTTGCGGGCACTTATTGTTAATTGTTGTAATTCTCTTATTGTCTATGGAAGTTCAGGCAAATGAACACACATGGGTTAACGCGACGGACGTAATAAGTAAGATAGAGAATGACGATGAGGTAAATCTTAAAAACTCTCTAATATTCGGGGAAATAAATGTAAGTTCGATAAAACTTAAAACTATCCCGAATCCACAATATAATAAACTCTTGAATGAAGGATATTCCACAGAAAATCTTGTTTTAGATGGAATTAATGAAAATATAAGTATAGTTGAAAGCAATATAAAAATTACAGATTCATTTTTTGAAAGCGGTCTTGATTTATCTTGTACATCTTTTAATGCTCCTGTTGATTTTGATGGGACAGTTTTTAATGATTCTGCAAACTTCGCTGGATCGACTTTTTACGCTCCGGCCAACTTCAATAGATCGACTTTTTACGCTCCAGCCAACTTCAATAGATCGACTTTTAATGATTCTGTTTACTTCTCTGGGGTGGATTTTAATGATTCTGCAAACTTTGTTTTATCGACTTTTAATGCTTACACCCGCTTCTAATTAGCACCGATTGACGATAACCACACTATATAGAATTCAAATGCCCCTGTTAAGTTATCCTTTTCACTTATTGACGATAAGTGCCCAGAAGCCCAAGGAGGAACATATTTTAATGCTCCTGTTGATTTCGGAGGATCGACTTTTAATGCTCCTGTTGATTTCGATGCATCTTTTAATGCTCCTGTTGATTTCGGAGGATCGACTTTTAATGCTCCTGTTGATTTCGATGCATCTTTTTTTGCTTCTTCTCAATTTATGTTCGCGACTTTTAATGCTCCTGCAGACTTCACTTTTTCGACTTTTAATGCTCCTGTTGATTTCGATGGGACGGTTTTTAATGATTCTGCAAACTTCGCTGGATCGACTTTTAATTATTCGGGTGATTTAAATGGACCTGATACTTTTAAACAAATTATAACAAGTGATGAAAAAACTTGTGATCTCTTCAGAAAATTTTACAAGAATGAAGCACGATACGATGATGCAGATAATATATATTATGATTATCAAAAATTTGCTCAAGACAATAACGACTTATCGCTTTTCCTGTTGAGTGATTTTCTTAGCTGGATTACTTGCGGATATGGTGTAAGACTTTCACATACAATCGGCTGTATAGTGGGGATCTTAGTAGTTTTTTCATTTTTGTATTGGGGAGCCTCGAGGTTTTACCGATTATTAGACGCATCAGAAAAGAAGTCGAAGGTGTCTCGTTTGGAACCCATACTTATTAGCATCCGTGCATTTACCACACTGGGCTCCGCAGATTGGTATTCTAAAAACTATTTATTCAGGATATTAGTCGCAGTGGAAGGATTGCTTGGTTGGATCATGCTAGGCATATTTATGGCAACTCTCACTAATTTGCTGATGAGGTCGTGAATTTTTCGAGTTTTTCTATTTAAAAATATTATAAGGAATCACACAAGGTGCCTATGTGTTTCTCACAGTTTTTTTTGCGTTTAATTCGGGTTTATCGAAGGAATCAAGAAAATTTTGATATGATGTGTAACAGTTGAGTTTGCACTCATATAGGCAAAATACCAACATTTTATCCTAAAAGATTCGTATTTTTTATAAGAGTATTCACCGGGAAGATTAGAAGAATCACCAATTTTTAACTTAGGGTTCATGTCCAGAGACCTTCTGCAGTAAATTTGATTTAAATCTTCTGACATATTTAAACACAAATCAACATCTATGGTCAAGAGGCTAAATACTGCAACTTTAGATGAGCTACAAAATGTCATTTGT
>Ga0209540_10003915_pt1 | contig 10012 bp, 12 predicted proteins | sample BarGraIncu01121A_FD_184501 | JGI IMG/M metagenome (GOLD analysis project Ga0209540, IMG submission 184501) | Arctic peat soil microbial communities from Barrow, Alaska - Barrow Graham LP Incubations 011-21A (SPAdes) (version 2) | ecosystem: Environmental > Terrestrial > Soil > Wetlands > Peat... | reverse complement strand
CTGCGGGCTCCTACGTCGTGAGTGAGGATTCCCATTCCGGCTACACCGTAAGTTACAGCGGCGGTGGCGTCGATCCCATTGGCGGGATCACTCTGGCTCCCGGCGACAACAAGACCGTGACGATCACGAACACCTACATCCCGATCGTGCAGCCCCTGGCCACCCTTCACGTGATCAAGCTCGTCATCAACGATGATGGCCGCACATCGGTCGCTGCCGACTTCACCGTGCACGTGAAGGCTTCCGGTATTGACGTCGCCGGAAGTCCGGCATCTGGCGCTGGATCACCCGGTACGGCCTACACGTTGGCTGCGGGCTCCTACGTCGTGAGTGAGGATTCCCATTCCGGCTACACCGTAAGTTACAGCGGCGGTGGCGTCGATCCCATTGGCGGGATCACTCTGGCTCCCGGCGACAACAAGACCGTGACGATCACCAACAATGACACTCGGACGACCGTGCCGGGAGTGCTCCCGACGACCTCCACGCCGTGGTACAACCTGCTCCTGGCAGGCGCCGTCCTCGCGCTTGTGGGAGCCGCGGGCCTCTTCGCAACGACCAGAAGGACGCATGCGTAGGGCGAGACATTCGCAGGGAAGAGTCTCCCTCGGCGTCGCCGTGTCGTTGGGGCTGGTGGTTCTTGGGATCGGCGGCATCGGCTGCGCGCTGGTCAACATCAACGCGGAGGCGGCCGCTACAGCGGACGCCTATCGCAGCATCCCTTCGTGGCCGACGACGCCCACGGTTGAGCGGTCCGGACCGAGCGGAGACGCGACCGCCCCGGTGGCGCTCTACGCGCGCTATCCGTCCGAGGGCGATGTCATCGGGAGCCTGTCGATCCCGGTCCTGAAGCAGAAGCTGCCCATCGTCGAGGGAACAGCTGACGACGACCTGAAGAGGGGCGTGGGTCACTTCAGCCAGAGCGTGCTGCCCGGGGAGCAGGACAACTGCGTCCTGTCAGGACATCGCGATACCGTCTTCGCGAGTCTGGGCAAGCTGAAGGTCGGCGACCTGTTCATCGCTCAGACAGTAGCCGGCGCGTTCACCTACCAGATCAGCCGCATCCGCATCGTCCACAAGGACGACACGACGATCATCGTTCCCACCGACCACGCCGTCCTGACGGTCAGCACCTGCTATCCGTTCCACTTCGTCGGCGCCGCGCCGGACCGGTACGTCCTCATCGCGGACCTGGTGACGAACGAGTAGAGGTCCCATTCGCTTCGCCCGCCTGGGCGGTTCCGCCTACTGCACCGTGATCAGCGAGTCGGTCGGCGCGTACGCGTCGGTCATCACCGGGACGTCTCCGAGCTGGACCATCCCTGTGTACAGGTCGGCGCCCATCTTCGTGAGGCCCGGGACCTGGCTTCTCCCGTCGATCGATGTCGAGATCCGTCGCAGCAGCTCCGCTCCGCTCACGTCGGCGTCGGTCGCCAGCACGATGATGTTCTGCCGGGAAGCCGGCAGCGCGGCCACACCGGTGTTCACGCTGAACACCCACAGGTGCTTCCAGACGGTGCCGGCGGTCTTGTACATCGTTCGGAACAGCTTGCTGCTGTCGCCTTCGAGCGAGCTGATGACGTTGTAGGCGAGAACCCCGTCGGGAGACATCCGCGCCTTCGTCTCCTGGAAGAACTCCTGCGTGGTCAGGTGGAACGGCATGGCGTCCGCGTAGTAGGCGTCGACGACGACGATGTCGTAGGTGTCGGTGGTGGTCTGGATGTAGCGGCGGGCGTCCTGGGTGAACACCCGCAGCCGTGGGTCGGTTGGAAATGCGAAGTACTGCCTCGCCACATCGACGACCACCGGGTCGATCTCAACGCTGTCGACCTTCATCTCGGGGTAGTCGTGCCAGAACCGCTTCGGGATGAGGCCGCCCCCGAGCCCGAGCACCAGCGCGCTGCGCGCATCGGGCTTCAGCGCCATCGCAATCTGCACGTAGTCCGGATAGCGGACATCCGAGGTGATGCCGTCTCGCATGTCGATCCCCGACTGCCGGGTCGCATCGAACCGCAGGTTGCGGACGTTCCCCTTCTCCGTGACGGTGATCCGGTGGTACTGCGTGTCCTGGCGGAACAGGACCTGCTCTCCAAGCGCGTTGACCGCGGGCGCCGGCGCGACCTTCACGAGCACCCAGCCTCCGAGCGCCGCTCCGGTGACGATCAGCAGCAGCGACGCCGCCGCTCCGAAACGCGTGATGCCGCTGTCCAGCGCGGCGTGCAGGGCGCCGGTGCTCTCCGACGACCTCTCGGCCCGGTGGAAAAGCGGTAGGAAGAGCGCGACCGCCGAGGTCGCCAGCAGCACGAATCCGATCGAGACGATCAGCGGTTCCAGCGACAGCAGCGGGATCAGCCAGAACGACGTGCCGAGCGTGCCGACGATGCTGCCGGCGGTCGAGATCGATGACAGCGCGCCGGCCGAGCGCCCGATGTGCGCCAACCCTTTGGCGGAGGCCAGCCTGACCCCCAGCGGCGTCACCATCGCCAGCAGCAGCGACGGCAGGAAGAAGATCAGCGCCGAGGCGGCCAGCGCGCCCGCGCGCGGGCCCAGGTCGGCCGCCCACGGCAGGACCGGAGTCGCCACCATTGGAGCCAGTATCGTGAGCACTCCCGAGCCGGCGATGATCGGCGCGAGCGTGCGCGAGGCGCCGAACCGGTCAGCCAAGTGCCCGCCGATCCAGTAGCCGAGGCTCAGCGCCACCATCACCGACGAGATGACGCTTCCCCACACGAAGATCGAGTTGCCCATCGCGGGTGCGAGCACGCGGGCAGCGACGATCTCGAGCGACATGAGGGCCGCGCCACACACGAAGACGATCGCGTTGAGCATCTACAGCTCTCTCTCGTAGATGCGCCAGCGCTTGTACTCGTGCCCGCCCATCGCGGCCGACGGCCGGATGACCATCTCGTTGTCCTCGAGCAGCAGCGACGGCTCGCCCTGGCGGTAGCCGCGCGGCTTGGCGTACTCGTACAGCTCCTGGAAGAGCACCGCGTCAACGCCGAGCCGCCGCCACTGCGGGCGGATGCCGAAGAACATCAGCCGGACGCGCGGGATGTGGCGCCGCATCAGCAGCACGCGGACGAGTCGGACGAGGTCGCCGTCGCCGTACCACTTCCAAAGGGGGCGCAGCGCCCAGTTGGGGTCGGGGATCGCTCCGAAGACGGCCACCGGTTCGCCGTCGATGTAGGCGAACCGCACGAGGCCGGGGTCGACGATCGGCTTGAGCGTCTCGGCGATGGCGTCCGCGTCCTCGTCCGTGAGCGGCAGGAACCCCCAGTTCGCGGACCACGCCTCGTTGTAGAGCTTCACGATGAGCCCGACCTCCTCACGGAAGCGGCTCATGTCGGCGGCGCGCGTCTTGATGTTCGCGCGCTTGCGGACCGCCGCGGCAAGCCGCGCGATGCGCTCGGCGGGGACGTCGTCGAACTCGATCATGTAGGCGACGTAGTCCATCACCTTGGACACGCCGCACGACTCGAGCAGAGGTCCGTAGTAGGGTGGGTTGTGCGTGAGTTCCACGGTGGGCGTGAACTCGAACCCCTCAACGAGCACACCCTGGCGCTCGTGTGTCGCGTTGGAGTACTCGCCGGGGCCTCGCATCGCGGTCATGCCGCGCTGCTTCAGCCAAGCCGCCGCCGCATCCAGCAGCGCGCAGGCAATCTCACGGTCGTCCTCGCACTCGAAGAACCCGAAGAAGCCGATCTTCGAGCCATAGTGCTCGTTGAAACGCCGGTTGACCGACGCAGCGACTCTGCCCACGGTGCGACCGTCGCGCTTGGCCAGGAAGTGCGTCACCTCGGCCTCGCGATGGTACGGATGCTCAGCGGTCAACAGCCCCTTTGCGCCCAGAAGCTTGTTGCCGAGCAGGTCCATCATCAGGGGCGGCGTCCAGCACGGGTCGCCGCGGTACAGCCGCCACGGCAGGCACGCGAACTCATGGATGCGGGGGTCCCCCAAGCCGAACTGCTCGATCGCGAGCCCACCGGTGCCTGCCACGTGGTGTCCCTTCTCCCCGGCGTCGTCACCGCGGAAAGCGTAACACCAGGGCAGTGGCGTCACACTGACGCCTTCGCAGTGGTTCAACGCCCCCGCTCTCCGGCGTGAGGCGGCCCCCGGCCGCTCGGGTACAGTGCTTGCTAGAGGGTAGACGTACCTGCGGACGACCACGTCCGCACAGACGACCGGAGACAGACTATGACCCAACGAGCCATCCCCATCGTCTACTGCAGGTCCTGGTGCGGTGACTGTCAGCGCGCGCTGCGCTGGCTCGACGACATGGGCTACGACTACGACCTCCGCGACATCGACGAGGACAGGCCTTCCCGCGCGCGGTGTGTCGAGCTCGCAGGCAAGGTCATCACACCCACGTTCGAGATCGGCGACACCTGCATCGTCGATTTCGATCCACGTGCGCTCAGAGAAGTGCTTGGAGAGCCGGGAGCGCCGCGCGGGTAGCCGACGCGCGTTCAACGGACGCGGCATGATGCGTTCCACCGCACAAGCGCCAGGCGTTCGAGAAGCCCCATCACTCGATGTCGGACGACGTACACAGAGAGGTAGACGTGAACACTCCTGATCTCAACGTCTGGATCGACGAATTGAAGGCTGGGTCCGGTTCGGAGTCGATCGGGATGATGCTCGCCCATCGCGGGGTGGTGCGCGGGTACTCACGCTCCGGCGAGCCCGTGACGGCGATGACGCTGAGTGTCGACAGGTCCAGGCTCGAGGAGGTCCTTGCCGAGGCCGCGTACTGGGACGGCGTGGTCGCCGTGCGGGGTTGGGTGAACGAGGGACTCCTCCCGGTCGGTGAGGACATCATGTCCGTCCTCGTCGCGGGGGACATCCGTGACAACGTCTTCAGCGCCCTCCAGCGGCTGGTCTCGCTCATCAAGACCGAGGTGGTCTCCGAGTCGGAAGTGCACTGACTCCGCGCGCCACCCTCTGCCGGTCCCTGCCCTTCCGGTCCACGCCTCAGCACACCGCGTTGACCGCTATCTGCGTTCCGCATATAGTGTGACTTACATCTACATGCGCTAATCACAGATAGGGATCGCCATGGGCCATGGATTCGGACAGCCGAACGGGTGCGGTGCCGGCGCCATGCACGGGTCGGGCCGACCTTGCTGCCGGCGGAACGGTGGCGGCGATCGTGGCGCCCTTGTCGAACCGGCCGCGCTTGCAGCTCTACTCAACGGTGGCGCACATGGCTATGACCTGCGCCGGGCGATCAGTGAGTTCACGGACGGCGACCTCGAGGTCGACCCCGGCGGGCTCTATCGCGTGCTGAGGCGGCTGGAAGACGAGGGCTTCGTCGCGTCGGCTTGGGCCGAGGGCGATTCCGGCCCGCAGCGCAGGGACTACGAGCTCACCGCGGAAGGCCGCGAGTTGGCGCAGGACTGGGTCGCTCACCTCCGGGAGCGGCAGCGCGTCACCGGCATGCTGGTCGACGTCCTCTCGTCGGCCCTTCAGCGCGGTAAGTCACAGCCACAAGAGGAGAAGCCTGTGCCCGGTTCCGAGGCAACCGATCCTGAGGTCGCACGATGAGAGTCGCCGTGTCCTCTCTCGGGCCGTCGTTCGCCTCGCCGAAAGCGACGCCTACGCCGGCATTGTCTAGTCAGGAAGAAACGATCATGGGAGGCACTCATGTCTGAACGCATGCTGCTCGCGATCCCGTCTCTGGGCGAGGGCGGTCTCGAGGCCGAGCGCTCGGGCCACTTCGGCCACTGCGACTGCTTCACACTCGTCGACGTCGTCGACGGCGAGATCTCGGACGTGCGCGTACTCGCGAACCCGCCGCACGAAGAGGGCGGGTGCCTGCGGCCGGTGACCCTGCTCGCCTCGCACGGTGTGAACGCGCTGATCGCCGGCGGCATGGGCGCGCGGCCCCTCGCTGGCTTCAACGAGGCTGGCATCTCCGTGTACTTTGAGAACCAGACTCCGGGTATCGGCGATGCGGTGCGCCTCGTTCTCAGCGGATCCGTTGAGACCATGGACGCCAAGCACGTCTGCGGCTGTCACTAGGCGTGGTCGCGAAACCACGAAGGGGCGGTCGATCGCGAGGATACGCGAGCCGCGCGCCCCGAGACGTCGGCCGTTGATCGTCGGGTCGTGCGCGGGCGATGCGGCTAGCAGACGCCGTCCGGGTCCTCCACTGCGCACACCGCTGCCGGTTCGTCCGTGGAGCCGGGGAACAGCCTCTCGCGCATGAACAGCGACAGGTTCACGAGCCCGATGAGCACCGGCACCTCGATCAGCGGTCCGATGACCGCGGCGAACGCTGCTCCGCTGTTGATCCCGAAGACCGCGACCGCCACCGCGATGGCGAGCTCGAAGTTGTTGCTCGAGGCCGTCAGAGCGATCGTCACCGTGCGCTTGTACTCGCCGGTGACCTTCCGCAGCAGCCAGAACGCGCCGAAGAACATGATCGCGAAGTAGGCGAGCAGCGGCAGCGCGACTCGGACCACGTCCAGCGGGATCTGCACGATCATCTGGCCCTTGAGCGAGAACATCACAAGGATCGTGAACAGCAGCGCCACGAGCGTGACGGGCGAGATGCGCGGCACGACCTCGCGGTGGTACCAGTCGGCCCCCTTCGCCCGCACCACGAGCGTGCGGAACGTGAAGCCGGCGATGAACGGTATCCCGAGGTAGATGAAGACCGACAGCGCGATCTGCCCGATCGTCACGTTCACGACCGTGCTCTGCATGCCCAACATCGGGGGCACCACCGTCAGCAGGAACCAGGCGTAGACGCTGTAGAAGAGCACCTGCATGACCGCGTTGAACGCCACGAGCCCGGCGGCGTACTCGGTGTCGCCCTTCGCGAGGTCGTTCCACACGATGACCATCGCGATGCACGGCGCGATCCCGATGAGCACGAGGCCCGCGAAGTAGTCCGGGTAGTCGCGCATGAAGAGCACCGCGAGCAGGAACATGACGGCGGGCGCGACGATCCAGTTCAGTACGATCGCCAGGCCGAAGACCTTCTTGTCGCGGAAGACGTCGCCGAGGCGCTCGTACCGGACCTTCGCGAGCGGCGGGAACATCATGACGATGAGGCCGATGGCGATCGGGATGTTCGTGGTGCCCGCGGACATCGAGTTGACGAGGTCCTTCACGCCCGGTGCCGCCCAGCCGACGGTCACCCCCACCGCCATGGCGAGGAAGATCCAGACGGTCAGGTAGCGGTCCAGGAACCCGAGGCGCTTGGTGACGGAATCGGCGGCGGTCACGGTGGGTCCTTTCGGAAAGGGTCGGTCAGGCGTTGCGCAGCGCAGTGATGAGCGTCTCGGGGAGACCCGCGGCGCGCATCTTGGCCGCAACGGCTTCGATGTCGTACGCGATATGGTGGAAGTCCGCGTTGATCGACCCCTCGTCACCGAGTGTCAGCTCGGTCCAGCACGCGCGCGGGTCGCCGTCCTTCGGCTTGCCCACGGAGCCGACGCTCACGTAGTCGATGCGGGCGCCGTCCGAGCCGGCCAGGACACGGTGGTAGGGCATGTGGACGTGGCCCACACACACGATGTCGGCGTCCGCGGCCTCGGCGAGACGCACCAGTTGCTCGTCGGTGCGGTCAGGGAGCAGGTACTCGTTCACCTTGCGAGGGGAGCCATGCACCAGGAGCACGCGGCGTTCGCCGTGCGCGAAACGCAGTTCGTGCGGAAGGGCCGCGAGCCACGCAGCCCGATCGTCGTCGATGCTCGCTTCTGTGAACGCGTAGCCGGCCTCGCCGTCGGAGCGCGCGAGCGGCGTGGCGTAGTAGCAGCCGCAGTCGCCCCGGCGCAGGCCGATGCCCTCGTCGTAGTTGCCGAGGACCGTGGGGATGCCTGAAGCGCGCATGCGGTCGACGACGCCCGCCGGGTCCGGACCGTATCCGACAAGGTCTCCGAGGCAGTAGCGCTCTCCGATCCCCGCGGCGTCGATATCCGCCAGGACCGCGTCGAGCGCGGTGAGGTTGCCATGGATGTCCGAGATGAGGGCGACGTACCGCACGGATGTCCTTTCGTGGTTCGATACGCATCGAACTATAATGGTGCCGACTACGCCGGAACAGTCTATGTGGGAGGTTTCGCAATGAAGAAGCAACTCTCGGTCAAGCCGCTGCTGTTCCCGATGCCGGCGACCCTGGTCGCTGCCGCCCATGATGGAGAGAAGGGCCTGATCACCGTCGCTTGGATCGGCATGGTCTCCGGCACGCCTCCGACGATCGGGATGGCGGTGAGGGCCACGCGCAACACGCTCCGTCTCATCGAGGCCAGCGGCGACTTCACCGTCAACGTGCCGCGAGTCGGCATGGAGGAAGCGGTCGACTTCTGCGGCATCGTCTCAGGCAAGGGCATCGACAAGTTCGCCGCGGCGGGACTGACCGCCGCGCCCGCATCGATCGTCTCCGCGCCGATTGTCGCCGAGTGTCCGTTCAACATCGAGTGCAAGGTCGTCGGGATCCACGAGATGGGCCAGTACCGGCTCGTGCTCGGCGAGATCGTCGAGACGCACGCGGACGAGGAAGTACTCAATCCTGGGGGGAAGGTCGACATCGGCCTTCTCGATCCGCTGCTCTACGTGCCCGGCACGCAGGAGTACCGTGGCGTGGGTCGCAAGGTCGCGGACGCCTACGTCGTCGGTCTTCGGCTCAAGGAGCGGATGTGAGCGTCGCGGCCGGCACGCGCGCGTGCGAGTGCGCGCCCGGGTGCGAGTGCGCGCCAGCGCGCCTTACTGCCACCGCCGCCGGGCTATCCGACGATCGCATGGACGCGGCTCTGAAAGCACTGGCTTCGGCCCCGCGTCGCCACCTCCTGCGGCTCATCGCCGCCAGCACTTCGGTGGGCGGCGGGTGCTGCGACACCGAGGTGTGCGCTTGCAATCTCGCGGACGCGCTCGAGCTCGCGCCCTCCACGATCTCGCACCACATGTCGGTGCTGGTGAACGCCGGGCTGGTGACCGCCGCAAAGCGCGGTCTGTGGGTCTACTATCGTCTTGAGCGCGACGCCGTCGCGGCTGTCGCCTCGACGCTTGGAACGCTGTAGGGGCCGGACAGTGTGAGTACGGAAGGCGGTCTGACGTGTGGCTCGATAGGACCGAGGCTGGCGCGCAACTCGCCGACGAGCTCGCGCTGCGCGGATATGGGGAGATCCGGGACGCCATCGTGCTCGGTGTCCCGCGCGGCGGCGTGGAGGTGGCCCGCCAGGTCGCAGATCGGCTGAAGCTGCCGCTCGACCTCGTCGTCGTGCGCAAGATCGGTTCCCCCGGAGCCCCGGAGTTCGCCGCCGGTGCTGTGGATCCCGACGGGCGGGTCTACGCCAACGCCTTCGCCAACGTCAGTGACGAGTGGCTCCGCACGGCGGCGGTCGCAGAGCATGCCGAGGTGTTGCGCCGGATGGACGCGTATCGCTGCGGTCGGCCCGCGCCCGTGCTGAAGGGCAGGACCGTCATCGTCGTGGACGACGGGATCGCTACCGGGCTGACCGCGCAGGCGGCGCTGCGCTGGCTTCGCGGGCTGGGTGTGGCACGGCTCGCAGTCGCGGCCCCGGTCATGGCGCCGGACACGGTGAAGCGGCTCGCTCAGGATGCCGATGACGTCGTGACGCTGCAGGCGCCCGCAGGGTTCGCTTCGGTGGGCCAGTACTACGTGCAGTTCCCGCAGCTCAGCGACGTGGACGTGGCACACCTGCTGGCAGGAGAGTAGGGATCCGGCTCTCGCGTCCTACGGGAGCTTGTAGATCCAGACCTTCACGGTCGAGCCGATGTCCACCTCGGTGCCGGCGACCGGGTCCTGTGTCTGCACCTGGCCGACCAGCGTGCTGTCGGTCGTGTCGATGTACAGCACCATCTCGACCAGCTGAGCATCATGGAGCTTTTGGATCGCCGCAGCCTCGAGCAGAGGCACGAGGACAGGCACCGCGACCTGCTCGATGCCCTTCGAGACCCAGATGTCGACCTGGGACCCCTTCGCCGCCTTCGTCTTGCCGGCCGGGCTCGTCTTGAAAACGATCCCGTTCGCGTACTTCGTGTT
>Ga0209540_10003912_pt1 | contig 10016 bp, 9 predicted proteins | sample BarGraIncu01121A_FD_184501 | JGI IMG/M metagenome (GOLD analysis project Ga0209540, IMG submission 184501) | Arctic peat soil microbial communities from Barrow, Alaska - Barrow Graham LP Incubations 011-21A (SPAdes) (version 2) | ecosystem: Environmental > Terrestrial > Soil > Wetlands > Peat... | reverse complement strand
TCGGTTTTTTCTGCGTTGGCACCGCGGGAGGTTTCGTACCGCTCCTCGTGTTTCTGATGATCGGTGGCCTGGGCTCCGGCACCCAGCATCCGTTATCGTCCTCGTTGGTCTCCCGTGCCTACGAGGCGGGCCGCCGCCGCGCGGCCATCGGGACGTACAACTTCTCGGGGGATCTGGGCAAGGTGACTTGGCCGGCCTGCGTGGCCTTCGTCACCGCCTGGGCGGGCTGGCGCTGGGCTGCACAGGGCATCGGGCTGATCGTCCTGGCCGCCGCGGCCGGCATCTTCTTCCTCTTGGCGCCGCTGGTGGGCGGCCCCGCAGGTCCTCGGTCAACTTCAGCCGCCGACCGCGCCGGCAATGGGTGGGGAATCCGGGACGCGTGGGGATTCTCGCTGCTCTCCGCGATCCACGCCATCGACAACGGGTCACGAACCGTCTTTCTCACCTGCCTGCCGTTCCTCTTGCTCGGCAAGGGCGCGAGGATGGATCTGATGTGGCTGGCGTTGGGGCTCACCTTTGCGGGCGGGGCCACGGGGAAGTTCGTCTGCGGACTCCTGGCCGAGCGGTGGGGCATCATCCGGACGGTCATCGTCACCGAGACCGCCACAGGCCTCGGCATTCTGCTGCTCCTGGCCCTCCCCGTGACACCGGCGCTGTTCCTCCTGCCCATCCTGGGCATCGCACTCAACGGGACCTCGTCCGTGCTGTACGGCACCGTCGCCGAGTTGGTGGCGCCGGAGCGCCGCTCGCGCGTCTACGGCCTGTTCTACACCATTGGGATCGGCACGGGCGCGCTGGCGCCGCCGCTCTTCGGTCTACTCTCCGATTCGGCCGGCATCCCGGTGGCATTGGCGGTTCTCGCTGCCGTGATCCTCGCCACGCTCCCCCTCGCCCACCTCCTCCGACCGGCCGTCGAGGGGAAATCCACCCACTGTCCGCCGTCATAAGGCGGAAGAAGTGGGAATCGGGTTGAGTGGAAGCCCCCGCAGGAAATTCTACGAGGGCCGTTGGCTTGATATCCCTTGATGGAAGACGAAAGAAAAGGACGGAGCCGGATGGCCCCGTCCCTTTCCTTGATTAATAAGGTTGGAAAACAAGCCTGCTTTAGCGTTTACCATCCAACCGAAGCCCCGTCCTTTCTCAGTTCCGACCCCGCGCGGTACACGCCGTTGATGGGCATTTCGTTATCATAATGTTTTCCATCGTTCCAATGGCCGTAACTGCCGGGTAACCTCGGTTGCGGCAGACTGTAATCCCGTTCGAACAGGATCCCCTGGTAGCCGCCGCCGAGACCTCTGCTTCGTGAGATGTTAGTGTGCCCATAAGCCTCCAAGGCCGAATGGAGGCGATCGTACAGATAATAGTCCAGCTGTAACCCATTGTTGCTATTTGTGGTCTGGTTGTGATCCCAGCGGGCCGCGTCGCTCGTGGCCTGGACGTTAAAGCCGAGATCGATCATGTTGACGATGTGCTGTACGTGCGCATGGGGCTGCGTGGCTCCACCCATGTTCCCGAACGCCATCAAAGGCTGCCCGTCCTTCATGATGAAGCCGGCAATGATGGTGATGAAAGGCCGCTTGCGTCCCTCGATATAGTTGGGATGTTTTGGATCAAAAGTGAACATCCCTCCCCGGCTGCTAAGCTGGAATCCATAGCCGGGGATCGTGACGCCGGACCCCCAGGAGGTATAGACGCTGTATACGAACGAAACCATGTTTCCCCAACGGTCCGCACTGGCACCGTAGATCGTCCCGCCATCAAGATTTCCCGTCACTTGGGCAGGCGTCGCTTTGTTAATATCGAGTTTTTTGCAAAGATTGTTCCTCACCCAGTCCTTGTTGTTGAAATAAGCATTAATTTGATCAGGCAACACGTTATAGAAATCCGGGTCGGCGTTATACCGCAGGAGGTCCGAGTAGGCCAGTTTTTTCGTTTCGACCTCGATGTGGGTAAACTGGGCGTTCTCGCGTCCGAGGGAACCGAGATTGAACCCGTTTGGCACAGCGCACTCCCCGAGGATGTTTAGCATCTCCAGCGCGGCCCACCCTTGACTCGGGGGCGGCGGCTCGTAGATGTCGTACCCGTGGTAATTGGTCGTGAGGGGCTCCTCCCATCTCGCATGATACTTTGCTAAGTCATCCATGGTCCAAAACGGCCCGCCACCAGGGACGACGATTCCCAAAGAATTCGCCTTTTTCACGATCGCCTGGGCGATCTCCCCTCTGTAAAAGCCGTCGACGCCCTTTTTCTGGAGCACTTCGAACGCGTGCCCCAAGTCCGGATTCCTGAAGATGCTGTACAAGGGCGGCAAATTTCCACCCTTGCAAAAGACCGCTGCGGTGTCCGGATCGCCGTTACACAGGGAGCTCCTGCTACTATTCATGGCGCCCGCAAGCACCTCATGCACCGGGAACCCTTCAACGGCGCTCTTGCGAGCGGGTTCGAGCACTTCCTTGAAAGTCATGGTGCCGAACCGCTTCAGCAGCTTGTCCCACCCATCCACCGATCCGGGTACGGGGGCGGCAAGGATGCCACTGGTTCCCGGTCCGCCGTATACACCTTGCGCATTCGGTAAGATGTTCTTGCCGTTCATTGACATGAGTTGGGCGGTGTAATTTTTGGGCGACGGGCCGTTCGCGGAGATCTCGTAAAGTTTCTTGGTCTTCGCGTCCCAGTATATGACGAACATTTCCGCCCCGAGACCGGTACTGTTCGGCTCTTGGAGAGCTATCATGGCCATCGCCGCAATGGCCGCGTCCACGGCGTTCCCGCCGTCCTGCAGGATCTTCAACCCGGCCTGTGCAGCCTGTGGCTCGCTGGTGGTAACGACGCCATTACGGGCCAGAATTTCCGACCGTGTCTGGTCGATCCACCCATAGGGCCGGGTGCCGCGGGTGACTCCGAGGTATCCGGTGGCCGCGTTCGGGTTAAGGTCATTGCTTGGGAATGGCTTAGCGGCAGTTGGTTTTCCAAAGGGATTTAGCGATGGGCCGGCCGCCTGGGCTGGCGAAGGGCCAATACTTAGAGCAAGGACCAACAGACAACTTGCAACAAACCACAATGTCCAGGCACTCTTGCTTCTCATGGTTCCCCCCTATCTGGTTTCCTTCAACAGGGTTCGCATCGGCCTCACTTTCTGCCGTCCGTGCTCTTGGTCTGTTCTGTACGGAAACCACCCCCCTTCCTTTTGTGATCTCGAAAATCCATTCACCTCCTTTCGGGAAAACTCTGCCGCCTTTCACGTAGACAGGCGCCCACGTTCTCAAAGCAATTGCCAGCGAAAGGTTGATTGGATCGAATTGGTGGGTAGAGAACGAGGTATCGCCCCGCGACGGGAAGAAGAAACCTTTCCCCCTCACCGGTCCACTTGTCGAGGTCCCGCTTCAACGCCACTCTCCGCAACGGTCAGGCGGACGGGTTACCGGTTGACGCGATCCCCTTCAGAAGGAACAAATATGTGAATGGTTTATATCATCCATGTTTATCAATCCAGCACCATCTGTCAAGGATATTTTTCTAAACCATGGTTATCCCCATGCTTGGACGCAAGTATTTAATATTTAACACTTATTCATACATCGCTGACCGGGATTTGTGGCGACCTGCACCTCCAAGGCCGCTCCAACTGCACACGGGGATTCCCCCGACAACATCGTCTGTGCGAAACCCCTTTTTCACCCCCAAAAAAGCCGGTTGTTTGCACGGGGTTTGTTGTCCGTTCGGGTTCCTCTCCTGTAATGCCTACCATCGTCCGGGAACGCGCACCAAGTTTTCCGTCTGCTCTACCGCGATTGCCATTTGCTCCCGGGGGGGAACTTCAGAAGCCAAAGGCCATCCAATTGAGGGGAAACGTTCGACTCCACACAGGCAACCCATTCGACGGATAACAGGAGGGGAAAGTCATGACGGGGAAGGCGGAGGACAGAAATTTCGGCAAGGCCGACGAAGTGCGGGTTTTCCCAAAGGGAAAACTGGAGTTGATGACGATCGGGGGAGCGACCATCGGTCGCGCCACCCTGGAACCGGGATGGCGTTGGTCGACTTCCGTGCAACCGATCGCAAAGACCAGTAGCTGCGAAGCGCCTCATTTCCAGTATCACGTTTCGGGGACCCTGAAAGTCGTGATGGACGATGGGACGGAGTTCGTGTGCAAGCCGGGCGATGTGTCGGTCTTCCCGTCCGGGCACGATGCCTGGGTGATCGGAAACGAGAATGTCGTGATCGTCGATTTCCAGGGGATGAAGGATTACGCGAAGAAGGCCGCTTAGGGGGCGCCCAATCGCAGGAATCGGCGAGGCTTCACGGGAGGCGGGGATCCAACCCCGCCTCCCGCTTCTGTGGAGGGAAGCCAATCATGGGTGAAAGGAGGTATCGTCATGGGACCGACTGCCAGGATGGACGGACAAACGAAGGAAACCCTCGAGGCTGTCGACAGGTTCAACCAGGCGTTCGGTCGATACGACGTCGATGGCGTGATGCAAGCGATGTCCGACGATTGCGTCTTCGAAAACACCTGCCCGCCCCCGGACGGGGAACGGTACGTTGGACAGGCGCAAGCGCGGAGGTTCTGGGAGCGCTTCTTCCGCTCCTCTCCGGGTGCGGTCTTCGAAACGGAGGAGATCTTCGCCGCTGGGGACCGGTGCGTACTCAGGTGGCTCTATCGATGGATGGATGGGGATGGCAAACCGGGGCACATCCGGGGAGTCGACGTCTTCCGCGTCCGGGACGGCAAGGTGGCGGAAAAGTTCTCCTACGTGAAAGGATAGGGTTGTCCGGACGGCACGGAGGTCTGCGCTCCCGGCTTCCACCCGATGAAAGCACCGGACGTCATGGTGAGCGGCGGCGTGGCCTCCTTCCCCGAGCACGCGTCGGTAACGCATGCGTTGGTGAAGGCGGCCGACGACGCCATGTATTCGTCAAAACGCGCGGAGAAAGACAGCCAAGGTGGTCGCATCGGTAACCGTTGATCATCCCCCCCTGAAGCCACTCCAGAATCCGATCGAGACGTCCGGAAGTCCGGAATCGCTCCCCATCGTCACGCTTTTTCGAGGACTTCCCGCACCTTCCTCGCGAGCGCCGACGGGGTGTACGGCTTCCCGATGAACGATACCCCCTCGTCCAGCACCCCGTGATGCACGATCGCGTCGTCCGTGTAGCCCGACATGAACAGAACCTTCATTTCCGGATGATGCCGGACGAGCCGCGTCGCCAGTTCCTTCCCACTCATGCCCGGCATCACGACGTCCGTCAGGAGTAGGTCGATCCGATCGGCGCGATCCGCCGCCGCCGCGACAGCCTCGGCCCCACTCCGGGCCTGCGTCACCTGGTACCCCAAACCCCCGAGAATCCGGGAGCACAGATTCCGCACGGTGTGCTCATCCTCCACGAGCAGCACCGTCTCCGTTCCTCCCGGAAGATCCGTCGGGAGGATGTCGTTCCCCTGTTGATTGGCCTCCTCATCGGCCCGCGGCAGATAGATCTTGAAGGTCGTCCCGATCCCGACCTCCGAATACACCTCGATGGAGCCACCCGACTGCTTCACCGCGCCGTAAGTCGTCGCAAGACCCAGGCCCGTTCCGCTTCCCCGTTCCTTCGTGGTGAAGAACGGCTCGAAGATATGCGCCTTGACCTCGTCGCTCATCCCTTGCCCCGTATCGCTGACCGCCAGCATCACGAACTGACCGGGGGTGACATAAGAGTGCAGCGCACAGTAGTCTTCGTCCAGGTCCACGTTCGCGGTCTCGATCACGATCTTCCCGCCCCTCGGCATCGAATACCGCTCAAAGAGACGGCCGTCCTTGAAGAGAAGGGTGTCGTTGTCAAGATCCGCAATCCTCCTTTTCTCGAAATGGCCTGAGGTATTCAGGTCAACGGAAAGACAACGACCGGAAGGGCGGATCACACTCCCGGCCGTGACGAGCAAACCATGGATTTCCTGTCGGACCGTACTTCGCGCTTAGTCCGTCACGACGAATTTCCCCGTCATGTCCTCGTGCCCTTCCCCGCAGAATATGTCGCAGTGGAACGGGAACGTGCCGACCTTGTCCGGCACGACGCGCACGCGGCTCGTCTTGCCCGGCGGGATGTCGGTCCGGATTCCAAGGTCCGGGCAGTTGAACCCGTGAAGCCGGTCGAGGGAGGTGATCTCGAGGACCACCGGGACCCCCTTTTTCAGACGGATTTCGCTCGGGCTGTACTCGAACCGCTTCGCGGTGATCCGAATCACCGTCTCCGGGTCGCCGGAATAAGCGAGAGGAGCGAGCGTACCGGCGAGCAGCATTAACAGCACGAATGAGGATACGGCATGGCGCTTGTCGATGGATCGCATCAAGCGGAATCACCTTTTCGGACCGGGTACTCCTGGATCCTGTATTCCGAACTCCCGGCCAGCGCCTTCAGCCCGCGGAACCCGAGTCCCTTGTATGGATGTTCGGGATCCCACGGGACCGGCGCCTTCTTGGGAACGGACCCGGGGCCGGGAAGAGGGTACATCAGGCCGTGGGCTGCGTGGTGAGGGATATGCCGGGTCATTTGATGATGTTCCTGATGGATGTGGCCGTAAAAAACGGTGACATGCTTGAACGGCATGAGCAGTTCGACCGCCTTCGCTCCGTCGCGCGTCGCCCAGTCCCACTGCGGGTACAGGTCGAACAGCGGCCGATGGGTCAGGACAGTGATCATCTTTTCGGTGTCGAGTTTCTTGAGGTCGTCCGCCAGCCACGCAAGTTGCGCTTCGCCAATGCTCGCTGCCGGGTCGGAAACGTTGTCCAGGACGATAAAGTGGACGCCCTTGTGGTCGAACGTGTAGTGCGTGGCGCCGAAAAATTCCTTGAAGGCATCGCCGTTGTCCAGGGAGGCGTCGTGTTCGCCCGGCATGTAGCGGATGTCCCTCACCTTCAGGTCGGCGGCAATGTCCCGGAACTCGGACAGCCGCTTCCGCCGCTCTTTCGGGTCGTCCGTTGTGTGGCTTAGGTCGCCGGTGAAAACGATGAATTCCGGCTTCGATTCGAGTTCGTTGACCGCTGCCACCGCCTTCTTCAGCGTTCCATTCCAATCCGGGTTCACCTTTTCATCCTTGAATCCCCAGTGGGTATCGGAAAGCTGAACGAAAACGAAATCTTCCCCGACCGTCTTTTTCTCCGCCGCGTTCGCGAAACCGGTCAGGCCGGAGGCGTATACCACGCCGCCGATGCCCGCAAGCTTGAGGAATTGCCGTCGGTCGATCCCTGACTTCATCTGAGGACTCCTTTCCTGCAGCGTAGGGTGACCTGCCCCGAATGATCGGTCCCACTCAATTTTATCGTAAGATACATCCGTACTCCCAGTGGAATCGAAAGAGGCGATGATCGGGCGAATTGCCATTACTGCATTGGCGATTGCCGTGTTTTCCCTCTCGGGAATCCCAGTGAAAAGAGGCACCTCATGAAAGTTGCCATCATCGGCGGAGTGGCGGGGGGAGCCAGCGCGGCGGCGAGGGCCCGCCGGCTGGACGAAGCCGCGGAGATCGTCCTCTTCGAGCGGGGCGAGTACATATCGTTTGCCAACTGCGGCCTGCCGTATCACGTGGGCGAGGCGATTCCAAGACGCGACAGCCTGTTGGTCATGACTCCCAAGCGATTCAGCGCCCGCACCGGCGTCGACGTGCGCGTACATCACGAGGTCACGGCCGTGGATCCCGCGGCGCACACGCTCTCCATCCTGGACCGGGCGACCGGCGATACGTACACGGAAAGCTACGACAAGCTGATCCTCTCTCCCGGCGCAGGCCCGATCCGGCCCGACGTCCCGGGCGCCGACGATCCGGCGGTCATGATGTTAGGGACGCTGCCTGATATGGACCGGATCAAAAAACGGGTGGATGCCGGCCTCCGGCGCGCAGTCGTGGTGGGTGGAGGGTTTCTGGGGCTGGAGCTGGCCGAGAACCTTCGCCTGCGCGATGTCGATGTGACCATGGTGGAGATGGGCCCGCAGGTCATGCCTCCGCTGGACCCCGAGATGACGCAACCTCTGGTCGCGGAGCTTGAGCGAAACGGCGTCAAGGTACTGCTCGGGAGCACCGTGGCCTCCGTCCGCCGCGCCGCGGACCGGGATGGATCCGGAACTCCGGAGGTCGTCGTCGGACTTGGCGACGGGAGGGACCTCCCCGCGGATCTCGTCGTGTTCGCCATCGGCGTCCGGCCGAACGCGTCCCTTGCGAAATCGGCCGGCCTTGCTACCGGAGAGCGGGGAGGAATCGTCGTCAACACCCGGTTGCAGACAAGCCACCCGGACATTTACGCGATCGGCGACGCCATCCAGGTGACCGACGTTCTCGGCATCCCGTCGCAAATCCCTCTGGCCGGCCCGGCGAACCGTCAGGGTCGGATCGCGGCCGACAACGTTTTCGGCGCGGAGCGGGAGTACAAAACCACGTTCGGCACCTCCGTGGTCAAGGTGTTCGACATGACGGTGGCCTGCACCGGCGCTTCGGAAAAGGCGCTACGGAAAGCGGACGTGCCGTACGAGAAGGTATACCTTCATCCGTATTCGCACGCCACCTACTACCCGGGGGCGCGGATGATGCACCTCAAGCTGCTGTTCACGCGGGAAGGGCGGATCCTCGGCACCCAGATCGTCGGAAAGGAAGGCGTGGACAAGCGGATCGACGTGCTCGCCACCGCAATGCAGGCCGGGCTGACCGTGTACGACCTGCGGGAACTGGAACTCGCCTACGCTCCCCCCTACGGTTCCGCCAAGGATCCGGTGAACTTCGCCGGGTTCGTGGCTTCCAACCTCCTGCGCGGCGAAACACGGGTGGTCCACGCCGATGCTCTTCCGGACGACGCGCTGCTGCTCGACGTCCGCGAGCCGGCGGAGTTCGAGGCAGGCGCGCTTCCCGGCGCCAGGCTCATGCCGTTGGGAAAGATCCGGGGGCTCCTCCCGGGTCTCCCGCGGGACCGCGACATCGTCGTCTACTGCGCCGTCGGCATCCGGGGGTACATCGCGGAGCGGATCCTGAGGCAGAAAGGGTTCCGCGCATGGAACCTGAGCGGCGGCTATACGACGTGGAAGCAGTTCAACCCCGTGAAGGCGGCGGTGCCGGAACTATCGTACCCTGACACCCGCGGAATTCAGTAAGAGTAGGTAACCGCGGTCCCAACCGAGAACCGTTCGGAATATTGTCCTTCCGCGACCAGATGGAATCCCCTGGCAAGGGGAACGTCGACCCCGGAATATCCCCCTATACTCGTTTTGTTGCGAATGGTGACCTCCCCCGCGGAAAACGGCAGGCCCGGTATGTTCACGGACGGGGATATTCTCGCCTGGGAGCGATAAAGGTACGGCCCCGCATACAGCTTTATATCGTTCGGAACCGTGGCTTGAAAGCCAACGCCGAAATTCACATCCCATACATTCTTTACCTTCAGCTCCTGCGTGAACCGGACGCCATTCCGAGTCCCGGAAATACCATCCGTGAAGTCCTGGAAGGAATAAGAGCCCTGCAGGAAGGCCCCGATTCCGAAGGTCCTGTTGATAGGATAAAACCCTTGCCCCCCCACCGTGCCGAAGAATTTCCAATCGTCCTTAAAATCGCTTTGGGAAGTCGTCGTCGAAGCCTGGGGAGAACGGAAGGCGTCAAGGATATTCAAATCGGATACGCCGATTCGCCCATACACTCCCCAATGATCAACCCCGTAACCCAACTCCGAATAAACCTGATTTTGCCTGATGGTGAGATCCGTGTCGTTCCGGTATCGATCCTCGTGGTACCCGTAACCGATCCCCGTATGCAATCCTCCGGCCTCCTTGGACACCGGTTGCGGAGGGCCGAACAGCCCGCCCGCGGCGGCGGTTCCATTCACGGCGAAGAGCATGACGGCCGAGAGCAGGATTCCTTGAAGGCCTTTGGTATGAATTGTCTTTTTTATTAATTTCATCTCTCCCATCTACCTTACCCCTCCTGGTTTGGGTGGTTCCGTTTTGCCTCTCCCCCCTTCAACCTTCTTCTGGCGATATTGGCTATAGGCGTCCCGCAG
>Ga0209540_10003909_pt1 | contig 10020 bp, 9 predicted proteins | sample BarGraIncu01121A_FD_184501 | JGI IMG/M metagenome (GOLD analysis project Ga0209540, IMG submission 184501) | Arctic peat soil microbial communities from Barrow, Alaska - Barrow Graham LP Incubations 011-21A (SPAdes) (version 2) | ecosystem: Environmental > Terrestrial > Soil > Wetlands > Peat... | reverse complement strand
CTTTACCACTAAAAGAGTGGGTTATTATTTTTGTACTTAAGATGTATTTTTCAAAGTCTAAGCTTGTGTATTGAGTGCCTAGGTCACTATGTAGTATAAGGTTACTAGTTGGCCTTTGTAGCTCTAACGCGTTCTTAACTGCCTGTAAGGCCAATGTTGTATCCATATATTTTGACATAGAATATCCTCAACTTGAGGTTTTAAAACAAGCAGATGTGTTTATCACCCATGGAGGTATGAAAGGTATAAATGAAGTTCATTATTTATGATTTATAGTAAATTATAAAAGATCTTGTTCGATAATACAAATAGGGTAAGTAAACACTTAAGATTAGGTAGCTTTAACAAATGATAATATATATTTTATGAGTTCAATTATTTAGTAAAACAAAAGGAGAGGTATTTTAAATGGAATATGAGGTACAATTGATGATCATAAAGTTAGTATATAAAAATGAAAAATTATTAAAGAATATTAATAATTAAAATGTATAGTCATAATAGAGGAGATGGTAGAGTTGTTTAATTCCCTTATAAAAAAAGTTACAGCAGGTTTTATGTCAATAGCAATTATAAGTATGTTAACCATGTTTGCTTTAATAGCAATAAGTATGGGTAGTATGCTCAATGATCAGATCATATCAGATAGTAAAATAATTATAGGACAAGCAACTATGAGTTTAGAAAAATCTAATTATAATATGACTGAAGCTCAGTCCTATATGGAAAAAATATGTAAGCAGCAACCTAGCGTTACAAATTTTAAGTTTATAGATTTAAATGGAAATGTGTTGCTGAGTAGCGACAAAAGTCAAATAGGGAAACCAGGGGATGTAAATGCATTAGCAGCAATTAAGGATGGGAATACTAAGGATTATATAAGTAAAGAATATGAAGGAGTTACTGTTGTTGTTCCACAATTAAGGGATGGTAAAATTATTGGGGTTTCATCAATCACAATTAATACTGGAAATTTGATAAATATTGCTCTTGATATTTTACAGAAAATAGGATTATTTTTTGTAATAAGTTTGATATTAATATTAATATTTGCATACTTTTTTTCATCGAAAATTACAAAACCTATTAAAAATGTAGTTTCTGCACTAGAAACAATTTCAGATGGTGATTTTACAGCTACTTTGAAAGTAGAATCTAAGGATGAAGTTGGTACACTCGCTATAGCTACGAATAAAACTTTAGGAATACTTAGAGAGATGATCGGTGGTATAAAAAATACCACGACCAACTTAAATGGCATTTCTCAGACTCTTTCGTCTTCTAGTAAAGAAGTCGCGTCATCTAGCGTGGAAATCACGAGAGCCGTAGGAGAAGTTGCAGATGGTGCTACAAAGCAGAGTCAAAATCTTATTGAATCTGTTACGTTGCTTGAAGAATTTGCAAAAACATTTGATATTATAAATGTAAATGTTCAAATGGTTTCAGAAGGAAGTAGTAAAATAAAAGGGGCTGCAGATGTTGGGTCGTTAAGGATAGAAGAGCTTGTAACCTCTGTGGAAGGTATTAGGCAAGAGTTTAAATATGTTACAGAAAAACTTTTATTATTAAATGGTAGCGTAGAAAAGATTACGGCTATTACTGAGGTAATAAATGATGTTGCAGGGCAAACTAATTTATTAGCACTTAATGCTTCTATAGAAGCTGCTAGGGCTGGAGAATCAGGAAAAGGATTTGCGGTAGTTGCGGATGAGATAAGAAAGCTAGCAGAGCAAGTTTCATCTTCTTCAAATGGAATTATGGAGCTTGTAAGCACAGTTACTAAAGATACAAAGGAAGTATCAAGTACGGCTGATTTAGTAACTAATAAAATTGAAGAGCAGGTTGTAACAGTGGATAGTACAGTCGCTTCATTTAAGGACATATTGAATGAAGTTGAGCGTATAGTTCCTCAAATAAAAAATGTAAATATTGCATTAGAATCAGCAGTCAAGTCTAAAAATTATGTAGTGGAAAAAGTGGAATCAGTAGCAAGTGTTTCGGAAGAAGTAGCAGCTTCTGCTGAAGAAATTTCAGCTACAACAGAGCAGCAGACAGCTTTTTCAGAGGAGATGACTGCAACAGCAGGAATTCTTGCAGATATGGCAGAAAAGTTTTCTGAAAGCGTAGAAAAATTTAAAATGTAAAATATAAGGCTGATGAAAATCTAAGGAGCAAAAATAAAGGACATTAAAGCAATAAATATTAAAGAAGGAGCTAAAAGAATAATTGAGTTCGTAAAATATTATGAATAAAACAAAATAATATAAACTAGTTATGCTCCATGAACTTGATGATCATGGAGCATAACTAGTTTATTTGTTTGTCTAGATTACATATGATTTATACCAAAATTATATTATATTTGAATAACTTGATTTATCATTGTACTAGTACAGATTGTTACTTTATTTGTTGATATATGGATTAAACTATATTACCCTAATTGTATAATAAATTTTATTTGAGGGAGATATTTATGAACATAGACCTAATCGAAAAAGCAGAGAAAAGCCATAATCTCAGTAGGACAGAATTAATAACTATACTTATAGACAAAGGAAGCAGGAGCAGATAGATATTTACTTAGAATAGAAACTACTGATAAAAAACTATACGAAAGTCTAGATCCAGGTATGATACATGAAGAAAGAAAAAGATGCCGTAGAGATTTAAAATCATTAGGTTATGAAGTTGGGACTGGTAATTTGGTAAGACTTTTACTACCACATTCTAACATAGCTGCCACAACTGCAATGGAAAGCTTAAATATAATGATAGAATAATTGCACTTACAAGTGGAGCTAATATACAACAAGGGAGGAAAATTTTAAATGATTACAATCACAAAAGAAATTTTAAAAAGTGTAGATGAATTTAAAGAAAATTTAAAATTATATTATGAAGGTAAAATAGAAAATATTAAATCTTTCAGTTCAATAATGGGGATTTATAAAGAAAGGTTAACGGAGACATATATGATAAGACCAAGAATTCCGGGTGGATGTGTAACATTAGAGCAATTGAAAGCAATAAGTGAAATAGCAAAAAAGTATGCAGGAAGTCAAATACGGTTTACATCAAGGCAGGATATTCAATTTCATTCTGTAAAAATAGATAACTTAAACAACGTGTTAGAGGATCTAATAAAAGCCAATTTAACCACTAAAGCAGCTGGGGGGGATGGTGTACGTAATGTTACATGTTCTCCTCTTTCAGGTGTGGCAATAGATGAAGTTTTTGATGTTACCCCATATATGAAAGCAGTAGCAAATTATATGATGGTAGATCCTGAAAATCTTAAATTACCTAGAAAATATAAGATAGCATTTTCAAATAGTTTAGAGGATACAGTTTATGCAACTATAACAGATATAGGTTTTATAGCAAAAATAGTTGATGGAACAAGGGGATTTGAAGTTTACGGTGCTGGTGGATTAGGAGTTAGTCCTAAAGTAGGTATAAAACTTGAAGATTTTATTGACCATAGAGATGCTCTATATTATGTACAAGCAGTGAAGCAAATCTTTGCAAGAGAAGGAGATAGAAGAAATAGGAGTAAAGCTAGATTGAGATTTGTTTTGCAAAGATTAGGTGAAGAAAAGTTTAGAGAAATGTTAAAAATTGAACTTAATAAAGTGAGAGATGAGAAAGATCCAACACTTAATATAAGTTGTGATCAAGAAGATGTAGAGAATGAAAATCAAGGTAATAAAAAACAATGGGATAAGAAGTATGAAAATAGAATAGTTAATCAAAAAAAAGAAGGTTATTATTCAGTGTATATTCATCCTAGAAGTGGTAATATGACTACTGAAAATTTAGATAATATATTAGATTTTTTAACAGGTCTAGATTACAAAATTTCTATAAGATTAACTATGACACAAGGATTTTTTGTGAGAGATTTAAAAGAAAATGATGCACAAAAATTAATTGATTTAACATCAGATTTTTCTTCTATATTTAATATAGATAATTCAATAGTTTGTGCTGGCCCTAAAATTTGTAACTTTGGCATTAATAACTCTCAAGGGTTATTTAATAAGATAATTGAAACTTTTAAGGATAAATCTTTTGATATAAAAAATGCATTACCGCAACTACTTATTTCAGGATGTCATAATTCATGTGCACAACCTCAAAAAGGACTTATTGGATTTATTGGCAGGAAAAAACGTATAGAAGATAACTTAATTGCAACATATTCTATATTATTTAATGGTAGAGTAGGACCTAACATAGCAAAGTTTGGTGAAGTTTATGGAGAAATTCCTGCTAAAAAAATACCTAACTTTCTTGAAGAACTGGCTAATCTAAAAGTTAATTCAGATTATGTAGACTTTCCTGGATTTATAGAAAACAAAGAAGTAGAAATAAGAGAACTAGTAATTAAATATTCTTCACTTAAAGGGTTAAGTAAAAATCCGGATTTATACTCTGATTTTGAGTAGAGGAATTATAAATATAATCTAAAAATAAGGCTTTTCGAATATGCATTTATTTCAGCAGCTATTAGCCCAAGTATTTTTCAATAGTATTAAGTATTATAGGAACATTTTTAGTTATTTGTTTTTCATTTACATTGCTAATGGTAATTCTAAAATAATTATTGCACTTATATTCTTTAAGAAAACATTCACTTGTATTAAATATTTTTATATTATTTGAATGTAGCGACGCAACTATTTTATCATAATTTAAAGAACCATTTACATAAATACAACCGAAATAGCCAGACTCAGGAATATTGTACTGTATGTATGGGTGAGTGTATACTAATAAAGTGTTCTTCAGGCAATTTATACGACTCTTATATAAACTAACTAATTGTTTTGTATGAGTATCAAACATACCGTTTTATATATATATTTCTAACGCTCCTTGAGATAGTATTGGGCTGGTCATGTCAGTCCATTTTTTATATTGTAAAAATCTATCAATTAGCAAGTCAGGCAATATAAGTAAAGCAACCCTTAAACCTGGCATAAGTATCTTTGAATAACTTTTTAGGTATATTACTCTTGATGAAGTATCATATGAATACATAGGGTCGTTTTTTTTATTCATATCTAAATCAGCTGCAACATCATCTTCAACAATATAGACATCATATTTTTCTGCTAATTTGATGATTTCTTGTTTTTCATGTCTATTGTATGAAGTTCCAGTGGGATTGTGGAACCTAGGAATGCTATAAAAAAATTTAATATTACCATATTTAAATAATCTCTCTAATTCATCTAAATTTATTCCATTAAAATCTCTATTGATGCCTAGAGTAGGGATATTATTAAGTTCTAGAGATTTTATCATCCCGTAATATGTAGGTTGCTCTACAAGAATATTAGATTTAGCATTCGGAAAGGGCATAATTGATAATATGTTTAATGCTTGCTGAGAGCTTGATGTAATAACTATGTTATTTTGGTTTGTAAATATTTGATAGTTTTGAATATGTTTTGATAACACACTAATTAATGAACTTAATCCTCTGGGATCCGAAAATATAAAAAGTTTCTCTTTATATAAGTCTATTGATTTATTTAAACAATGTTGGAAATTTTTATACGGAAAAGCTTCAACATTTATATTTACAGCTGAAAAATCAATTATAGGATTTTTAGAAGAATTTTGATTGTGAAAATTCTCAACTACATAATATCCACTTTTAGGTACTGAATATATAATATGTTCTTGCTCAAGTTTTTCATAAGCTTTTAAAACCGTGCCAGTACTAAACTGAAACAGCTTTTGAATTGATCTTATAGAGGGTAATCTATTTGAATGGTTGAGTTTCTCGGACTTTATATTATCTTTAATGTATTCTATAATTTCTTCATATTTCAACAAATTAAGATCCTCCTTTAATATTGTACTAGTACAGATTATAATTTTGTTTGTTGATATATAGCTTAAACTATATTAACCTAATTGTATAGTGGAAAATTAAATTTAAAAAAGCCGGAGCAGATTTTGTAGTAAATCCTGTATATATGGAGGTTTTGATATGGTTTTGTCAAGGAAAAATAGCAAATTTAAATAATTTAGGTAGCTTGTTTAATTTTGTACTAGCACAGATGAGACTTTTATTACTTGATATCTAAAGTGTAATATACTACTATAAATGTACACAGAATGGGTAGGGGTGATGAAGTGGTTAATTCGCTAGAATCAAAAAAAGCAATATTGTTTGACACTAATATGATGCCTTGGGAAAAACGGTTTAATGATAAATTGGAATTTTCCATGTACAGTAAAAGGCTAGTTCAAGATCCGGATACAGATATAATGATTCGAATAAATCGTTATCCAGCGGGATTTATTACGCCTTTGCATACACATCATTGTGCACATGGTATGTATGTTATGGACGGCACATTAAAAACTGAAAACGGTTGCTATGGTCCTGGTAATTTCATTTGGTGGCCTGAAGGCTCATTGGCAGAACATGGTGCAACAGCAATCACAGATGTAACTGTATTCTTCATAACTAATAAATTATTTGATATATGTTATAAAGAATAAGATTTTTAATTATAAAATTATTATTGCAATATACAAAGGTCGTAATAATGTAAGGAAGGTGTTACAGTGAAAAAGGCCATTTTTGGAGGAACTTTTGATCCAATCCATATAGGGCATATTCATATTGCATACGAAGCATTATACAATTTACATTTGGATAAGATTTTATTTATGCCAGCAGGAAATCCACCTAATAAAATTAATAGAAAAATCACAGATGCTCGAGTTAGATATGATTTAGTCGAGAAGGCGATAGAATACGAAAGTCATTTTGAAATAAGCGATTATGAAATAAATAAAAAAGGGAATAGCTATACCTATGAAACTCTTAAGCTTTTTAGTGAATCGCAAAGTAATATAGAGTGGTATTTTTTAATTGGTGGTGATAGTTTAATGGATCTAAATAATTGGAATAATGTAGATACGATACTAGATAATTGCAAGCTGGTGGTTTATAATAGGGCAGGTTTTATATTGAAAGAAGTATTAAAGGAGAAAAAGCGTATAGAACAAAAGTTCAATAAAAAAATTATTTTTCTTAACATGCCAATTATAGACATATCTTCAACAAACATTAGAAAAAATATAAAACAAGGTAGATATAGTAACTATCTCCTTCCAAAGGATGTCGGGGTAATTATTGATAAGCTTCAGCTGTATAAATAGTATAAAATAATTAATAACATAAAGGAGAGATTAATATGCCAAAAATAAAAAATGTAAGGAAATTAACCGAAAACAAATATTTAAACCTATACGAAATAGAGGCGATAAATAAAAAAAATGATGCAATAAAATATTTTATTGCTTCAAGAAAAAGTAAAGATAAACTAGCCTTGTATGGTAATTACGGGGCCGATGCTGTAACGGTTTACGGGATTTATGGTGTTAACCGAGATAAAATCGTTTTAGTAAAACAATACAGATTTGCAATTGATGATTTTATGTACGAATTACCTGCAGGATTAATAAATGATGGAGAAACTATTGAAATTGCTGGTAAAAGAGAGTTTAAAGAAGAAACAGGACTTGATTTTCATGTTGCCCCAGTTAGCAATGTATTTACTCAACCTTATTATACTTCGTCAGGAATGAGTGATGAGTCTATAGCTATTATTTATGGATATGCAGATGGTGAAATTTCATATAAGGGGCTAGAAGACGATGAGGACTTAGAAATAATCATAGCCGATAAAAAAGAAGTTGTAAGAATTCTTACTGAAGAAAAAGTAGCTACTATGTGTATGCTTATGCTTCAAAAATTTCTAATGTCTAATAAAGACAATGTTCTTGATTTTACTATTAACGATCCAGGCATCAGTAAAACCCTCGACTAATTAATTTTAGTTGAGGGTTTCCTCGTGTTATAACTAACAAGAAAAAAGGGAATAAACCTAAAATTCTAAGAATAGAAAAATCTGGTCTTAGGATATACGGTAATACATGACTTTTATTTTAAATCATATTGGAATTAATCTCTAGGAACCAATGCTTTTCGGATTGGGAGAAGGACTGGGATTCATATTTTGGAATATGAAAATAATGGATTTTCCTTTAATAGCAATGGTTTTAAGATGTAGAAGCTAAAATTCTGCTTTTTCCCTTTTTAGCTTTAGCTTCTTCGTATAAATATTCTGTTGCAAATTGAATTTTGGTAGCATTAAAGCCTTCACCGCGAGGAAACAAGAAATAAGTATTATCTACTGTGGACAATGTTACACATTGTCCCTTCCCACGATAATTATATTCTGTATGAATCGAAGTCATCGTAATTGGTGAAAAGCACAGCGTTTTCTCTTCATTCTCCCCATATTCCTTAAATGTCAGAGCAAAGCCATTCTTATCATGTCTCAATGTTCCTTCTCCCAAATCAATAAAGTTCACTGCATTCGGTAATGAATCAATATGTACTTTTATATTCAGAAAATATTTGTCTTCTTCAATTTCTTGCATAACCTGATTTCGTTCCCATTCATACCAATTCGGTATATGTGAAAAATCCACAATAATATCAGGTGTTTCATCATTTAATTCCTTAACTACATAATTTTTTGTTTGCTGTTTTGAAATCAAATGCTCTACTTTTCCATACTTCGACATATGAAAGCGTTCACCGCACTGCCTACAAAATATGTCTGCATTTTCTGACGCCATCTGAAATTCGCACTTACACATAGGACATTGATATAATGCCAGTTCAATTCCTTCTGCACGTTTTTCATAGGTAATGGCCTGTTTCGTTTCATATTGCCATGCATATTCATCATATGTTAAAAATTCCTGAAGTTTTGCATTTATTTCTGATACAGTTGCTTCGGCTAACTCTTTCTTAGTAAACACCTGCGTAATAGTAGTATTAAGTATTGCGTTCTCTCGTATATTTAAATTCCATATTGGCGACTGCAGATAGTTCCCCTGCATATTAATCACTACAACAGGAACCTTTAAGTAATTGGCTAATTTACCAACTGATTCTGGTAGTTTAGAATTTGTTCCAACATTTGCATACCGTGCTTCAGGATATAAAGCCAAAATCCCCTTCCGGTCAATGACTCTTTTAATATTCTTAACTAAAGACAAATCATTTACAAATTTCCTTGTTCCAAGACATCCAATCTGTCGATATGGCCATTCACCATAGGCTTCAAAGCCTTCTAGCTCTGACACATAATTAGCCCTATGTGGAAACAATGCTAATGGTGTTACACAAAAATCCATAAAAGCATGATGGCTTCCAAGCACCAAATATGGAGGCTTTAATCCCTTCATCCGTACTTTGTTTATTCTAAGTTTACCCTTTCTAGTAACCCACCAGCAATAAAGCCATAAAAATGGCATTAGGAAAAAATTTTGCTTTGGTGGTAGCTTATTACGATCAAAAGGTGTTGTTACTATCTTCTTGTTTTTTTTCATATTGAACCCCTATCCCCAACTTATTCGTATTTTTCACGTCTACCGCTATACAGTAATCTCCTCCCTGTCTCGAAGTATATACTTACGTATAGCTGGTATCCTACCAAGAACATAATACAATATTCCCGTTCCCAGGAAAGAAAAACCTGTAGGTGTAAAACGAAACAGAAACATATTGTGTACTTGTGCCGTAACCGGATTATAAATAAAAAGTGATATAGTAATACCTGCTGCTACACAAATAAATCCAATCCAGTTAATGCCATGGGTATAATCATATGCATGATATCCTGGCAGACCAAATGCTGACCGGAGTGCCAGTTTTTGCCTTCGAACAAAAAAGAAATCTACAAACAAAAGTGCTGCCACAGGCGCATAGATACAGGCACTAATGGTCAGAAATGAACCGAAAAATTTAATAATATTACCCCAGACACACAGGGCACTTACATACACGGCCAAAATCATGATTAGCACACGATAATCAGCTTTCTTAAAGGAAGATTTCAGCATAACACCATATATATACGAGCCAGCTGCCTGAGTCCCAATATTTGCAAATGCAACCAACAATAAGGAACT
>Ga0209540_10003908_pt1 | contig 10021 bp, 9 predicted proteins | sample BarGraIncu01121A_FD_184501 | JGI IMG/M metagenome (GOLD analysis project Ga0209540, IMG submission 184501) | Arctic peat soil microbial communities from Barrow, Alaska - Barrow Graham LP Incubations 011-21A (SPAdes) (version 2) | ecosystem: Environmental > Terrestrial > Soil > Wetlands > Peat... | reverse complement strand
AACTAAAAGGGGAAATAAGAACATTTCTTTCATCGCTCTCAATGACGGATCGACAATAAATAATATTCAGGTTGTCGCTGAAGCTTCATTGTTCGACGAAAGCTTCATGAAGGACATAACAACCGGTGCCTGTCTTTCCGTGACGGGCAAGCTCGTCGAATCACAGGGACAGGGCCAGAATGTCGAGATCATCGCATCTGCCATCGAGCTTTACGGTAAGTGCGATGCCGAGACGTATCCTCTTCAGAAAAAGGGACACTCAATGGAATTCCTCCGTGAGATAGCCCACCTGCGCCCCAGGACAAATACCTTTGGTGCCGTCCTGAGAATAAGGCATGCCATGGCATTCGCCATTCATAAATATTTCAACGATAAGGGCTTCTTCTACCTGCATACTCCGATAATCACCGGCAGCGACGCTGAAGGTGCAGGCGAAATGTTCCATGTAACGACGATGGACCTTAATAATATCCCTCATCTGCAGGATGGCTCTATCGATTTTGGCAGCGACTTCTTCGGCAAGCCTGCAAACCTCACTGTGTCCGGTCAGCTTGAAGGTGAGCTCGGAGCTCTTGCCCTTGGCGATATATATACCTTCGGCCCGACATTCAGGGCTGAGAACTCGAACACTCCCAGGCACCTCGCCGAATTCTGGATGATAGAACCCGAAATGGCATTCTATGACCTCACCGACAACATGGACCTGGCTGAGGATTTCGTGAAATACCTTATCCGTTATGCCCTTGAGAACTGCATGGAAGACCTTGCTTTCCTCAACAGCATGATCGACAAGAATCTTCTCGAGAGGCTGAATTTTGTCGTGAGTAATGAATTCGTCAGGCTTACTTATACCGAGGCGATGGATATCCTTACCTCTTCAGGCAGAAAGTGGGATTACCCGGTATCCTGGGGCAGCGACCTGCAGGCTGAACACGAGAGATATCTCGTTGAAGAGCATTTTAAGCGTCCTGTCATTCTTACCAACTACCCGAAAGCCATAAAGGCCTTCTATATGAAGCAGAACGACGATAACAAAACCGTCAGGGCAATGGACTTCCTCTTCCCCGGCATTGGCGAGATCATCGGCGGATCCCAGAGAGAGGAGAATTATGATAAGCTTCTTGCCAGGGTGAAGGAGCTGAAGCTTCCTGAAAAAGACCTCTGGTGGTACCTCGAAACAAGAAAATTCGGAACGGCGCCTCACAGCGGCTTCGGCCTGGGATTCGAAAGAATGATTCTTTTCGTTACAGGAATGTTAAATATCCGCGACGTGATACCTTTCCCGAGGACACCGAAGAACGCAGAGTTTTAAGCATCGTACCTCGCCCGCTTAATTTGCCTAAGGGATGTTAAATCAGAGATTACAGCAGAAATTGCTTCAGAAGCTTTCTCCGCAGCAGATCCAGATGATCAAGCTGCTGGAGGTCCCTACGCTGCAGATTGAACAGCGGATAAAAAAGGAGCTCGAGGAGAACCCCGCTCTCGAAGAGGGACCTGATGACGAAGAGGTCCCTGATGCTGAAGGTGAAGTTGAAGGTGACAGCGAATCGGAACCTGTTGAGGAGAAGGATAAGAACGATGATGAATTCACCCTCGACGATTACATCGACGATGATGAGACCCCCGAATACCGCCTCCAGTCAAACAACTACAGCAAGGACGACGAAAAGAGATCGGAAATACCTTTTGCCGACGCATCGTCATTCCAGGAATATATTGAATCGCAGCTGGCTCTCCGAGACCTATCTGACAAGCAGAAGATCCTCGGTGAAAATATCATCGGCAATCTCGACGAGGATGGTTACCTGAGAAGAGAGCTGTCGAGCATCGTCGACGACCTGGCTTTCCAGCAGAACATTACCACCACCGAAGAGGAGCTTGAGGCTGTCCTTAAAATAATGCAGGATCTTGAGCCTATTGGCGTTGGTGCCCGTAACCTGAGGGAATGCCTGCTGCTGCAGCTTGAGAAGAAGGATCTTTCCATCCCTGCCCTGAAGCTCGCCCATACTATTATCAGGGATAATTTTGAGGAATTCTCCAGGAGACACTACGACAAGATCATCATCCGCCTCAGTATTAAGGAAAGTGCGCTTAAGGCTGCTATCGGGGAGATCCTTAAGCTGAACCCGAAGCCTGGAGGCGTCTACAACGATCCCTTCACCAGAATATCACAGCCTGTCATACCCGATTTCATCCTTGAGCTGTCAGAAGACGGCTTCGACCTTCACCTTAACTCGAGAAACCTTCCCGAGCTGCGCCTCAGCTCTGCCTACAACGAAATGCTTCGCGACTACTCACGCGATAAGGGCAATAAAAAGGAGATGAAGGATGCAGTACAATTTGTTAAGCAGAAGATCGATTCCGCCAGGTGGTTCATCGATGCGATAAAGCAGAGGCAGAGTACCCTGCTTCTGACAATGAACGCCATCCTTGAGTACCAGAAGGAATACTTTATCGACGGCGATGAGACCAGGCTGAAGCCAATGATCCTCAAGGATGTCGCCGAGATGACGGGACTCGATATCTCAACGGTATCGAGAGTGGCGAACAGTAAATATATCCAGACTCACTTCGGAATCTTCCCGCTGAAATTCTTCTTCTCTGAAGGATTGCAGACCGACAGCGGCGAAGAGGTCTCGACAAGGGAGATAAAAAGAATATTGCAGGACTGCATAAATAACGAGAAAAAAAGAAAACCGCTGACTGACGAACGGCTTACCGCAATACTCCAGGAGAAGGGGTACCAGATTGCCCGCCGCACAGTTGCAAAATACCGTGAGCAGCTGAACATTCCGGTTGCACGATTAAGAAGGGAGATCTGATGACATCTGAACTACAACAACCGCGGGGAACCGCTCTGGCAAATATGATATCTGTGGTTTTTCATCCGTTGATGATGCCTCTTTACGGCATCCTCATCATCTTTTCCGCGCCTACGCTCTTCGGCTTCATCCCCTTCACTGTCAAGAAGCTGCTCTTCCTTATCGTTTTCATCGACAATTTCTGCTTGCCGCTTTCACTGATGGCGTACCTCCATTACAGGAAGCTGATAAAATCCTACGTGATCGACAACCGCGAGGAACGGGTGCTGCCATTGGTGCTGACCACCTTCTTCTATTTTGTCACCGTATATATCTTCATCAGGTACCGCATACCCGTCTTTATAAAGTCCTTCATGCTTGCCGCAGCAATCATTTCTACTGTGGTAATGATCATCAATTTCTGGTTCATGATCTCCATCCATGCTGCAGGAGCCGGCGCACTGCTTACACTGGTGCTGGTGCTCTCTTTCAGGATGCAGACTCCCCTCACCTGGTTCCTGATTCCGGTTATTCTGATTGCAGGGGCTGTTATCTCGTCGCGGCTATTTCTCAACTCCCATACTCCCCGCGAAGCCTGGTCAGGCTTTCTTCTCGGGTTCGGCGTTACTGCTCTGTTGCTCTCTATATTCTGACAGCACTCTTATAGCCTTTTCAAGCAGTTCCCCGCTCTGCTCCATCATCACCTTACCGTCGAATTTTATTTCTGATTTTGTTAGAGCTGCCGTTCCGGTTTTCTTCTGCGACACGGTGCTGAACCACCCTTTTTCTTCAAGATATCCGGCAAGGTACTCCTGCTCGGTTTGACCCGGCGTCGGTATTATGAGTGCTGTGCAGCCAAGGCTGATAAGCTCCATTACCGTCGTGTATCCCGACCTCGATATGATGCATTCGCTGCTCAGTAGTGCCTCGCTCATCATGGGACCGTCGAGGTGATCGTAATAAATGAAGCTGCCCTCCCTGGTCATTTCGCTGCCATGTCCGGGTCTGCCGCACAGGAAGATCGTTGCCGGCTCCTTCGCCCTGAAAAGGCTCTCGAGCTTTTGCTTCAGTATCCCCCGCTGGGGCTCCGGACCGGATAATATTATAGTGTTATGGCGGTAGTCGAACGCTCCGCTTACTGCCGGAAGTGTGCCGGAGAATCTCGACAGAAGTCCAATATACATGGCGTTTGACGGTAGTCTGAGACCATGCGACAGTCTGCCGGAGACATTCGTCTCTCCCGGCAGATCGGGAATAAAGCAGTGATCATATTTCATGATTATCGCCCTGTGGATTGCTATCCCGATGATCTCCGCAAAGCGGAAGGGTTTTGGGCATGGGACCCGCAGCATGTGGGTCACATAAACCGTTGTCGCATCTTTGTTCCAGAGGCCGAACCGGTTATCGCTGATGACAATGTTGATGGAGTTTTCGCGGACTATTCTTTTCAGCTCTGAATGTTCACGGATGATATGGTAAATGAGCCGCGGTATCTTGCAAAGCATCACCAGCCACGACGGGAAATACCTCGAATAGCCTGGTCTGAAGCCCGGGAAGCTGATATAGGTTAGCCCCCGCAGCTCGTTGCGGAACAGTGCAAGGTGCTCTTCGCCGGCGCCTATGAAGATATTATTCCCCATCTCTCCCAGTTTCCTGGCCAGGGGGATCATCCGCGCCGCGTGCCCCAGTCCCCATTCAAGTGGACAAATAAGTATATTCCGGTTTTTCATCAGGATCAGCCTGAAACCTGCGTCTTGATGCCAAGCTTGCTTACAAGTGATGCAATATGCTTAAGATCAGCGACCGGCACTTTTTTCAGATCACCCCCTTCGGGCGTATCGCGTGAAATCGTATATATCATCACCTCCGCCGGCATTATCTTTTCGATGGCTTTGAGCCATGCATCAATCTCCTCAGGAGTGGTGTTGTCGATCTGTTTGCCGTTGAATGTTCCCCGCAGGAAGAGCGTCTGTATTATCAACCTTCCGTTGAACTGCTGAAGGTTTTTAATTAGCTCGTCAGCCCTGATGTTCATATTGGGCTGGTTATGTATTCTTATTGTTTCGTCAATGGCTGAATCGAGCTTAAGGATATTCTGGTCGACCTTCAGCAGTGCCTGCCTGATGGCAGGCCTGTTGATGGCTGTTGAATTCGACAGCACTGCAATTTTAGCCTCCGGGAAATATTTGTTCCTCAGCCCGATACTATCGTCTATTATCCCGGGGAAATCAGGGTGCATGGTGGGCTCTCCGTTCCCGGCATATGTGATCACGTCGGGTGCCATTCCCTTCTCCTTCATTGATGCCAGCTTCGCCTCCAGCGCCTCGTAAACGGCTTTCCGCGATGGCAGCTTCACTCTCTTTGCATCTCCCTTTCCTGTCCGGCCGCATTCGCAGTATATGCAATCGAAGTTGCATAGCTTACTGTTCACCGGCGAAAGGTTTATCCCGAGTGATACCCCCAGCCTCCGGCTCCTCACCGGACCGAATATTATTTCATCAAACAGAAAAGTCGGCATACCTGGTATTAATAAGTACCAAATTTAACATATATAAAATCATTTTGTTCGTAGTAAAAAGATCCCCTCCCTGGAGAGCCTGCTCCGCGAAGCGGAGGGACGGGGGTGGGTTTCTCTTCTTATGTACTTACCCCCATCCCAACCCCCGCCGAAGCGGGGCAGGTTTTCCCTCACGGGGGAAGGAGCACAAGCCAAAGCTTTCCCCCTTGGGGGAAACGGGAAAGGGGGTAAATCACGGAGTAATTCAAGGACTAAGTGTTATTAATAAGGAGATTCCTCGCTGACGCTCGGAATGACAAGATGCGTTGGTTCAGCACTGGTAGAGATAAGACGGATTGCCACGAATGTGGCATGATATGAATAACCCCCGGTGTAACCGGGGGTGACTGGCATACCCTTTGGTCTCAAGCCTTGAAGGGGCTTAATATCTCCGCATTTTTTATATTCAGCTCCTTCAGAGCTGACGACATTTTGTTGTCGCTTAACCCCCGGTTGCACCGGGGGTTATTCACATATGGCTCTTTCAGAGCCGATTGGAACAATTTATTCAGCATTTCAGGTATTTAAAAAAATTTATATTAACCTTGTAACACTTGATTCCGCCAGAAGTTTTAAATGTGGCAGATCAATATCCTCTATCACCACCAGCCCCGGCCTCTTGCCCGGCTCTATCGTGCCATAAGTATCTCCTTCCCCCAGCGCCTCCGCCCCGTTGACCGTCGCCCACCTGATAAGCTCTTCGAGCTTTACCGACGGGAAGTGCTCCTGTATGATCTTCATCTCCGCCAGCATGCTCAGCTTCTTATTTGATGATAGCGAGTCTGTCCCGATTACGATCCTGCACCCCTCCTCCATCAGCATCTCCACCGGCGGTAGCTTATTTTCGATATACAGGTTCGAACCCGGACAAAGGCACCAGAAGGTGTTGCCTCTCTTATTCACCGCAGCGACCGTCGCCCTGTCTGCATAGGTGTTATGCACCAGTATCAGGTTCCCTGCGGGAGTCACTTCATCCATGATCGCCGTTACGTTGTCTTTTGGCATTTGCAGCTTTTCAGACATCAGTCCTGATTCTTCATACGCTCTCCTCATGGGACCTGTGTGATCCTTCAGAAAAGCTGCCTCGCTCTCCGATTCCATGAAATGTATCGAGGTCACCTTGTTGCCGGTGCTCTTCTCCCTGAGCATCCTGAAGAGCGGCAGCGGGACCGTGTATGTCGAATGCGGCACCGGGTAAAATGTCAGCCCGGCCTCTTCTGCCGCCTTTGCGAGGTGCATCAGCTCATCCATCCTCCTGCCTGACTTCTCAGGATCGATGCCGAAGACTTCCCCGAGACTGATATAACGGATGCGGCTTCTCTTTTTTATATCGAAAGTTGCCGCAGTATTGCATATGTCTGCGCAGAGCGAGACTCCTTCCATGAAAAGGCTCTCATCCTCCCTCTCTGCTGCTGAGATAATTTCCTCCTGATCATAATTGCGCAGTTTGCGGACATTCATGAGAAAATCTGCCAGTCCGCCTCCCTCCGGGATGGCACCCTTAAGATGCGACAGCTCGAGATGGCAGTGGCTGTTCACGAATCCCGGAACTATGATGCCATTGTAAAATTCGACCGATTGTCTCTCCTTCAGCTCCCCCTTGCTCTCTTCAACCTTCACTATAGTTCCGTCATCCTCAGCGGTGATGATCGCCCTCTTCAGCGGGGGACCTGCGTTTGTAAAGATGAATTGTGCTGAGAATCGTTTCATCTGTTATCACCGATAAAGGAGAAGTTGAGATTCAGGATCTCGGCATGCTGCCAGCTGAAGCCAGGGTTGTTTCCATAGTCGAAAAAGAATCCCCCGAGGGTTGATTTCCTGTTCCCCTCGATCCTCCCCTTTACAGTATAAGTGTGCGGCCGGCCATCCTTGATGTACCTGATCTCCTGAAGATACTTTATTTTGCCTGCATCCGGCCCCTCGGCGGCAGAGTACCATGAAATGAAGAAGGGATGGTATGACTGGTCGTCAGGGTAGACCGTCACCGAGAATACCAGCGTGAATATTCCGGGAGGATAGATATCGTACGAAAAGCCCGGCTTCCTTTTCAGTTCGGGATCAGGAAGCGAGAAATGAAAATCCTTCTTTGTTTTTTCTTCAATTGCAAATATCTCTTTCTGCTGCTCGGCAGTGATATTTAATTCTATGGCGTTGAGATTAACCGAGATCTTGTCGTATATGCTGATCAGCGCCTTCGGGTCATTCATGAAATAATAATTGAGCGTCTTCTCCATCTGCTCATAAGTGTAGCCGTAGCTTTTTATAATATCTATATAGCTCGATACCGAGTCCTTCTTTGAAAATGTGCTCCTTATTGCCGGCACCGTCAGGAGCCCGTCAGCAAGGTACGAATCGGACAGTATGGCGGTAAAGTCCTTCTCGGGTATCAGTCCCCTGGCGCTTTTATCGCCGCATGAATATGACGCGGACATGATGAAGACGATTGAGATCACCGCTCCGATTGCGTAAGCTGTATGTTTATTGCGGCTATTATTCATCTTTATTGAGGTATTTTTTTGTGAGATACCTTACCGGATACCACGCTGCCCAGTACCCGATAAGTAGTACTGTTGCCGGGACAATTATAAAATCCTTCAGCTTCAGCACTATGGGATACGAATTCATGATGAGCGAATCGCTGTTCAGCTTTATAAAGCCATATCTCTGCTGCAGCCAGCATACTATGAACCCGAGCACGAGACCCGCAGCAGCCCCTGTTATCGATATCATCCATCCTTCGAGGATGAATATCTTCCTGATAAGGTTATTGTCCGCCCCGAGGCTCTTCAGTATCTCGATGTCGCGCTCCTTCTCGATGATAAGCATGGTGAGCGACCCGATGATGTTGAACGACGCTATTATGAGTATCAGCGTCAGGATGAAGAAGATTGCCAGCCTCTCCGACTGCATCACCTTGTAAAAGAGCTCCTGCTGCTGAAACCTGTTCTGCACAATGAAGCTCTTCCCGTAGAGCTTCGTGATCTCTTTCTGTACGGCATCGGCATTTGCACCTCCTGCAAGCTTTATCTCTATCGAGCTCGATTCTCCGGGCTTCTCTATGAGCTCCCGGGCGAAATCGAGGGGAATGAACATGTATTTCGAATCGTACGACTGCTCCACCTGGAAGATGCCCGCCGGGAATATGAATTTCTTGCTGAAGGCGCTTTCGGGATCATTATCAGTATCTGAAGTGCGTCGCGGGACATTTATGAAGATCGGGTTGATGAAGCTGATCCTTATGCCGAGGTACTGCGCTATCCCAATGCCCGGGACTGCCCACAGTCGGCCGTTGTCGGACTTCAGCATGAACTGGCCTTCCCACATCGAGCTGTCGATATTGCTTACCCTGACATAATTCTCGTCGACACCCTTTATGGTTGCGATGATCTGCTTTTCCTCATACTGCAGCAGGGCATTCTCCTCCAGGGTGAGGGCATAGCAGGCGACGCCGTTAATGTTCGACAGAAGCCTGAGCTTTGCCGTGTCGGCCGTGAATGTCTTTCCCTCGGCAGCCGTGATCTTCATGTCAGGATCGAAAGTGTTGAAGATGGTCGTCACCAGCTTCTCCAGACCGTTGAATACCGACAGGATTATTATCAGTGCCATCGTTCCCACGGCTACTCCCGCGACAGATACCGACGAGATGATGTTTATCACATTCTTCGATTTCTTCGCAATGAGATATCTCTTTGCTATGTAGAGCGACAGCTTCACTTTCTCTTATTTTCTTGCCGTAACTAACAGCCCGGTTCCCGTTTTATGATCTGTATAAAGATCGAAAAAATTCAGGATCATCGAAACGGGGAATGCGATCAGGTAATAAAACGGTAAAATGATGAAAAAAAGATACGATGTGTTGAGCATCTTCACGGGATATTTCATCGAGAGCCTCCACGATATGCTCCCGGGCTTCCCGTATGTGTACTTTGTCTCCACGCTCCTGAACCCGGCCCTTGTAAGCTTTTCAGCTATCTCTCCGGCATTGTACCCGTCCCTCATGTGCTCGTCGATGAATGAGGCATCTTCATCCCCGTGAACATCGGAGCCTCCCATGTCGGAAGGAGTGGAGATCAGAAGAACGCCCTTCTCCTTCAGCGAGATGCAAAAATTATGGAAGACTGTCTCATCTTCCTTTATGTGCTCCATCACATCCACTGACAGGATAAGGTTGAAGCTGCCGGGATTGTTGTATGTTGTCAGGTCTGCGGTTGTGAACTTCACCCTCCCCGCCATGCCTGCCTTGCCGAAAAAGTCATTCCCCTCGTTTACCTGCTGTTCGTTGATGTCGACGGCCGTTATCTTCCAGCTCCTGTTCATCCTGCTCATCCGCCAGGTATACTGGCCCAGTCCGGCGCCTGCATCGAGTATGCTGGCATCGGCCGGCAGCTCGTGACTAATTTTTTTAAGTGCTTTTTTTACGTGCCATGTTCTGAGAAGAAGCAGGTCGAGGAACAGATAAAGCGCCTTGCGCATGAACAGGGGACCCGAGAAGAAGCGGCCAAGCAGGTTTTTTATCGGTTCGTACTGCATGGCTGTCAGGATTTCAGTAGCTTGTCTATCTTTTCTATATAGTCAAGTGAATCGTCTATGTTGAAGGCAATTTCAGGCACTATGCGGAGCTGTTTTCCTACCTTCAGTCCCAGCTCGAACCTGACCTTATTCG
>Ga0209540_10003905_pt1 | contig 10026 bp, 8 predicted proteins | sample BarGraIncu01121A_FD_184501 | JGI IMG/M metagenome (GOLD analysis project Ga0209540, IMG submission 184501) | Arctic peat soil microbial communities from Barrow, Alaska - Barrow Graham LP Incubations 011-21A (SPAdes) (version 2) | ecosystem: Environmental > Terrestrial > Soil > Wetlands > Peat... | reverse complement strand
AGACTTGCATATGAAGCTGAGGTTATTTTGAATAAACTTGGAGGAAGTCCGGCATATGATGTAAAAAAAGCTAAAACCAGCTGGGATATAGAGCAGCTTGAAAATAGTCAGGCTCAATACAATTTCAATAATCAGGTTAATTCTAAAAACAATGGTATACGTGAACTGGAAACAGAAATTAACATACAGAAGAATAAGATAATTAAAGCTAAGGATCTTGTTGATCAGGCCTATGTAAAGGCTCCATTCAAAGGCGATCTTAGCTGGGTTATAGATCAACCCGGGGCATCTGTTTCAGAAGGACAGCAAATTGCCCGCGTAGCAGATTTTTCCAGCTATAAACTGAAAGGAACTATAAGCAATTCCTGGGCTGGCAGGGTCATCACCGGACAGAAAGTGGATATACGAAATCAGGGAAACAGTCTTTCAGGTAGTATTGAGAATATCATGCCAGCGGTAAGTCAAGGAATGATGGAATGCCTGATAGGGATTGAAAAGGGGGATATAACAAATCTTCGTCCTGCACAGCAGCTTGAGATCAGGGTAGTAATTTCTTATAAGGCTGACGTTTTGCGGCTTCCTAATGGTCCATATTACAAAGACCGTGGTTATAAAGAAATGTACGTTATAAAAGGTAACAAGGCGTATAGAAAAAAGATCCTTTTTGGTGATGCCAACTTCGACTGGGTTGAAGTCCTGGAAGGTTTGCAGACGGGAGAAAAAGTGATACTGACAGATATTGGGGAGAAATATTCGAGAGAGGAGATTAGGGTGAGAAGATAAAGAAGGGGTGAGTGGGAGAATGGGAGAAAGGGAGAATAAAAACCGTATTACTCTGAAAAACTCTGTGAAACTCCGTGGTTAAGAAATAAAACTATTTCAACTTATATCATATTATTTCAATTTATATCAAATAGTTATGATCAAACTCGAAAACATAAGTAAGGTTTACAGAACAAAAGAGATCGAGACTCTGGCACTCGACAATATCAATTTTGAAGTGAAAGAAGGCGAATTTGTTTCTGTGATGGGCCCTTCGGGATGTGGAAAAAGCACCCTGCTGAATATTATCGGTCTGCTTGACGAACCCGATAAAGGGAAACTTAACCTGAATAATTTAGATATCCTTTCATACGAGGATAAAAAAACCGCCAGGATGCGAAACCAGCTTGTCGGATTTATTTTTCAGAGCTTTCATCTTATAAAGGAACTGAATGTATATGACAATGTGGAATTACCTCTGATCTACAGAAAAACACCGCAATATGAACGGAAAAAGCGGGTTATGGAAGCTCTTGAAAAAGTTGGACTGGTAAACAGGATGCAGCATTATCCGTCTCAACTCTCGGGTGGCCAGTGCCAGCGTGCTGCAATTGCACGGGCAGTCGCCGGAGATCCAAAGATCATACTTGCAGATGAACCTACCGGAAATCTCGACAGTAAAATAGGACACGAAGTTGTTGGCATTCTCGCTGATCTTAATACGAAGGGCACTACAATAGTTATGGTGACACACGATGAGATGCTTGCTAAAACCACCCACAGGATAGTAAGACTATTTGATGGAAGGCTGGTAGGTTAAGGTTAAGGTTAAGGTTAAGGTTTAGAAAACGAATCCATTAACCACAAATGGATACAAAGGGAACACAAAGGTTCAAACAGGTCGGGTTTAAGGTTAAGATAGGAAGCTTTTCAATGAAATAGATTTTAAGCCCCCCTTGGGGGGTTTGGGGGTAAAAAAATGAGGTTGAGGTTTGGGGGTTAAAAAAGATGAGATAAAGAATAAACTAATACGACGATGTTAAAAAACTATTTTAAAATATTTCTCAAGGTTGCTTCACAGAATAAACTCTTTACTTTTTTGAGCTTGTTCGGTATCAGTCTTACCATTATGTTTGTCATGATTTTCAGTATGACAATATCTAAAATAGCTTCCGGATCAGGTCCGGAAAAGGATCTGCAAAAGATAGTCTTCTGCGACCGTGTAAAAACAAAAAGAACCATCAATGGGAAGAGTTCTAACGGATATAGCATTTCATCCTGTGGCAGGACACTCTCCGAGACATATCTTAAAAAAACCAAAAGCGCGGATATAGTATCAATGTACACCGGGGCCATGCCATGGGAGTTTATTTTGCATGGTAAATATCAGAAAAAACTTCAAAATCAGACTGATGCAGAGTACTGGGAAATATTTGACTATAACTTTCTTCAGGGAAGACCATATACAAAAGAAGAAGTGACAAGCGGAGCAAACATGGCAGTTATTACACAGTCTCTGAAATTGCTTATTTTCGGGTCTGATGAAAATGTACTGGGAAAAACGGTTCATTATACCTCTCTGGATCTTACTGTGAGTGGCGTGGTTGATGATCCGCCAAAAACTGCCCAGAATGCACTTGGAGACCTATACTTCCCTTACACTCTTCTTAAAAACAATGAAGCATTGGACGAATATATGGGTGGATTTACTACCGCTTTTAAAGCCGGTAATTCAAACCAATTTTCTGCAATTCATGATGAGACACAAGCAATAATTGCACGTCTGGATGCTGCGGATACAACTCATTCAATCTTCCTCTCCGGACCCTATTCGCAGCTTGAGAAGATGATGAGAGGGTATGGTGACCCCGAAGAGTATTCCAAAGGTTCCAGTCTCTTTAAATTTCTCCTTTATGCACTCGCCTTCATTCTTTTACCAGCCGTAAACCTGATGGCTCTGAATTTCGCCAGAATTCATGAAAGAGGCGAGGAGATAGCAATAAGAAAATCTTTTGGAGCGGCAAGCAGCGTGTTGAGGAGTCAGTTCCTCTTTGAAAATATACTTATGACTCTTGCGGGTGGATTCATTGGAATTATTCTGGCATATCTTGTTGTAGGCCTTCTGGGAAGTTCTCTTACCCTCTCGATAAATTATTTTAATAATGTTCCGCTTACATTTTCATTCAATTATGTGGTATTCGCTGCAACTCTGTTGGCATGTCTAATATTCGGCCTCTTATCGGGATATCTGCCAGCGGTAAGGCTCTCACGAATGAAACCTGCAGTTTATCTGAAAGGAGGTGAATTATGATACGATTATTCTTTAAAACTATCTGGAACAGCAGGCGCAGGAATATTCTCGTTTTTGTAGAGTTATTTATGATTTCACTTGTAATGGTGAACCTTTCAGTATATATCATTAATATGATCACTATTTTCAGGATTAAGAACTGTTATGATACTCATAATGTTGTGCTGATCCAGATAAGAAAGAAAACCGATGAAGATGAGAAGATATCTGAACAAGCTTTTCAGAATCTTAAGAAGGTCATAAGTTCAAATCCCTTTGTCACAGCAGTGTCTATATGCAATAATGCAATCCCGTATAACTATAATACGTGGAGAAATGAATTTAAGCATGATAGTGATAAGTTCTATCTTGATCCCAGATTGGCAGATATTGACTATGCTAAAGTTATGAACATAAAACCGGTAAAAGGCCGGTGGTTTGATGAAACTGATCTAGGAAAGGAAGTAGCTCCAATGACGGTGTCGCTGGATGTAGAAAAAACAGATTTCCATGGCGATGCTATCGGCAAAAGAGTTCAATATGAAAAGAAGACCTACGAAATTATTGGCATTACTGACAGATTTAAAAGAAGTGATATTGAGACTCCTGATTCATTTGGTTTTTTGCTGAAGGATAAAACAGATGCTAAAACATACTGGGGCGCAGATATCCTTATCAGGACTACCGACAATAAGACTGGTGATATGCTTGCAGTCGCCGAGAGACAGGTATATTCAACGCTCAATCCTGAGAACTGGACAATTGACAGCTTAAACTCTCTTGAAAACATGCGTAGACAGCAAAATGTTGAAAATTATCAAAGGGATTATCTTTCTGTAATCATTGCTCTGTTTATAATGATCAATGTTTTTCTTGGTACAATAGGTATTCTTTGGTACAATACAAATCTGAGGATAAATGAGATTGGAATAAAAAGAGCACTTGGATCGACAGGAAAAGGAATTAAAAGACTGATGATCAGCGAAAACCTGTTTTTAGCAATTGCCGGACTGATTATTGTAATTCTTATAATGGTTCAGATTCCATTAGTTATAGGTTATGGAAAAACAGAACCCGGAGTGCTGTTAATGTCTATTTGGACAAGTACCGCAACAATGATAATACTTGTTCTTCTCTGCACATGGATACCTGCTTCTATAGCATCAAAAATACGCCCTGCTGTTGCCCTTAAAACAGAATAGTTTAGTAATTTCGTCACTTATGATAATGTCGCACCGCATATTAGTCTGTGATGATGACGATGCAGTAAGAAGTTCACTTGGTTTTCTGCTTGAGAAAGCCGGATATGCGCCCAATTTTGCCTTCAGGCCTGAAGATATCATCAAATACATCAGTGAAACTGATTTCGATCTCGTGTTGCTCGATATGAACTTCTCCATCTCAATAAATGGTGAAGAAGGAATAGAGGTTTTAAGAAAAATTAAATTGCTGAAACCTTCAACCCCGGTTATTCTCATGACCGCATGGGCATCAGTTGAACTTGCTGTGCGTGGAATAAAGCTCGGTGCATCTGATTTCATTACCAAACCATGGAATAATAACCAGCTGCTTAAGATTATTGAAACGTCTATCACTCTATCTGCCAATCGAATTGAAGAGCCAAATTCTATAACTAATAAGAGAGAAAAACTGCCTGAATTCCAGGCCATAATAGGGGAGGATCCTAAACTGATTGAAATACTTGAGATCATAAAAAGAGTTGCACCTACTCATGCACCCGTCTTAATTACCGGGGAAAGCGGTACAGGAAAAGAACTCATAGCATCTGCAATTCATCAGTATAGTTCTAGAAAATCAAAACCGTTCGTTAAGGTCAACCTCGGGGGGATCCCTGCCAGCCTTTTTGAGTCAGAGATGTTCGGCTACAGGCGAGGAGCCTTTACCGATGCTAAGAGCGACCATCCAGGAAGGTTTGAAAAAGCGCATAAAGGGACTATTTTCCTTGATGAAATCGGTGATCTTAATTTTACATCGCAGGTTAAACTTTTAAGAGTCCTTCAGGATCAGACATTTGAACGTCTTGGTGATCCAAACAGCGTAACAGTGGACGTACGAATACTGTCTGCAACAAATCATAATCTGTACACTCTTGTTAATAAGGGTTCATTCCGTGAAGATCTTCTTTATCGTATCAATCTTATCCAGATCGAAGTTCCGCCTCTTAGGAAAAGAATTATTGACGTACCGCTCCTCGCAACTTACTTTATCGGTCAGGCTGTAAAAACTTATTCTTTACCGGCTAAATCAATCTCGAAAGATGCAACCGAGTGGCTTTGCCATCAATCCTGGCCTGGGAATGTGAGGGAACTTAAGAACATTATGGAAAGAACTCTTCTGTTGACAATAGGTGATCAGATTAAGCCGGAAGATTTTATCATGGCTCAGAAATCGGGACGGAATACCGATCCGGCAACTTCTGGATCACAAGGCACTCTGGATGCTATGGAAAAACAGATGATCATAGATTCAATTGAAGAATGTGGTGGAAATCTATCGAGATCATCGGATAAACTGGGTATAAGCAGAGCTACCCTTTACAGAAAAATGGAAAAACACGGAATACAAACCGGGAAAAATGAGTAAAAGATGGACGTTGATCTGGCTGACATTTGTATTTGCACTTTTCCTGGTACTGGCTATCTATTCATTTCATAAAAATAATCCTCTTCTATTAATCGTCTCAGAAATTGTAATACCATTCCTTTATGCTATTACAATCTGGATGATATTAAGATCTCTTAAACCTATCAGCAGCATTGGACGAAGCCTAAATCTATTGAAAGAAGGGGACTTTAATATAACCATGATTAAAACCGGGAACAGCGATGTGGACAAAATTATTGAAGTTTATAATTCCATGATAATGAGATTGCGGGAAGAGCGACTGTCTGTAAGGGAAAAGAATCACTTCCTCGATCTGCTCATCGAATCTTCTCCTATGGGAATAGTTATATTGGATCTTGATGACAGGATTATGGATATCAACCAAGCTGCATTCAGATGCTTTGGGATTCCTAACGGGGATTATAGAGGAATATATCTGACCGAACTTGCCAGCAGACTGGCTGATGAAATCGGTAAGATAAATTATGAGGAGAAACAGCTCCTGGTTCTTGCTGACGGACAGAAATATCTTTGCCGTAAATTATTTTTTATGGACCATGGATTCAAACACCCTTTCTATATAATTGAGGAGTTCACTGAAGAGATCAGGAAAGCGGAGAGGGATGCCTATGGAAAGCTTATAAGGATGATGGCCCACGAAGTCAACAATACCATCGGTTCAGTAAATTCAATAATGTCGAGCATTCAGTCGAATACTGATTCATTTATCGATACTGACAGGGAAGATTCTATTAGAATGCTTGGAATTGCCATTCAGCGCAACTACCAGATGAACAGATTTATGCAGAACTTTTCAAATGTAGTAAAGCTCCCTCTTCCCGAAAAAGAAAAAATGGATCTTAATGAATCAGTAATGGTTGTGATTGAGTCGTACAGTTCAATGTTAAAGGAGAAGAGTATAAAAATTGAAGTCAATCTTGATAGCTCTTCGCCAATAATTTCAGCTGACAGGAGTCAGATGGAACAGGTCTTTTCAAATATCATCAAAAACTCTGCAGAGGCGGTGGAACAAGATGGACAAATATATATTTCCACAAAGATCAAGCCTGTAAGTATCTCTTTTGAAGACAACGGAACCGGCTTATCGAAGGAGGTGGCTGAAAAAATATTTACGCCGTTCTTCTCCACTAAACCGGGAGGACAGGGTATAGGTCTGACACTCGTCCAGGAGATACTTACAAATCACGCTTTTTCTTTCAGTTTTCATAATAAGAAGGATGCCGGAACGGAGTTTACCATAACCTTCGGTTATAACATCTGAAAAACAGCAACCAAAACAACCTTTTTGAATTATTGGTGTTAAAATATTTTGATTCAAAATGGACGAGACTGATCTTTTAAACAGAATCAGAAGCAGACCGGAAAACTTCTCAGAGCTTTTTAAGCTCTATTATCAGCCAATCTTTGGTTACATACTTCGAAGGACCGGAAGCTTTGATGATACTGCCGATATTGCTGCTGATACTTTTCTGAAAGCTTTCCGCAATATTCATAACTTCAGATATACGGGTATTTCCATTAAAGTGTGGCTATATCGCATCGCCACAAATGAAATAAACCTTTATTTCAGGTTCAAAAAAAAGCACAGTACAATATTTGAGCGGATAAATATTGAAGAGAATGAAATATTCAGAAATTATTTGTCTGACGACAGAATTGAGATAGAATCCGAGATGCACAGGCATGAACAATTCATATCTGTCCTGAAGGAATTAAAAACCCTTCCGCTTGAGTACCAGGAAGTAATTGCACTCAGGTACTTTGAAGGAAAAGATAACAAGGAAATTTCTGAGATCCTGGATATTAATGAAGGAACATTAAAGTCTCTGCTATCAAGAGGAGTGGAAAAACTTCGTCAGAAGTGCAACCAGATTTAACTTTTAACATTATTGGTTATGGAAACGCAAAATTTTGAAAAAAAACTGACAGAAATGGCAAAGCCGGAAATTCACAATCTGAAACACGAAGATATGTTGTCAAGATCAATTATAAATGCAAAAGACAAATCAGTTGTAAGCTGGTGGTGGCTAAGTGTCCCGGTCTTTATAATACTAATGCTGCTGATGAAAAGCACATTCATGCCGGGTACAACACTGATCTCCAATATGCACGAACTTGAAAGCAAGCAAAAGTTTATTTCCCTTGTTTTCTTTCTTATTTCTCCTCTGATTCTGATAATAATAAATGTCCTGACTATAAGAAAAATTCACTTCCTGGCAGGGAGTCCAAAATCATTTAATTTCCTTGAAGCTGTCTGGTTTAATATTTTGATTATCGCAGTATCAGCTCTTATATTAATTATATACTCACTTTAAAATTCGTTAATATGAATTTCCCCTGGTTTAAAAGAATAGGTATCTTTTTTATACCCGCAACAATACCTGGCTGGCTTATATTAATCGCAGGATTTGCCTTTGCAGTTTATTCTTTCATTGATATAGACAGCAGATCGCATTCAAACAGTGACACATTAATGAATTTTGTGTTCATGTGTCTGATAATAGGGGCGGTCTACTCCTTAATAGCATATGTTACCAGCAGGGCTAGTAAAAGATAATTGACTTTTGCCCACCAACCCCCCTTCAGGGGGGCATGGGGGCAGCCTTTACAGTGCAAACCAGTAGGAAAACTTCACAAGGAAAATATTGCGAGGAGTTATCCTAAAGAGATCCTTCAAATCATTTCCATATGAGAATAAACCATTTGTATCCGAACTAGTTCTTCCTTGAGACCATACAAGATAAAGAGTTGATCCCGGCAAATATTCCCATCTTATAACAAGGTTGGAACGGAACTGCCGGAAATTGAAATCAGGATTTGACACTGAGGCGTCTGAAATACCATCATTAATCGTATAACTATTTGTTTCCTGATTGAAAGTTATTTCATCCGGACCAAAGGTATGGAACCTGTCCCTGAACTTGCCGGCATCAGGCTGGGTGATGTTTTTGAAATCGGTATACTTTCCGGCAGAAATAAACGGCTGACCGTAATACTCAATACTTAATTCAGGATTTATAGTATAGTTTATCCTGAAAGTAATTCCAAATGTCCTCTGGTCCAATTTGCCGAAAATGTAAGCTGGATTATCCTTTGTTCCCGCGGTAGTCACATATTGCAGGTCCTGTTGCTGGATGCCATAATCCGGATCAATTGAAATTGATAAGGAGTTTGTTGGTCTGTAATTAATTTCGCCATAGTATTCATGAGCTCTTGAACTCTTTGCATCACCTGATCCATGATAATTGCCCACAAAAAATGATAGTTTCTTAGAGTAATCGGTTCCAAGGTTTAAATTGAAACTCTGGCTTCCCGGCATTATAATGGATGGTCCGCCACGCAGCATTGTCGTGGAAATATTCTCGCTCTGCCTGTTGAACTGTCCGTTTATCCTCCACTTATTTTTGAACTGGGAATTAAAGTTTGTATTGTAATTTCTCGACAAAAGTTTACCTGAAAAGTTGAAGTACATCCAGTAATTTGTGTTCAGATAGAAATTATTGAATATCCAGAACGGATTTCTCAGATAATAACCCATCCAGTTGCCCTGATGAATAACATCTGAGTATCTCATATATCCAATGTCGTTGAATTCGAGACCGGGTGAACGTACTGTCATACTGGTTTCAAACTGCAGTCTCTTCTTGCTTGATTTGCCAAATTTTACTGTACCACCGTAACCTGAAAGTGAGGTAAGTGATGAATCAACCGAAAGATATTTTGCATCTGTCCTCTGATAATAACGGGCTGATGATGTTTGTGTCTCAGTAATCGAAACTGGTTTTCCCTTAACATTGCTGAATTCAGCATTTCCGGCAACATACCAGGTTCTTTCTTTCCAGTGGTGCTGAAAATCCAGTCCTGCCGTATAAGCCGCTGTATGAAGAAAATCAAGCGCTGGAGAATTGATATCCCGGTTAACTGCGGTAACTAATGCGCCGAGAATAGTCTGACCCTTGTTGAAATCCTGTTGAACCCGTCCTACAAAATAGTTTGTAAGAGGCTCGACAGCAATTTTCCTTCTTACTCCTAAACTGTCAATCACAGCGTCTTCCCTTGATGTCAGACTCTCGAGGATACCAACCGAAAGCCCTTTTTTTGTTTTTCCGGAAATTTTCATTGCGCCAAGAATCGTAGTAGATTCCGGCATTTTCACATATTCATTTGCGCCGACTGACGGATAATATTGTGGGTATCGTCCAATGCGTCTCGAGTAAAACAGGTTGTCTGAATACATATTATGGATCACTATCGTCTGGTTTGGCATAAACTGAAAGATGTTCGATCCTTCAACGAAAAACGGACGTTTCTCTGAAAAATAAGATTCA
>Ga0209540_10003904_pt1 | contig 10028 bp, 8 predicted proteins | sample BarGraIncu01121A_FD_184501 | JGI IMG/M metagenome (GOLD analysis project Ga0209540, IMG submission 184501) | Arctic peat soil microbial communities from Barrow, Alaska - Barrow Graham LP Incubations 011-21A (SPAdes) (version 2) | ecosystem: Environmental > Terrestrial > Soil > Wetlands > Peat... | reverse complement strand
AGCTCGGTGGCGATCTGGACTGCCGAGCGGGAGGTCGCGGCGAGCGCGAAGATGCCGTAGACCGCTACGAGAACCCGGCCGAAGCCTTGCCCGGTCGGAGCCGGCGAGTGCAGCGCGCCCTGGTCAACCACACCATGGTCAGCCAACCGAACCCGCCCAGACCTGTTGCACCCGCAGCACCATGACCGGGGTGATCAGGAAGACGAGAGCGATCACGACCATGCCGGACCGGGATCTTTCCCCTCTCGCCCAGTAGAAGGCGAGCGGCGGGATGACCAGGGCACCCAGTAGGTAGCCCACGAACTCGGCGCGGGCGAAGTGCCGGTCGCTTCCGGCCATCTGCACGACTCCGCCAACCGCGAACACGAGAAGCATCGTCTCCAGCAAGACTCCTGCCGCGAAAAGGAGGAGCGTCGGGCGCCGGTTCAATGCGGCACAGATCAGCGCCCACCCCGCGAGCAACAGAGCGACGACGGTGATTACCGTCGCATAGGTACCGATCACGCCCGCGATCCTGTCATGCCCGCAGGTGAGCAGCCAAAACCTGGACGCAACGTCCTCGCTCTGACTCGAGCCTGTTGAATGTTCACCGATGCGCAGACCCATCTGTGGTTCCGCGCCATACCGACGTATATCCTGTTGATGAGCTGACAAACCGACCTATTTCCTGAAGGGACTCTCTAGTGACCGCAACCGATCTGCGACCCGTCGATCCGAACGACCATTCCTCGACCTCCGAGCACGCCGTCTCGACCGCCGAGCACATCGCGCTGGCAGAGGGGGTCATGGCGAACAACTACCACCCGCTTCCCGTGGTGATCGCCGACGCCCACGGCGCCTGGGTGACCGATGTGGAGGGTCGACGCTATCTGGACGCCCTGGCCGGCTACTCCGCGCTGAACTTCGGTCACGGCCACCCAGACCTGATTGCGGCGGCTCAGGCTCAGCTGATGCGAGTGACACTGACCAGCCGGGCGTTCCACAATGACCGGCTCGGACCGTTCTGCCGTGACCTAGCCGCACTGTGCGGCATGGATCTCGTGCTGCCGATGAATACCGGGGCCGAGGCCGTCGAGACGGCGATCAAGGTCGCCCGCAAGTGGGGGTATGACGTCAAGGGTGTGCCTGATGACCAGGCCAACATCATCGTGGCTGACGGCAACTTCCACGGCCGCACCACCACGATCGTCAGCTTCTCCACCGACGAAGGGGCACGAGCAGGCTTCGGGCCGTTCACCCCTGGTTTCACGGTTGTGCCGTATGGCGATGCCGCGGCACTGCGGGCAGCCGTCACCCCCAACACGGTCGCCGTGCTGATCGAGCCGGTACAGGGAGAGGCCGGCGTCATCGTGCCGCCGGCGGACTACCTGCCAGCAGTGCGCAAGCTGTGCACCGAGCAGAACGTGCTCTTCATCGCCGATGAGATCCAGTCAGGGCTCGGGCGCACCGGGACGACCTTCGCGTGCGAGCTCGAGGGTGTGGTGCCGGACATGTACATCCTGGGCAAGGCGCTGGGTGGCGGCATCGTGCCGGTCTCCGCGGTGGTCTCCTCGCGGGAGATCCTGGGAGTGATCAAGCCGGGCAACCACGGCTCGACCTTTGGTGGCAACCCGCTGGCCGCAGCGGTGGGCTACGCGGTCGTCAAGCTGCTGGCCACTGGGGAGTACCAGGAGCGGGCAAAGGTGCTCGGTGAGCAGCTGCGTTTGCGTCTTGACGCCCTCATCGGTCACGGCGTCATTGCCGTTCGGACCCGTGGCCTGTGGGCCGGGATCGACATCGACCCGGAGCTGATGACCGGCCGCGAGATGTGTGAACGCCTCTTGGCCAAGGGAGTTCTTGCCAAGGACACCCACGGGTCGACCGTGCGTCTGGCCCCGCCGATCGCGATTAAGGCAGCGGACCTGGACTGGATGGTCGACCAGTTCGCAGCCGTGCTGGCCGACGCAACCTGAGTCCGCTCGGCCTGGTGGTCAAGCCGGCTTAACCACCAGGCCGGCTTGACTGTTCTCGGTTGAACGTGGGACCGTTCGACCACTTGACACCCGCGGTCTGGGGAAGCCGGTCGGACACCGGCGCTGACCCGCAACCGTAGGCCGCCTCTGGTTATTACGCCCTCATCGGCGCAGATCGGAGCCACGCGGCGAGCCGGAGCACCGGATCGTGGGCCAAAGCTCCATCAGTCGTCCGCCGAGGTCTGCGGTCCGGAGTCGGTCGTTGTGGCTCACCGAGCTCGACCTCCCTCCCCGACGCGAGAGAGGTCCAACCCATGAAGCCCACCCGTCACACCCGCATGTTGCGGGCCGCCGTCATAGCGATCCTGGTCACCCTGGCCGGCAGCGTCGTTGTCGCACCGGCCCAGGCCGCCGCATACCGGTACTGGGGGTACTTCCACCTCGCGAAAGGGGCCTGGGCCTTCTCCCAGACCGGACCTGCGCAGGCCATCCCGGCTGACGGCACGGTCGATGGCTGGCGCTTCGCCGTCGCCGACGAAAGCTCCATCCGCACCCCTCGGGCGACGCCCACCTTTGACGCACTGTGCGCCGGCACTGCCATCAAGACCGGCAGCAAGCGAGTCGGCCTGATCATCGACTTCGGCCGCCCGGCCGACAGTGCTGACGGCGCTACCCCGCCCGCAGCACAAGCCACCTGTGTGACGGTGTCCGCGAAGGCCACCGGTTCAGACGTTCTGGTGGCCGCCGGCGCCACCCTGAGACTTGACAAGGCGATGACCTGCGGCATTGACGGCTGGCCGGCCACCAGCTGCGGCGAGGCCGTCGCCCCAGTGCCAGCCGCTGCGGCCAGTCCGGACACCACGATCACGATTGCCGCCCCCAAGACGAGTGGCATGGCCAGCAACCCCACCACCAAGACAGCGGACAACAGCTCAACCGGCACGCGCGGGCTGATCCTGGGTGGGGCTGGGGTTGTTGCCCTGATCGCTGCTCTTGGGTTCGCGGCATGGCGACGTGGCCGCGACGCCACGGACGACTGAGCAAGCCGGCAACCGCTGTGACCCGCGCCCTGCACGACCCACGGCTGCCGCGCCTGCTGCACCCGGCGGCGTGGTGGGCGTGGGCGATCGGCCTGGCGATGGCTGCCAGCCGGACCACGAACCCGTTGCTGCTCGCCCTGGTCGTGGCGGTCGCTGGTTATGTCGTGGCGTCTCGCCGCGAGCTCGGCGCGGCCTCGCCGTTCGGAGCCTTCTTGCGTCTGGGCCTTTTCGTCATCGCGATGCGGGTGGTGTTCGTCGCGTTGCTCGGTGGTGGTGTTCCCGGGCGTACCGTGCTCTTCACCCTGCCCCAGGTGCCGCTGCCCGCCGGCACGGGCGGCGTGCGACTGGGCGGTCCGGTGACCCTCGAGGGTGTCCTGGCAGCGGCCTACGACGGGGCCCGACTGGCCGCGGTGCTCGCCTGTATCGGCGCCGCGAACGCTCTCGCCAGCCCACGGCGGTTGCTGCGCTACGTCCCCGCCACGCTCTACGAGGTCGGCACGGCATTGGTGGTCGCCCTTACCTACGCCCCGCAGCTCGTGGATGACGCGCGACGTGTCCGCACAGCCCGGCGGCTGCGTGGACACGCCGGGCGCGGCCCCCGTGAGCTGGCCCGGCTCGCAGTTCCCGTTCTTGACAGTGCCCTCGAGCGCTCGCTGGACCTCGCGGCGTCGATGGAGTCACGCGGGTACGGACGCTCGGTTCACCGGGACGCCCGCTCACGCCGGAAGGCCACCGCGCTGACCCTGTTCGGCCTTGGCGGTGTCGTGGCCGGGGTCTACGGCCTCCTGGACGGTGGCTCCGCACCCCTGCTCGGGTTGCCGCTGCTGCTAGTGGGCTCGGCGGCCGCCGCCGCCTCTCTGGCGGTCGGTGCCCGCCGGGAGCGGCGCTCGCGCTATCGGCCCGACCCGTGGGCAGCACCGGAGTGGGTGGTGGCATCCAGCGGGGCAATCGCCGGCGCTCTCGTCCTGGTGGCCGCACAGCGCGGGGTGCCCGGCATCATTGTGCAGACCTCACCGGCGGTCTGGCCGACCCTGCCCTGGTTGCCCGCTCTCGGCGTGCTGCTCGGGCTGGTTCCCGGCTGGCTGTCTCCGCTGCCGCCGCTGCGAGCGCTCGAGCGTAAAGGCAGCCACCCGGATAACCTCAGTCGGGACAACGACAGTCAGGACATCCACGCTCAGGAGATCCGCACTCAGGAGATCCGCGCTAAGAGCATCGGAAGGGCGTCATGATCCGGTTCGAGAACGTCGGGGTCAGGTTCGACGACGGCGACAAACCCGTGCTCAGCGGCGTGGACCTGCAGGTCGACGAAGGCGAGCTGGTGCTCGTCGTCGGGGCAACCGGCAGCGGCAAGACGACCCTGCTGCGCTGCGTCAACGGGCTGGTTCCGCATTTCAGCGGTGGCACCCTGAGCGGGCGGGTCACCGTCGACGGTCGTGACACCCGCACCCACCGTCCGCGCGATCTCGCGGATGTCGTCGGCGTCGTGGGTCAGGACCCGGCAGCCGCTTTCGTGACCGACACGGTGGAGGAGGAGCTCGCCTACGGCATGGAGTCGCTCGGCGTCCACGGTGACGTCATGCGCCGCCGCGTCGAGGAGACCCTCGACCTGCTGAGCCTGGCCGACGTGCGTCAGCGAACCCTGCGCACCCTCTCGGGTGGCCAGCAGCAGCGCGTGGCTATTGGCGGCGTGCTGGCCGCGCACCCACGGGTCCTGGTGCTCGACGAGCCGACCTCGGCACTCGACCCGGTCGCCGCCGAGGAGGTGCTCGCCGCCCTCACCCGGCTGGTCCACGACCTGGGACTGACCGTCCTGCTCGCCGAGCACCGGCTCGAACGGGTCGTGCAGTATGCCGACCGCGTGGTCGTCGTCGAGAACGGGCGGGTCAGCTCCAACCTGCCCGCGGCAGCCATGGCCATGTCGCCGGTCTCACCGCCCATCATCGACCTCGGGCGCCTGGCCGGCTGGTCGCCACTGCCCCTGTCCGTGCGCGACGCCCGTCGGGTCGCCGGGCCGATGCGTCAAGCACTGGCCGGCCGCACCCCCGCACGAGTGGTCCGATCGATCACCATGACCGGCCAGAGTGAGTCCCTGCTCAGTGCTCGGGCGCTGGTGGTCAACCGTGGGCGCCGGGCGGTGCTGCGCGGCATCGATCTGGAGGTGCGCACGGGCGAGGTCGTGGCGCTCATGGGTCGCAACGGGTCCGGCAAGTCCACCCTTCTGGCGGCGGCCTGCGGGCAGCTGCCCACGCGCGGGGGCAGCGTGCGCACCGGTGGGTTTGACCCGGCCTCTCTGAACCCCCGTGAGCTCATGAGACACGTGGGCCTGGTCCCTCAGGATCCCGGCCTGTTGCTGTATGACGAGACGGTCGGCGCCGAGTGCCGCGCCGCAGACACCGACGTGCGCGCCACCCCCGGCACGACGCGCGCTCTGCTGGTGCACCTCGCGCCCGACGTCCAGGACAGCACCCACCCACGCGACCTCTCGGAGGGGCAGCGACTGGCCCTCGCCCTGGCCATCGTGCTGGCCGGGCAGCCACCGCTGGTACTGCTCGACGAGCCCACCCGCGGGCTGGACTATGGCGCCAAGACCCGGCTCGTCGCCTCGCTGCGTTCGCTGGCAGCCGAAGGGCACGGCGTCCTGGTGGCCACTCACGATGTCGAGCTGGTGGCCGAGCTGGCCGATCGGGTCATGGTCATCGCCGACGGCGAGCTCGTGACCGACGGTCCCGCCGCCGCGGTACTTGCCGGCTCACCCGCGTTCGCGCCCCAGGTGGCCAAGGTGATGCACCCACAGCCGTGGCTGACCGTCGCGGACGTCGCGGCCGCACTGGAGGCCTCGTGACGAGCCAACAACCCCAACAGGCCCAGCGCCTGCGAATCCCGAGCGTGGCCGTCCTTGCCGTCCGGTGGCGGGCAGCCGCCACCTTGGCAGCGACCACTCTCGTGGGGTTGGCCGCCTTCGGGTGGCCCTTCCTGGCGAAGCCCGGGTCGGGTCTGGCACACAGCACAGACGCGCCGTGGCTATTCGTACTGCTCATCGCGCTGCTGACCGCACTGGTCATGGCCGAGCTATCCGGCGGCGGCATGGACGCCAAGACGGTCGCGGTGCTCGGAGTCCTCGCTGCCGCCGGCGGCGCGCTGCGGGTGCTCAGCGCCGGGACCGCAGGCCTGGAGCCGATGTTCTTCCTGGTAGTCGTCTCGGGCCGGGTGCTCGGGCGTGGCGCGGGTTTCGTGCTTGGCGCCCTTGCCGTTCTTGTCGGCGCCTTCCTGACCGGGGGGGTCGGCCCGTGGCTCCCGTTCCAGATGATTGCCGCCGGCTGGGTCGGCTTCGGCGCCGGTGCCCTGCCAAGGGCGAGCGGGCGCCCCGAGCGGGTGATGCTGGCCGGCTACGGGCTGGCGGCCAGCCTGCTCTTCGGGCTCGTCATGAACCTGTGGTTCTGGCCCTTCCTCGCATCCGGAGTGCCCGCGGGTATGGGGTTTGTGCCGGGCGACCCCGTGACGGCAAACCTCTCTCACTACGCAGCCTTCTATCTGGCCACCAGTCTGGGCTGGGACCTCCCGCGGGGGATACTGACCGCGGTCCTGGTGATGGTCGCCGGACGACCGGTGCTGGCCAGCCTGCGACGCGGCACCCGTCGTGCTGCCTTCGGCGTCACCGGACAGTTTGTGGCAGGTCACGGCAGCGACGGCCGACACGGTTCCGCACCCGTTCAGCGCCCACCGGAGCTGAACGCCCACTGACGGGACACACCGGCCCTGCACCGCCAGGCGTGCACGTCGGGGTGCATTTCGGGGTGCGCTGAGACTGTGTACCAAATCGAGATATTCACCAGTTCCACTGTGAGCACGGGCGAGCCACTGCCTTCCGCAGGCCTCTGGTTCAACTGTGTGCGACCTTCTGAAACGGTTGCCGGGCAACGGAATTGGCGTCTCTATGAGTCTCCTTCCAGAAGCCCGGCCGGCACCAGTCAGACTCCGCGCGCGCTGGGAGTGGCCTTCGGACAACCCCAAACGAGACAGCACACGGCAGGAATCTGGGTCCGGCATTTGCGCGATCGCGTTCTGCCAGTCATTCTGTAAGCGCTTACTTCTTGTAAGCGCTTACCCGCGAGGCGGTGACGAAATGACAACACGCAAGCAGGGCAGGCGCCCGACGACGATATATTCCGTCGCGCAGCTGGCCGGAGTGTCCATCGCCACCGTCTCGCGGGTACTCCAAGGCACCAGGGCAACCTCGCCACAAAGTCGAGCCAATGTGCTTGCAGCGGTAGAGAAACTCAACTATGTGCCGCTTCAAGCCGCACGCAGCCTGGCGGTCCACCGGCACGAGGCTCACGGGATCATCGTGCCTGACCTGATCGGTCCGTACTACTCAGAGCTGCTGATGGGCTACGAGTCAGCTGCTGAAGAGCTCGGTCAGAGCGTGATCATCGTCGTGGCGCACCCGAGTGAGGAAGCGATACGGGCCGTGCGGCTGTCGAGCCGGGTGGACGGCATCGTGGTGGCCAACTCGACGATTACGGATGAGGCGGCGCAGTCCCTCGCTCGACGAACCCCGGTGGTGCTGCTCGCCCGCCCACCCGTCGCCGGATGTGACGCCGTGTCTGCCGAGAACTTCCAGAGCGCTAAGGCGCTCACCGAACACCTCCTTGCCCATGGCAGGCGCCGGCTGTCCTTCGTTGGTGACCCCGATGGATCACCCGACGTCCAGGAACGCTATCTCGGCTTCACCAGGGCAGTGTCCATGTCCGAGACCTCGGTCGCAGGGCCGATCGTGAAGGTCGGTTTTCGTGAGCGTTCAGGTGCGGAGGTCGCGGCACAGGTCCTCGGCCACACCACGCCGCCTGACGCATTGGTGTGCGCCAACGACGAGCTTGCCCTGTCGACGATGAAGGCGCTGCAGCACTCCGGAATCCGCGTCCCCGACGACATCGCGATCGTTGGCTGGGACGACGTGATGACAGCCCGTTATGTCAGCCCCAGCCTGACGACCGTTCGTCAGCCCCTCTACGAGCTGGGCCGCGCGGCCGCGGCCCGTCTCCACAAACGTATTGCCGGTGCCCCCACGGCTCCGGAACCACTGATCCTGCCGACCGAACTGGTTCTGCGGACGTCGTGCGGCTGTCCCGAAACGGACGACCGCGACGTTCCGTGGGTCACGAACTGAGACAGAGTCACCGCACTCGGGCCCAGCCCCGACCAAGGAGGAACTAACGATGAAACGCAACACGCGCCTCACCGCATTTGTCGTGCTCAGCCTCACAACGACCATGAGCCTCGCGGCCTGTGGCCGCTCGACAGAGAAGGCCGCTACGCCGACCGACAAGGCCTCGACCGTCAGCTCGGGCAAGGCCACCGGGACCATCTCGGTCTGGGCCATGGGCGGCGAGGGCGACAAGCTGCCCGCACTGGCCAAGGAGTTTGAGGCGGCCAACCCGGGCGTGAAAGTCAACGTCACGGCGATCCCCTTCAATGCCGCCCATGACAAGCTCGCCACGGCCATCACCGCCGGCAAGACCCCGGACATCTCACAGATCGGCACGACGTGGATGGGTGAGTTCGCCACCCAGGCGCTGGACCCGACGCCCGCATCGATCGACAAGAGCACCTTCTTTGAGGGAGCTCAGAAGACCACCGAAGTGGGCGGGACCGCATACGGCGTCCCGTGGTATGTCGAGACCCGTCTCGTCTACTACCGCAAGGACCTGGCCAAGAAGGCTGGCATCACGACGATGCCGACCGACTGGGCCGGCCTGAAGGCCATGGCCAAGGCGATGCAGACCAAGGCGGGAGCCAAGTGGGGCATCGACATGCAGGCCGGCGGCCAGGGCTCCTGGCAAACGGTCATGCCGTTCGCCTGGTCCAACGGAGCTGAGGTCGCCACTGCCGACCAGAAGAAGTACACCTTCGACACCCCAGAGACAGTCGAGGCCGTGAAGTACTACCAGAGCTACTTCACCGACAAGATCGCCGCCAAGCAGCTGCCCCTGAACTCACGCGCGCCCAGCTTCGTCGACGGATCCGTCCCGATGTTCATCTCCGGTCCGTGGGAGATGGGCGGCCTCAACGACCTCGGTGGAGCCGGCTTCAAGGACAAGTACGGCGTCATGATGATGCCCAAGCAGAAGACCGCCACCTCGTTTGTCGGCGGCTCCGACCTCGCGGTGTTCAAGAACAGCAAGAACCGCGACAGCGCCTGGAAGTTCGTCCAGTGGCTCTCCGACCCCAAGACGCAGGTCAAGTTCTACACCTTGTCGACCGACCTGCCGTCCGTGAAGAGTGCTTGGACCGATCCGGCCCTGACCGCAGACCCGAAGCTCGCGGTCTTCGGCAAGCAGCTCACGGACGCCAAGGCTCCGCCGGCCACCGCAACCTGGGAGCAGGTCGCCGCGGTGTTCGACACCGAGATGGAGAAGGTCTGCAAGGCCGGCCTCGACCCGGCCGCCGCGTTGAAGAGCGTGCAGTCCAAGGCTGACTCCATCGGCACCGGCAACTAGCCATGACCGCCCTCTCTCCGGCGCGCGGTCCTGAGGCGTCTGCCGTCCCCCCAGTGGATGACGGACCCCCGGCAACGCGCCGGAGACTGGGCCGCGGCAACGGCAGCCCGCCACATCGGCACAAGGGCTCCGCACTTCAGAGCAGGGCCGCCTGGATCCTGGCACTGCCGTTCATGCTCCTCTTCTCGGTCTTCACCGCCGGGCCGGTCATCTCCTCGTTGTACTTCAGTGTCACCGATATCAAGTCCAGAGACCTTCGCACACCGTTTGCCGTGAGCTTCGTGGGACTTGAGAACTACGCCCACGTCTTTGCTGATGACAGGTTCCGACAGGCCGCGTTCAACACGGCCTACTTCGTGATCATCGGCGTCCCGCTGACGCTGGGCATCGCTCTGGCGGCTGCGTTGGCCCTGAACAAGGGGATCACGAAGTTCCGCACGCTCTTTCGGGTCGGTTACTACACCCCCGTGGTCACCTCGATCGTCGCCGTGGCCGTGGTCTGGCGGTTCCTGCTCCGGGAGGACGTCGGGCTGGTCAAC
>Ga0209540_10003902_pt1 | contig 10030 bp, 8 predicted proteins | sample BarGraIncu01121A_FD_184501 | JGI IMG/M metagenome (GOLD analysis project Ga0209540, IMG submission 184501) | Arctic peat soil microbial communities from Barrow, Alaska - Barrow Graham LP Incubations 011-21A (SPAdes) (version 2) | ecosystem: Environmental > Terrestrial > Soil > Wetlands > Peat... | reverse complement strand
GTGCTCGACGTCCCCATCGATAACGGCGCGCCGCAGCGCCCCGACCCAGAACTCCTCGAGCTTTGCCTGGGCATCCTCTCGCGGCACCTCGCCCGCCTTCACCTTGTTCAGCAGGTCGAGCTGTAGCCGGTTGAAGTCCTTCGTCCCCTCGTTGGTGATCGCACGCACCGGGATCGTGGGCAGCGACGGGTCGAACTGCGTGGTGGGCATGGCGTCGCGGGCCGAGGCCCGCACGAACGCATCCTTGAACCTGGGGTGCGCGATGCACTCATCGGCGACGACGAAGCGCGTCCCGAGCTGGACCCCGGCGGCTCCCAGCGAAAGGTATTGGGCGATGATCTCCCCGGTGCCGATCCCGCCCGCCACGAACACCGGGACCTCCGTGACGTTCAGGAGGAACTCCTGCGCCAGGACGGAGGTGGACACGGGGCCGATGTGCCCCCCGGCCTCGTTCCCCTCGATCACGAGCGCGTCGATCCCCTGCTTGATCATCCGCTTGGCCAGCGACAGGACGGGGGCGAAGCAGATCACCTTCAAGCCGGCGGCCTTCACTTCGGCGATGTCCCGGCCCGCCGGGATGCCCCCCGCGAAGAAGACGAACGGGCACTTTTCCCGGATCACCACCTCGATGTGCTGCTTGAACGCCGGAGCGACCGTGATGAGGTTCACGCCGAAGGGGTTCCGGGTCATCGCCCGGGTCTTCGCGATCTCCTTCGCCAGGATCTCCGGCGGCATGTTCCCGCCCGCGAGCACGCCGAACCCGCCCTCGTTCGAGATGGCGGCGACGAGGATGGCCTCGGAGACCCAGGTCATCGCCCCGCACATGATCGCGTACCGGGTCCCGAGGAAGTCGGTACCGCGTTTCCACGCGCGCGGCAAGTGCTTCAGCTGCGTCAACTCCATCAATTTCGCTCCGGGGAAAACAGGATGGCAATTTCTTATTCTATACCAGAGGGAACGGGGAAAAACACCCCATAACGGGGACGGGCGGAACGGGAGAGACGGGGCCGGACGCCGCTCAGGGAGCGTCCGGCACTTCCCGGACCATCCTTGCCAAAACGGTGACGCCGAACGGCTTCTGCAGGAAAGTAGTGCCCTGCGGCCTGCTCCGATGGAAGCGCGCTATCGTCGTCTCGCGACGATGGGGAGTTCCGCGGGTCTTCTGGTATAGTGATGACGCGATGGTCCTCCAGAAAGATTTCTTCGACATCACGGTCGTCGGCGCCGGGCCGGTGGGCCTCTACGCGGCTTACTACTCCGGGCTGCGCGAGTGCCGGACGAAACTGATCGAAATGTACCCCCAGGTCGGCGGGCGGCTGATCTCCATGTACCCCGAGAAGGAGATCTTCGACGTCGCGGGCCACCGCAGCATCGTCGCCGCGGAGCTCATCCGCGAGCTGACCGCCCAGACGATGCAGTACGGACCGACCGTCGTCCTCAACGAGCGGGTAACGGGTCTGCGGATCCTCGGCGAGCGCGTCATCGAGTTGACGACGCCGGCGGGGGTCCACTACACCCAGACCGTGATCCTCACCGCCGGCTGCGGCGCGTTCGTCCCCCGGAAGCTGGACATCCCGAACCTGATCGACTTCGAGGGGCACGGGATCTTCTACTTCCTCCCCTCGTTCGAACCGCTCCGGGGGAAAAAGGTCCTGATCGTCGGCGGGGGGAACAGCGCGGTGGACTGGGCGCTCTCCCTCGACGGGATCGCCTCCGAGGTGACCCTTTGCCACCGGATGTACAAGTGGCACGCCCACGAGGCGATGGTCCACCGCCTGCTCTCCTCCAACGTCCGCGTGAAGTACCCGTATTTCGCGCTGAAGGAGGTGCTGGGCGAGGAGAAGGTGACCGGGGCGGTGATCTGGAACGAGCGCAGCGGGCTCGAGGAGACGATCGAGGTGGACGCGATCGTCCTGTCGATCGGGATGCTCACGAACATCGAGCCGTTCCGCGCGTGGGGGCTGAACATCGTCGGCAGCGGGATCGCCGTCGCCCCCGACATGTCGACCAACCTCCCCGGCGTCTACGCGGCGGGGGACATCGTCACGTACCCCGGCAAGGTCCTCCTCATCACCGCCGGGTCGGGGGAAGCCGCCACCGCCGTCAACAGCGCGAAGGAGTACATCCTGAGCGAAGAGTTGGGGCGGTAAACCCTTTAAGGGACTCCCCTTCGCGGCGGAGTCGCCGCAGGAGGGGGGCGCAGTGAGGTAAAGCGCAGCCGTGCAGGTTCACCGCACGGCGAGCCACGAACGGAGCCCCCTCTCCGAGGCGGCGCAGCCGAAGCGGGAGTCCCGGAGGCGCAGCGCCTGCACCTCACAGTAACTCTCCCCTGCTGTACCTCCAACTGTAAACACCCATCTGTGGCTGGTATCGGGGTTAGCGCCGGTTCCACTCCTCGCGGAGGGTCAGGGCGCGGTTGGAGAAGACGCCGACGGCGCCGGCGGCGATCAGCGCGAACGCATCCGCCGGCTCGTCGACCGTGTACGGCAGGAGGGGGATCCCCGACGCCGCGACCTTCCGGAGGCGCAGCACGGTGAGGAGCCGGCGGGAGGGGTGGATCGAGGAGAGTCCGTGGCGTCGGCAGAAGGCGAGGTCGGACGCCGACGGGCGGTGGGTGACCAGTCCGCAGGAGATCGCAGGCAGAAGGTCCCGCGCGGCGAGGCACTCGTCGCGCATCGCCGACGACAGGAGAAGTTCCCCTCCGTAGCCCGCCTTCGATAGCGCCTTCGCCGCGGAGGCGATCCCGCCGGGCGCCTTCGATTCGATGTTGATCGGAACCTTTCCCCCGACGATCTCGAGCACGTCGGCGAGAAACGGGAGCTTCTCCCCGTTCTTCAGCCGGACCGCGCGAAGTCGCGCCGCCGGGGTGCGCGCGATGCCCAGGTTCTCCTTCGCCGTCCTCCCCGTGCGGCCGTCGTGGAAAACGACGGGGACGCCGTCGGACGACAAGCGGACGTCGAACTCGATCATGTCGGCGCCGCCGGAGGTCGCCAGGGCGAACGCGGCCGGGGAGTTCTCGAGCACACGGTCGGACGCGCCGCGGTGGGCGACGAAGACCGGCCGTCCCGGCTCCCGGACTGGGAAAAAGGGACGCATACCGTTAAAGTATCCTATAATCGCTCCGAATGATCGACGTGATCTACAACCCCGTCGCCGGCCCGAGGGTCGTGAACCGGATCGACCAGGTCCGCTCGTACCTGTCGGCGCGCGGTCGCCCCTTCCGGATCCGGGAGACGGCCGCCCCCGGGGATGCCGTCGTGATGGCGCGCGAGTCGGCGATCGCAGGGGCCGACGCCGTGGTCGCCGTCGGCGGGGACGGGACGATGAGTGAGGTCGCGGACGGTTTGGCGGGAAGCTCCACCCGCCTGGCCTTCGTCCCCCACGGGACCGGGAACGTCTTCGCCAGCGAATTTTCCCTCCCCGAATCGGTGGAAGGGTGCCTCGACCTGCTCTCCACCGGGAAGACGATCTCCGTCCGGATGGCGCAGGCGAATGACCGGCGCTTCGTGCTGCTGGCCTCCGCTGGATTCGACGCCGAGGTGGTGGAGCGGATGAACCCCGGCCAGAAGAACCTCCTCGGCATCACCGCCTACGTCTTGTGCGGCGTTCGGCAAATCCTCCACTCCCAGTCGACCCTCTGGGTCGAGTTCCCCGGCCGCGAGCGGGTCGAGGCGCAGAGCGTCATCGTCGCTCGGGGGAAGAAGTACGGCGGGAACGTGACGATCGCGCCGGGCGGGGACATCGCGGGGGAGACGTTCCAGGTGATCGCCCTCCTTCGGAAGGGGCGCTGGTCGATCGCGAAGTTCGCTCTCGACGTCTTGCGGGGGAAGCACGGCGCCTCCCGCCACGTCCTGATCCGGGAGACTCCTTCCCTCTTCGTCCGCAGCGCGATCCCGTCCGCCTGCCAGGTGGACGGAGAGTACCTCGGACCGCTCCCGGTCCGGTTCACGATGACCGACGCCCTCCTGCGGATCGTCGTCCCGAAGGAGTTCCCTTCCCCCCCGGATTCGCCCGATCACCTTGCGGAAGCTCTCAAGGGACTTGGGAAAGACGCCTGGCAATCGCAAGGTGGCGCAGACCGGTTCCTGAAGCGAGAACGGGACTCCTGGAAATGACCCGGACCCTTCCGCGAAAGACCGGTTGAGCGGAAAATTACCGATTCCTTACCTGCCGTTCATACCGGAATAACCGCTACCTATGTAAAGCCCCTATCGGGGGACGTTACTTCTCCTCGACGAACCTCAGGACGGGAAAGTTGTAAATGCGGCCTGCGCGGGGCTTCCACGCCCGCGACACCGGCGGGACGACCGGCTTGCGCAGGATCCCTTCCGCCAGGTCGATGACCTCCCCGGGCTGCTCCGGCGCCGGCACCTCGCGCGACGTTTCCAACCTCCCCGCCGTGCCGAACACGCGGTGTCCGAGATCTTTCGACGTGCTTCCTCGCGTTCGTGTCATCGCGCACCCTCCGTGGTCGGTTCCATCCCCGGCGCTTCGCCCGCCGGCACCAGGCGGGAACCACGGGTGATCCGCAGCGTCCGCCCCCGCCACTCTACATTCTGCGAGAAGAAGGCGGAGAACCAGAGACCCCCGGCCAGCATGTCGCGAAAGGGGCCGAGAAGGATCCACCCCGGGGATGAACGGTCCCCCAGCATCCGATGCATGCCGTAATCCATCGCCATCTTGGCGACCGCGACCCCGCCGGCGACCGTCCACGTCCCGGAATCCCCCGGGGCCGCGGCGACCATCAGCAGCGAGAGTCCCACGGGATTGGTGAACAGCTCGGCGAAATATCCCGCTCCCGCGATCGAAAAGCGCATCCGGTTCCACCGGGCATGCCGCGAGAGGAACTGGCGCGGGGTGCGGTACACGTTCACGTTGTCCACGGGCGATCCGGAGATCACCACTTTCTTCCCGGCCTTCCGGAACATCTCCCCGAGAACGTAGTCCTCGGCGAGGAAGTCTTTCACGGAGGCCAGCCCGCCCATCGCGTCCAGGTCCGTGCGGCGCATCAGCATCGACTTGCCGACGACGCAAGGCATCCCGAACATCCGGTCGAGGAGGGAGACGGAGGGGAGGATGAACGTGTTCAGGTGCTGGTTTTCCAGCCGCGCCCCCAACGTCTTCGCGCCGGTTCCGCGGATCAGGTGGCTCACCAGTCCCACCGAGGGGTCGCGGAAGTGCGCCATCGCTTCCCGCAGGTACCCCGGGGAGGGCGCCACGTTGCTGTCGCTGATGAGAACGAACGGGTACCTCGCGGCGGCGTACCCCGGCATCATGTTGTTCACCTTCGGGTTCAGCCCCTCCTGGCAATCCCCCACCACGATGACGATCTCCCGTTCGGGATGCGTCTCCTTCACCCTCCGGGCCACCCGCAGCGCCGGGTCGCTCGCCCCCTGGACGCAGAAGACGATCTCGTAGCGGGGGTAGTCCAGCCGGCAGAAGCTCTCCAGGTTGTCGAGGAGCCGGTCGTCCACCCCCTTGAGAGGCTTGAGGATCGACACGGCCGGCAACTCTCCGTCGTCGGCAGGCGCGATCGCCCGGCGACCTTTCCCGAGGGTCCTCCACGCGGAACCGAATTGCAGGATGCAGGCGGCAAGCGACGCGGCTACCGGAAATTCAAGCAGCAGGTTCATCGCAACCTCCCTTCCGGGTCCAGGATCGTTCGCTCCATCCCTACCTCGCCGTCCCGTTGCGGAACATGGTGATCGCCACCCCCCGGTTGTCCCGGATGCACTCCTTCACCGCCTCGACGTTCTTCAGGCACGGCAGGAGCGTTTTCCAGGAATAGAGATGGTTCGCCTTGTGGAAGTCGCCGTTGGCGAGGATCGGGTAGTTGCTCAGGCTGACCACGGAGAACAGGTCGGTCCGATTCGCAACTTCCCATGCGTCGAAATACGAGGCGTACTTCTGCCGGTGGTTCCAGAAGTAGAGGGTGTCATGGATCTCGTGGTCCGTATGGTGCGGGTGGCATGCCACCACGAGCGCGTCCTGCCCCCGCGCCTCCCGGAAGATCTCCTCCCAGCCCAGGTCGGCGGAAAGGTGACGCCGTATATCGAGCAGCAGGACATGGGCGGACGCTTCCTCGGAAAGATAGTTCTTGGTGATCTCGACGCCGGGGATGAGCAGCATGCCGTACCGCGTCATCGCCCGTTCGGCCTCCTGCTCGAGGGCCTCCATGTAGTTCGGAAAGTTCTCCTCCGCGATCGTCTTGTTCAACCGCTCGGCCCACGAGCCGATCGTGCTGTCGCTGTTGTAGACATGGTCGGTAATGGAGATGACGTCGAATCCCGCCTGGCCGTAGATGTCGACCACTTCCGGAAGATCGACCGATCCGTCCGACCAGGTGGTATGGATGTGGAAGTCGCACAACAGCATGGACATGACGAGAAATATAACGAGGGGGTACTACGGGAGGATGAAGCGCATGTGAAGTGGATGTTAATAATGGTCAGCGGGAGCCGCCGGTCCCCTCCAGCGCCCTTCTCCGCCTCACCCACCGGGCGAACCACGCGGAAGCGGCGGTGGGCGTGCGCTCCAGCGTGGCGAAGTCGACGCGGTACAGCCCGAACCGGGGCCGCAACCCCTCGAGCCACTCGTAGTTGTCCATCAGGGACCACCAGAAATATCCCCGGAGATCGATCCCCTCCCGAATCAGCCGGAGGACGACCCGAAGATGGTCCTTCATGAAGGCGATCTTGCGGCGGTCATCGGTTTCCGCGGTGCCGTTTTCCGTGACGACAAGGGGGACCCCGGCGAGCGCGGCGGCCCGCAGCACGTCCTCGAACCCTTTCGGGTAAACCTCCCACCCCGTTTCCGTGAGACCGCGCTTCGAACGATCCTCCCAGAAATATTCCGCTCCTTCCACGCTCAGGGAGGACAGGCGCAGGAACATCCGGAAGTAGTAGTTCACCCCGAGGAAATCCAGCTTGCCGCGGACACCCACGGCCGTTTCCTCCTCGAAGAGGGAGGGAAGCCGGACGGAAAGCGTGCCGGTGCGAAACGTCTCGATCAGTCCCATGTTGTAGAGCGCATGGGCGGCGTTGACCGCCCACGCGTCCATCGCGGAACCCTCCGAGGCGGGATGAAATGCGACCATGTTGTGCGCGACGCCAACGGACGCCCGCTCCCGGACCGAAGCGTGGATCATGTCGTAGAGCGCGGCATGGGCGCGGAAGACGTTCGCGAACGCGGCAAAGCTTCCCTTCACGCTCTTTCTCCCGGGCGGCATGATCCCGCCGAGGTGCCCGCCGAGGATGAAGACGTTCGGCTCGTTGAATGTGATGAAGACGCGTGCGTGCCCGCGGAGGGCCCGCACCGCGCGCTCCGCGAACCGGAGGAACTCTTCCGCCGTGGACGGATCTTCCCAGCCTCCCCCCCCCGCAAGCCACGAGGGGTTGGTGAAATGGTGAAGGGTGACCACCGGTTCGATCCCGGTCTCCCGAAGCCTGGCCGCGATCCGGACATACCGGTCCATCGCCTCCCGGTCCCATTCCCCGCGGCGGGGCGCGACCCGGCTCCACTCCACGGAAAACCGGTAGGCGCTGACGCCGAGCTCCTGCAGGAGGGCGAGGTCCTCGTTCGTGCGCGAGAGGTGCCCCACGCCGTTCAGCCTCGCGCGCCGATCCTCCTCGCCCTTCACGTTCCAGTGGGTCCAGTCGCAGCACGATGCGCCTTCCATCTGGAACGCGGAGGTCGCCACTCCCCACAGGAACTTCCTCAGCCCGGGCGGGGGTCCCGTTCTTCTCGTCAACGCCGCGTCCCTCCCTGGACCGGCCGATACGACGGCCGGACCCTGGCAACCATATTAATGCGGCGACGCCCCGCATGTTAAGAGGCAGATATACCATTCCCGGAATAGCCCATATAATGGGGACGAATCGGAAAATTCGGAGACCGCCGTGCCACGGACGATCCTCGTCGTCGAAGACGAAAAAGAGATCCAGGATCTGCTCGCCCACTACCTGCGCAAGGAAGGGTTCTTCCCGCTCCTCGCTTCGGACGGGGAAACGGCGATCCTCAAGGCGAGGAAAGAGAAGCCGGACCTGGTCCTCCTCGACATCCTTCTCCCGAAAGCCGACGGACTGGAAGTGCTGCGGGCAATCCGGTCGGACGATACGATCAGCAGGACGCCGGTGGTGATGCTGACCGCGAAGGGGGACGAGACGGACCGGATCGTCGGGCTGGAGCTGGGCGCGGACGACTACATCCCCAAGCCGTTCAGTCCCAGGGAGGTCGTGGCCCGGATCAAGGCGATCCTGCGCCGCAGTCGTCCCGGGGCCCAGGAACCCGAGCAGGCGACGTTGACCTACCGGGAGATTCGGATGGACGTGGGCCGCCACGAGGTCCGGTGCCAGGGGAAGCCGGTCGCTCTCACCTCCAAGGAATTCCGCATCCTCCAGGCGCTCCTCTCCTCGTCGGGACGGGTCCTCTCCCGCGAGGCGATCCTTTCGAAGGTCTGGGGGGAGGACACCCACGTGATCGACCGCACGGTCGATGTCCACATCGCGAAACTTCGCCAGAAGATCCCCTTCCTGGCCAAGGCGATCGAGACGGTCAAGGACGTCGGCTACAAACTGCGGGAAAGCTGACGCCGCTTGACCCGCCGCCTCTCCATCGCCGCGAAATTCTTCCTCACGCACCTCGTGATCGCCGGGATCGCGCTATTGATCGCCGGCGCCGTCGGCTTCATCCTCGTGCGATCTCTCGTGATGGCGGACGCGGACGAGAGCCTGCTTGCCCGGGCCCACATTGTCGCCGAGACCTTCCGCCCGCTTCTCGCGGACCCGTCCCCGATGAGGGAGCGAATCGCCCGGGAAGGAGACCGGCTCGGGAAGGAGATCGGCGCGCGCATCACCGTCGTCCTCCCCGACGGAACCGTGGTCGCCGATTCCGCCGTGGGGGCGGCCGGCGTCGCGGGAATGGAGAACCACGCGCACCACCCCGAGATCCGCGACGCCCTGTCCGGGGCAACGGCGATATCTCACCGGCGAAGCATCACGGTCCGGGAGGAACAGCGGTACGCATCCCTCCCGATCTCGATCGGGGGCGCGATTGTCGGGGCGGCCCGCGCCTCGGTCCCCGTCGCGGCCCTGACCCGCCGCCTCTGGCAGATCACCGCGATCATCTGGGGAACGGGATTCGCCGCGCTCCTCCTCATCCTCGGGGGAGCCGCCTTCATGGCGCGGAAGGTCACCGGTCCCCTGGCGGAGATGCAAGCGGCGGTAAAGGAGATGGGCTCCGGCAACCTCGCGCGGCGCATCCAGATCCGGACGGGCGACGAGCTCGAAGACATGGCGAACGCGATGAACCGGATGGCGTCGCACCTTGCCACCACGATCGGTCAGCTGGACGCGGGGAAAGCCCGCCTGGAGACGCTGCTCGCCAACCTCGACGACGGGGTCATCGTCATCGCCGCGGATCGGTCGATCCGGATGATGAACGTGGAAGCCGGGAAGATCTTCGACGCCTCGGAGACGATGGGCGCGGGACGCCCGTACCCGGAAGTGATCCGCCATCCCCAGGCCCTCGCGTTCATCGATGGGTGGACGAAGGGGGAGGAACCGAAGCCGCGGGACGTCTCCATCATGACACGCCAGGGAAGCCGGACGGTCCGATGTTCCGGCACGAAGGTTCGGTACCTCGGGGAATCGGATGTGGACGTCCTCCTCACCCTTCGGGACGTCACCGAGGAACAGCGGTTGGCGCAGGTCAAGAGCGACTTCGTGTCGAACGCCTCCCACGAGCTGCGCACGCCGCTGACGAATATCCGGGGGTACCTCGAGGCGATCCAGGACGCGGTACGGGAAGGTACCCCGCCCTCCCCGTCCTTCCTCGCCGTGGCTCACGCGAACGCCTTGCGGATGGAGCGCCTCATCGACGACCTGCTGGAGCTGTCCCGGGCCGAGTCCGCCCGTGTCCCGCTGGAAAGGGAGGAGGTGCCCCTGCAGATCTTTCTCTCCCGTGTCGCCGAATTCTACCGCCTGGCCGCGGAGCGGGCCGGAAAAACGGTGGAGGTGGTCGCGGGCGAGGG
>Ga0209540_10003900_pt1 | contig 10031 bp, 6 predicted proteins | sample BarGraIncu01121A_FD_184501 | JGI IMG/M metagenome (GOLD analysis project Ga0209540, IMG submission 184501) | Arctic peat soil microbial communities from Barrow, Alaska - Barrow Graham LP Incubations 011-21A (SPAdes) (version 2) | ecosystem: Environmental > Terrestrial > Soil > Wetlands > Peat... | reverse complement strand
GCTGGTGGCTATTTCAGCAATTGACATCCCCTGTTTGTACATGGCTAAACTCGTGCGCATGGTTTCGCCCACCGGTTTTTTCTCCTTTTTTACTTTTCCATTTTCTTTTTCGTGCATCAGCGATGATAACTTATTTTCTTTGCAGTAAGCGTGTATCACATCGAGGAAAACCTGTCCATATTTCATCACCTTGGCAGGACCGAAGCCGCTGATTTGCAATAAATCCTTTTCAGTTTGGGGTAAAAAATCGGACATTTCAATCAAGGTTTTGCTGCCGGCAACAATATAGATTGGCAAGTCATGCGGTTCACAAAGTTTGTTGCGAAGTACCAATAATTCGTGGAACAACTTTGGTTGTCGCGTTTCAAGAGGTTTATTGGAAAATGTTTTTGCATAAGCATTTACAGTGAAATCGGGTAGGATAAAGGTGTTTTTCAATATAAAGTAATCTTCCACACCAAACTTTTGTTTTAAACCCTTCATTAAGAAACTCTTTTGAGCTATATTCGAGAAAATCATGCGTATAACATCGTTGTAATCCGAAGCATTCTGCTTGCTATCCGTTGTAGCAGGTGATTGACGCAAAGTTTCCAGCAGGTTATTCATTTTGAGGCTGAAAAAATCCGTGGCAGCCGTTATTCTTTCCTGTAAATGTTCTTCCGAAACGGGACGGTTCTCCAGAATTCCCTGTAATTGATGTTGAAACCTGACAGCTACTTCCTGCAAAGCCTGAGTCTGGCGAAGTATATCGTTCAGAAAAGGTAATGTTTCCTCATTAAATGAACTTTGAACTTCAGTTGTCTCCTTTATTAATCTAGAAATCTGGCCTACCGCATTCTTGAAATCGAACAGTTGCATGAGGATAAAGTTACGATACAGATTCCGTGATTCATCCAATTGTGATTCAAGTACTTCTATTGGTAGTTTATTGCGCTCATGTTCAACAATCTGACGATCATTCTGTATGCTGTTGGGATTAATTTTACTCAACAATACCAAACCTTCCAGTGAACGACAACGACTCAAGGCTACATAAACCTGTCCGGCAGCAAAAGCCGCACCGGCGTCGATGACTGCTTTATCGAAGGTCAAACCCTGACTTTTATGTATGGTAATAGCCCACGCCAGCCGTAATGGATATTGAATAAATTTACCCAGTTCTTCTTCTTCAATTTGTTTAGTAGTTTGATTGGTAGAATAACGGATATTTTCCCAAACTGCCTGACTAAGTTCTATGGCTTCATCATCACCGGGACATTTAATCGTTATACTTTCTTCTTCAACGCTTTCCACCACTCCAATTTTCCCGTTAAAGAAACGTCGGGGTGTTTCAGTATCGTTTTTCAGGAACATTACTTTAGCACCAATTTTCAATACCAGTTCTTTCTCGGTAGGAAAACTCTTTTCAGGATATTCGCCCTGAATTTCGGCATCGAAAGTGTAGGTTTTCCCTTTTACTTTGGCCAGTTCTTCAGCATTTATCTGATCGGCTTTATAGTTATGTGTGGTGAGCGTAATATAAGTATCGTCACGGGGCGGAACAAACAGCGGATTATAACGGCTCTGCAGCAAAGCCAGTCCTTCGTTCGAAAGACAGTTGTTGCGTACTTCGTTCAACAGTCGTATAAAATCTACATTTGTCTGACGAAATATCTTATCCAGTTCGATATAAACCGGTTGTTGTTGCTGGATGGCCTGACTATGGAAGAAATACGGACTGGAATAATATTGTGACAACAATCGCCATTCATCATCCGAAGCCACAGGAGATAGTTGAAACATATCGCCAATAAAGATAACCTGCACGCCGCCAAAAGGCTCATTGTTACGATAACGAACATGTCGTAGAATGGTATCCACAGCATCCAGCACATCTGCACGTACCATACTGATTTCATCAATCACCAGCAACTCCAGTTCCTGCAACACTTTGCGTCTGTTTCCCTGCATTTTCATTTTCTCTATCAGATTTCTCTTTCCTTCCACAGTGGGTACAAATGGATTAAATGGCAATTGAAAGAAGGAATGCATGGTCGTTCCACCGGCATTAATGGCTGCCACACCGGTTGGTGCAACCACAGCCATTTGTTTCTTCGTTTCATTTTTCAACTTTCGAAGAAAAGTAGTTTTCCCGGTTCCTGCTTTCCCGGTCAGGAAGATACAGCGGTTGGTAAACAAGGCAAAATCTTGTGCTAATTGATAGTAAGGAGAGGGAGATTCCATAAATTCGGTTGTAAAAGGATTGTCTTTGCAAAAATAAGTAAAACAATTAAGAATCAATTATTTTTTCAAAGACAATTTACAAATTAGAGATTACGAAACCAATGATATTTAGGGGCTATTTTTTATCCAACAAACAGCATTTTCTGCGGTTTATCGGATTAAAAAGAACAAAAACTGAGGATTATTTATAAAAATCTTATTGAGAAAGGATATATATCATACCCGAAGATTGATACATTTATCCACTAAATTGTAGCAGTAACTTTCTCGGTAACAATCATATAATGACGGGCAAAATTCTCATCCTTCATATATTCAATTAATTCCTTTTGCCATTTTTTTGCTTCTTCCGATAGTGCTACCAGTTTTTTATTGTTTTCAAGATGATCGGGATCATTCTTTTGAAATTTTGCCATATCATGAAATTCATCCAGCCATTTTTCATACATACTCATAAATTTACTTTGTTCCGGAGTCAGTTTAAATTGATCCTTTTTATCCAGAATCACTTCTGAAAATTGCGATCCTTCTGCAAATTTCGAAACTTTTGAAAATCCTGAAGCTGAAAGAGTTGCAGCTCCGACAAGAAGGCCAAGTTTAGCCAAAAAATCACGACGATTTGAATCGTATCCGTCCATATATATTTTATTTTATCATTTCAAATAAAGGGTTGGTAGTATTTGAAATCTTGATTGATTATAAAAAAACTTTTATTCGTTGAAAAATATCGTAACCAACTAATATTGAATAGCATTATTACCCTAAAACTTGTATAACGGTTCCTTACATTTTACAATTCTCATATTAGTCTACACTATAATAATTTTTTCCATATAAATGTTCAATGTACAACTGAATATATTTCAAAAAAAATGGTTTCAAACTATTATTAAGTAAATATGCAATGTACACATGAGTTCACCCGATAGTTAACTTAAGTTTCCACCTATCCGGCTATATATTTTTTCAGGTTTCCATACTATTTCTTTCATTAAAATCATTCTTACTGTTTTTTTGGTTTCAACAAATCCGTTTTGTTTAAGAAACGTAAGTCACACATTATTATAGGAATAAAGTGCATCTTTGTCAATTTTCGTATACTTTATCTTCATTAATTCCAAACCCGCCTCCACGGTATCGGCAAATATTAATTCTTCTTTCAAATTGTCAATTAATTGGCAAAATCCCTTCTTGTCTTGCTTTATAAACATCGATGATAGTAAACATCCCACTTTCAGCAGTTCCCGATTTGCTATATGCTTTACTATATTCATCTCGTCCCAATTTTGTTGCAGCGCTAAATGTTGATTCTAAAGTAAAAATACTTTCTAATGTCGATCTACCCAATAAAGTTGTTTCAATAAACAACGTTTCACTTTTTGAATCAGGCTTCGAAACACCCACTATCACATGTCCGGGTAATATAACAATATAAGGTCTTAGTCCTACATTTTCGAATAAAGATGCCAAAAGAATCGATCCATCAATACTATTGGCAGATTTTGTTTTAAGAGTCATACTAGGAAGTCGAACCCTTTGAGTAAAACCTTCACCAAAACTAATTGGTCTATTGATATAGGAGATGCCTTCGTCTCTTACGATATTAAATATTGCTTTTACTAAATTTCTGAATTCAGTGTTATTCATTTTAGCTACCAGGCCAGTATTTCCATCTGTTTTTGCTTTAACTTTGCTTATTAATGCTACTACCGATTCATCTTTTGGACATACCCATGATGCAATTAATTTAGTACAATCCAGATTTTTTATTTTCCAGGGTAATTCATCACAGGGATGCACTTTTAAACTCCATGTATTCAAATAGATTTCATTATTTTGTTCATCTCTTACTTTTACCATTAATGTAGCATTCGTGGTGGTAAACACTTCCATCAATTTATTTGAATATGGCGTAATTTCCAAATCCATAATACTACCACCTGCTACAGTTATCGTCTGACTTTCTAAAGCTCCGAATTCAGCAAATCCAAACGAAACCACCAGATTTTTACTTTCCAGAGCCGAATTACTAATGGTAAGCTCAAAAAGACCTTGTTTCGTGTTTTTCAGAAATAATAAATGCACCGGAAACACTTCTTCTACATCGAAATATACTTTGACAGATGTTTGTAGACTTTTCGAGCTGTTGATAGTATGCTGTTTTCTATATTCATATGTGACAATAAAGGTGATAGCAACCAAGGCTATAAACACGCTTAGAATAGTGATATATAGCTTTTTGGAGTTACCTGTTCTAGCCTTTATGTTATGTTGTGTATTTTTGGGGAAGTTGGAAGTTGTATCAATTGCTTCCGGTTTATTCAGTACCTTTTGTTTCTCCTTTGTAAATTCATCTTCACTTATAATTCCCTCATCCAATAGCTTTTTTAGTTCCTTAAGACTTTCGTATTTATCCATATTATCATTTTTGTTTATTGCTATCATTCACCCAGTATGTTTGGGGTAGAACTGATTTTTATCCTAAGTTTCCACCTATCCGACTATATATTTTTTCAGGTTTCCAGTCTATATCTTTCCCCAGGATCATTCTTGTTGCTTTTTTGGTTTCAACAAATCCGTTTTGTTTAAGAAACGTAAGTCCCACAGTATTATTGGAAGGAAGAACAGCTTTGTCAACTTTTGAATATTTTATCTTCATTAATTCCAAACCTGCCTCCTCGGTATCGGCAAATATTAAACCTTCCTTAAAATCAGGTATATAGTATCCAATAACCTTATTGTATTCGATATATAATATGGAGTTAGCAAGGAAATAAATTAGCAATTTTTCACGATTTTCACCGGATATTTTTTTATCCAATTCATAAATCCTGCTGCGATAGTCTTCCGTAAATGAAATTATATTTTTTGAAACCGGATATTCGATCCAGGGCTTTTCTCTTTGAAAAAATGAATATTCGGTTACTATTCTAAATCCGGCTTTTAAATAAACAGGTTTTCCTAATTCTGTTGCAATAAGCGAACAAGTTGCTATCGAATCCCTGCTGAGGCTTTCTAACAGTTTGTTTACAATGGCTGAGCCTATACCTTTATTTCTATAATCGCTGCCTACAATGATATGTGCAATCCAACTTGTATTATCAAAAACGATAGAAGTACCAGTACCGACAATATCATCGTTTATTTGCGCTTTTATTGGATTACAGATTGAGGATTTGATATAAAATGATATATCGGGAATTATATCCGGCCAATCCTCAGGCTGTAAATTCCTGATCTTATCTAAATCAGGAGTTATTATTGTATCGAACTGCATATTTTCAATATTTAACATGTAACGAACTGGCGGTACAATTTAAAAAGTGAAAGACGTAATCAACTGAGTATTTTTAATACCTCATTTCACCGCTTTTCACTTGTTATTCTTTTGCATGGCTGTTGCCTTGCTTCTGATCCGGCGTAGTAAGTAGACTCTACGCCGGACAGAATTTATATCACTGGTAGTATTGTCATTGTATTACAATTTTTTCAGTATAAGTTTTCAAACCATAAGTGACTTTCAATAAATAGATTCCTTTATGTGATTTGGATAAGTCTATTTCGTTTGATTTTTGTTGGTTAAGCTTCGAATTTGAATAAATTTCTTTTCCAAGCGTATCATAAATTTTCAAATTTTGTATATTAAACTCTGTACTCTTAACCTCAAATTTACCGTATGAAGGATTCGGAAAAATACTAATTTCCTTACTATTATCATTTTGGAGCTGAAAAATACCTGTATGAACCTGAGATTTGAAATGAATATCATCAATTTTTAAAACCGAACCTACAAAAGTAACTGCCGAATCGGCCCAGTTTGATGATGATATTTCTACAATTGCTGTATCAACTGGTTGATAGGCTTCAATAGGTATTTCCACGTATTTATAGTTAAGAGACTCATGTAAATTTATCATTGTTCCCCATACATTCCAACCATTCTTCTTTAAATTTAACATGACGTAAGCGCTGTCGTTTCCCGATGGAGCATATTTATAATAAAATGCTAAAGTGTCAATTTGATTGCTAAATGGATAGCCACCACGTTGATGACAATCGCCATTACAATTTCTAGGATAATAACCTGTTGAAATCATGCTTCTTCTTGCCAATTGCTTATTTCTTTCGTTAGTTCCCATAAAGGTTTTTAATTCAATTGCGTAATCACCTTTATGGGCATCGGTTGTTCTACTAATTGCATCCATATCATTGTTTTCAACATACCAATTTGTAGGAGTGTAAAGACTTTCACTTTGCCAAAGTTCAAAATCGCCATTCAAACCTGTGGGTTGGCTGGTAACTCCAGTTAATGTTACATCGTCCAATATTAAAGAGCTTCCAGCAGGTCCATGAGGCTGGCCATCACTTTGACCCATTCTGCACGAAAGGGCAGCAAAAATAATTGAATCGGGAGTAACAGTTAGCGCAGGACTGAAAGTGAAATTAAACTGAGTATAATTGTTTTGAATTCCTCCAACTTCAAAAAAATATGTCCCAATATTGGTTCCTCCATGGCTGAATGCTACTATAATTGTTCCGGCATCGGAAATAGCTGCAACATTATACTTATAATATCCACTTATTCCTGTTGGTATTTGGTTATAAGGCACTCCTCCATGCCATGTTGATGGTTCACCCTGCGTGCTTTGATTGTTAACAATATAAGCAAACATGGTATCAGTAGTCGATGCAGTGGTAGTAAGTTGCAATGCATAAGTTCCAGTGTATGCATCAGTACTTTTGGTTACATTAAAAGGTATTCCACTTTGAATTGTATTGTAATTTGAATTGTAGGAATAATTTATAGGATAATCATAATTACTTGAATTCCAGTCTTCAAAATTTCCATTTGGAATGGAATTTTGTCCATTTGCTGCAATAACTAAATACATTAAAGATAGAAGAAATAAATGTTTTTTCATAATACTAATTATTTATTTCCTACTCATATGGCTTTTCGGTATCGCCCCGTTTTTGAAGTGGTTACTGGTCTCCATTTTTATTGTATCATTTTTTTTGACAATTAAACTGAATTTAGTAATATAACAAATAAAAAGTATTTTTGATTTTTTTATAAGTATAAATAAATCTTTTAAATTTTTAATCCCCATTAATCAGGTTGTTGTTCTTCGCACGGAGTCCAGTAGTATAATCTGTTATTATTAATCATGAATAATATTAAGCGGTAAAAATGCTAAGGTTCAATATGTTAAATGTGTTGTTTTAATTATAATTATCTGAATCGAAAGTTGTTTTCTTTTGGTTATGTTATCCTTTTTGATTTCCTTTGCTAAACGATTAATGAAACTTAATCAGTCAAAAATAAGTAAAGTATTTTCAATTTCCAAATTTATTATTTTTAATCTATCATATGGAAAGACTAAAACATATTCTCAACACATTTATTATAACGCTTATCTTGTTGACCTTAACTACTGAAGCATTCGCGGAATCGCCCTATAAAAAAAGCATTTATACCGCATTTATTAATCGCGATATGACTAAATGGAGCAATGTTATCCAAGCCATCGAAAAGTCTGATAACACAAATACGGTTGAACAAAAATTGGAACTTATTAACTATTACTACGGGTATATTGGTTATCTAATTGGAATAAAACAATTTGAGCCTGCAGAAAAATTGCTAACGAAAGGAGAAAAACTAATAAAACAGGTTCTCCATGATTCACCAAATAACGCCACTGCCTATTCTTTCAAAGGCACTTTTATTGGATTCGATATTGGTATTAACAGATATAAAGCAGTCTATTTAGGAACGGAAAGTAATTTTTATGTAAATAAAGCTTTGAAAATAGATCCAGAGAATATTCAAGCTTTAATCGACAAAGGAAACATCCTGTATTATGCACCCCGTTTACTTGGAGGCGATAAAAAAGAAGCATTGGTTTATTTTATTAAAGGAGTTAAAATAATCGAAAAAAACAAAGATACTTTCCATAACTGGGTATATTTGAATTTACTTTCCATCATTGCCAGTGCTTACGAAAAGACTGATAACCTGAAAGAAGCGAAACTTACTTACGAAAAAATTATCAGGAATGAACCTGATATTAAATGGGTGAAAGAAGACCTTTACCCGAATTTGTTGGCAAAAATTAAATCCTGATATCTTCGTGTTTATTTTTATGAGTTGATTTCTATGCCTATAATCCTGAAAAAATCAAACCGGAAATGAACTTCAATAAGTTTGCAAAATATGCTTTGAGTCCGCTGGGTTGGAGGTTTAAGCCACAAAGGAACACAAAGAAATCTACTAACAAACGACATTGAATTATACGTTCCGAATTACTTAAATCAATAGAAACCAATTACTCATGTGTGAATGGTGTAACTATTTATTTGAATTATGTAACATAAGGGGGGTTAAAAGTTCTCACCTTTGCAAAGTGGAAATTAATTCACAAATAAAAAACATTCAAATGAAAAAGTTAAGATTCAGTATAATGACAGCATGTATGTTGCTGTTATTTGTTCCAACACAAATGAGAGCTGAAAATGAAACAACTTCAGTTACTGTAAAAACAACCAATACTATTGAACCAGCAGAAAACAATTCTAATGTTGCAGCTAATACTGTTGAAATCTCTGCAGCCAATACGCAACTCGAAAGACTTGAAGAAATTAAAGCAATGGATATGTCAACCATGAGCCGTGCTGAAAAGAAAGAATTGCGCGAAGAAGTGAGAACAATTAAAGAAGAAATGACCGCCCGACAACAAGACGATTATGATGGTTATCATCATCATGGTGGTGTTTATATTTCAATCGGTGGTGGAGTACTGTTAATATTATTGTTGATTATTTTACTTTAATCAGACTGATAAAAATTGAATAAGTAATTGCTATTATTAGCCTGAAAACATAATATCAATAATTATCCCGTATCTGGTTTAAAACAGGTACGGGATTGTTATTATTAAAAAATAAATACCTCGTATTTTGTCAGATTATCTAATGTCTACAATTATTCCTAACCATATTCAATTGCCATTCAGTTTACGGGGAGGTAATTAAATATAAAAATTGCGCGGTCTAAACGTCCATAGCTATTTCAATATTTTGACTTGTAGTAATGGGCACAACTATTAAAATTCTATTAAAATGATTATATAATATGTATAACATCTATAATTATAACTAATTTTACCGCTACTATTAAACCTTCTTATAAATATACCATCTGATAACACTTAGCAGGAAGCTTTAGAGTATTATAATTATTAAAATTAGGTATTAATTAATCCCATTCTCACATATGAAAAAAAAGACAACTATCGTGATTGCCGTTATTATTGTATTGATAATTGCTTTCTTTTTGAGAATGGCTTTTACAAAATCAACGGATAAAGATAAAAAAGTAGATTCGAAAGAAAAAGCGCAAAAGAAAGTAGATGCTTTTGTTGTGAAACCTTCGCTACTTATTAATCAGATTTCTATTACCGGTTCATTACTGGCTTTCGAGGAAGTAGAGTTAAAAAATGAAGTGGCTGGAAGGGTAGTCTTTATAAATTTACCCGAAGGAAAATTCGTAAAAAAAGGAAGTCAATTAGTGAAGCTATTTGATGATGACTTACAGTCCACCTTACGGAAACTGGAATCACAACTTGCCATACAGCAACAAATATATAAAAGACAAACGGAATTGTTGAAAGCTAACGGGATTAGTCAGAATGACTATGAACAAACCGGACTACAGTTGAATTCCATCAAGGCTGATATAGAAGTACAAAAGACTTTGATACGCAAAACAGAAGTGTTGGCACCCTTTGATGGTATTATCGGATTGC
>Ga0209540_10003898_pt1 | contig 10032 bp, 4 predicted proteins | sample BarGraIncu01121A_FD_184501 | JGI IMG/M metagenome (GOLD analysis project Ga0209540, IMG submission 184501) | Arctic peat soil microbial communities from Barrow, Alaska - Barrow Graham LP Incubations 011-21A (SPAdes) (version 2) | ecosystem: Environmental > Terrestrial > Soil > Wetlands > Peat... | reverse complement strand
TTGAGACAGGCTTGCGGCGCTTGCTCTACCAATGGCGGCACATGCCCGCCGACATGATCGTGGACGGCTACCTCAGCTGCCCGCTAGTGATACACAGCACCGGCTTAGGTCTGGCCGAGGATGTAGACATCGTCAAGACGGACGAGGACAACGAGATCGTGTCCCGGCACTTCTACCGCCAGATCGTCGAACCCCAGGATATCGAGAAAATCCAGCTGCCCCGGGTCACCTACGACCGTGAGGCGACCGAGGAGAACTATGGGCGCATGTGCAACCTCTTCGGCGACATCCTGCCAGTGCGCAAGGTGGGCAAGAAGGGGACGTGGTTCGCGCCCTGGGACGAACTTATTCGCTGGTGGGGCGTCGAAGACGCCATGCGCGACCTGGTGGACCGGCCGGAGATGGTTGAAGCTGCCATCGTGCGCCTGGTCGACGCCTACCTGTGCGAGCTGGACCAATGGGAGAGCCTAGGCTTGCTCACGCGTAACGACGACAACACGCGCATCGGCTCAGGCGGCTACGGCCACACTGCGGCGCTGCCGGGCAAGCAGTTCAACCCCGACAGGGTCCGGACGCGTGACTTGTGGGGCAGCGCCACGGCCCAGATCTTCGGCTCTGTTTCCGCGCGCATGCACTGGCGCTTTGCGCTGCAACACGAGCTGCGCTGGCTGGAGCGTTGGGGCCTTACCTACTACGGTTGCTGCGAGCCGCTGGACATCAAGATGGGGATGCTGCGCAAGATCCCTAACTTGCGCAAGGTCTCGATGAGCCCGTGGGTAGACCTCGACCGGGCGGTGAAAGAAGTCGCGGGCGACTACGTCTTCTCGCGCAAGCCCAGTCCCGCCGTCCTGGCCGAGGACAACTGGCATCCGGATGCGGCACGCGCAGATCTGGCGCACTTCCTCGACAAAGCGCGCGGCTGTCACATCGAGATCATCATGAAGGACGTTTCGACGGTACGCTACCGGCCGCAGCGGCTCTGGGAATGGGAAAAGATCGCCATGGAGCTAGTGCGGGCAGACTGAGTATTCCAGCAAGGACAACCTCTCATGCCAGACTTCAAACACTATACGTTGCGCCAGTTGGACGAGGCTTTGCTCGCGATCGAGCAAGCCGTCTATACACCGGTGGGCGACCTCGCAATACGCGCCTGGTGTACGCCCGAGCCGCTGCCCTTCGCCGAGCGCATGAACGGCAGCGAACGGGCGCTCAGGGTAGGCGACAAGTGGGGCGATCTGTTCGATTGCGCCTGGTTCCACTTCACCGGTCGGGTGCCCTCGGCGGCGGCCGGCAAGAAAACCGTGCTGTTGCTCGACGTCCATGGCGAGCTGTGCGTCTTCGACGAGAACGGCACGCCAACGCGCGGGCTGACCACCGGCACGTCCGCCTTTGACTTCACGCTGGGCCTGCCCGGAAAACGCGTGCTGCCGTTGAGCGAACGCGCGGAGGGCGGCGAGCCGGTTGAGGTGTGGGCCGACGCGGGGTGTAACGACCTGTTCGGCAATCTGCAGGGCGGGGGCACGGTCCGCGAAGCCTGTATCGCGACCTGCGACGAGACGGTGCGCGGCCTCTACTACGACTTCGAGGTGCTGCTGGACTTCCTGAAGACGCTGCCGCCCGACTCGCCACGCTACGAGCAGGTGCTGACCGGCCTCAACGATGCGCTACACGCGCTCTATGGCGGGATCCCGCAGGCAGCGGGCGCGGCGAGGGAGCTTATGGCCCCGCACCTGGCGCGGCGCGGCGGCGACCCGGCGCTCAACGTCAGCGCAGTGGGCCATGCGCACATGGACCTGGGCTGGCTATGGCCGGTACGCGAGACGATGCGCAAAAGCGCGCGCACCTTTGCGACCGCGATTGCCAACCTGGAGCGTTATCCTGACTACGTGTTCGGCGCGAGCCAGCCGCAGCAGTACCAGTGGATGAAAGAACGCTACCCGGCTCTGTACGAGAAAATCAAGCAGAAGGTGCGCGAGGGGCGCATCGAGCCACAGGGCGTGATGTGGGTTGAAGCCGACACCAACGTCTCTGGGGGGGAAGCGCTGGTGCGCCAGGTGCTGCAGGGCAAGCGCTTCTGGCAGGAGGAATTCGGCGCGGAGGTGGATTACCTGTGGCTGCCGGACGTGTTCGGCTACAGCGCGGCCCTGCCGCAGATCCTTCGACGGGCGGGTGTGCCCTATTTCTCGACCCAGAAGCTGTCCTGGAGCCTGATCAACGTCTTCCCGTACCACTCATTCCACTGGCAGGGGATAGACGGCAGCCAGGTGCTGGCGCACATGCTGCCCGAAGAGACCTACAACAGCCCTGCCTTGCCGCGTTCGGTGCGCAAGATCGAGCGCAACTACAAAGACAAGGGGGTCTCCGGGCATAGCCTGCTGGTCTTTGGCATCGGCGATGGAGGCGGCGGCCCCGGCGAGGAGCACCTGGAACGCCTGTGCCGGCTGCGTAATCTGGAGGGGCTGAGCCCGGTAATGCAGGAGCCGGTGGCGGCTTTTATCAGAAAGTGGTGCAAGGATGCCGGGCGCTTCCCCACCTGGACCGGCGAGCTATACCTGGAGCGGCACCAGGGCACGCTGACGACAGAGGCGCGCAACAAGTGGTACAACCGCAAGTTGGAGCTGGCCTTGCGCGAGCTGGAATGGACGGCGGTCGTCGCGGGGATGGTCGGCAAGAAAGCCTATCCGGCCGGCCGGCTGCAAACGATCTGGCGGGAGATTTTGCTGTACCAGTTCCACGACATCCTGCCCGGCTCGTCGATCAAGCGGGTGTACGATGAGAGCCTGGCGCGCTACGCGCTCCTGCTCGACGAGGTAGAGGACCGCATTGCGGACAACGACGCCTGCCTGGCCGGACAGATTGACACGCTGGGCATGGTCGCCCCGCTGCTGGTGCAGAATTCGCTGTCCTGGCCGCGCCACGAATGGCTGCAGGCGGGCGAGGGGTGGTTTCGGGTAACAGTGCCGCCGATGGGCTATGCCGTGGTCGACGCAGTGGTCGATACAGTCGACAGGCCGGCCGGCAGCCCAGTCAACACAGCCGGCTCGCTTCAGGGCGCGCCGGCGCTCGTGGCGACAGAGCGCAGTTTGGAAAACGATCTGTTGCGCGTGCAGTTCGGTGAGGACGGGGACATCCACTCGCTCTACGACAAGCGGCTCAGGCGCGAGCTGATCCCGGCCGGACAGACTGCGAACCGGCTGGCCGTTTACCGGGACCTGGGCGACGCCTGGGACTTCCCGATGGATTACGCCGAGCAGACGCCGCGCAGGCTGGCGCTGGTCGTATCGGCCGCCAGGGTGGACGGCCCGCGCGCCATCCTGCAACAGACCTACCGGCTGGGCCACTCGGAGCTGCAACAGGAGATCATCTTGACTGCCGGCAGCGCGCGCCTGGACTTCGTCAGCCGGCTGCACTGGCGCGAAACACAGGCCATGCTGCGCACGAGCTTTCCGGTGGCAGTCCACAGCGAGGAAGCCACCTACGAGATCCAGTTCGGCCACGTGCGCAGGCCCACGCACAGCAACACCACCTGGGATCTCGCGCGCGACGAGGTGGTCGGGCACAAGTGGGTCGATCTCTCGCAGCGTGATTATGGGGTGGCGCTGCTGAACGATTCCAAGTACGGGCACAAGGTCAAGGGCCAGGTGATCGACCTGAACCTGTTGCGCAGCGTGCCCTACCCCGGGCCACGGCTGGTGAACGACGACGATGTGGCGCCGGGCGAGCCACATCACGCCTTCACGGACCAGTGCGACCACCGCTTCACCTATGCGCTGTTCCCGCACCCAGGCGATCACGTAGCCGGCCGCGTGACACAGGCGGCGTACGAGCTTAACGTGCCCATGCGAACGCTTGCCGTGCCGCTCCAGGGCGGACGCCTGCCTGCGCTGGCCTCGTTCCTGGAGATCGACGCCGCGAATGTGATCGTGGAAGCCATCAAGCAAGCCGAGGATGGCGAGGACATTATCGTTCGACTGTATGAGGCCGAGGGCCAAGCGGCGCGCGCGAGCGTACATTTCGGCTTCGCCGTGGCGGCGGCGTGCGAGACGGACCTGATGGAGAAGCCACTGGCGGCGCTGGCGCTGCAGGAGGACCGGCTGCAGCTAGAGTTTGGGCCTTTTGAGATCAAGACGCTGCGGGTGGAAGTGGCGCAGATCGCGCCGCTGGTCGACTTGGATTAATTCGTAATGTCGGGTACAATTGGCACCTCCGGCAGCAGATCGTTTGCCACCGGCCAAGCAAAGAGGTGAAAGGATCGAAGATGCAACGGAAGGTGATCCTGGCCGGTGTGACGCTGGCTGCCCTCCTGCTGATGACGCGCTTGATCAGCGGGTTCGACAGCAACGCCGCCCGCCCTCCTTTACCGGCGCCTGCGGTCATCGCTCAGGCTGCCCACCCGGCAGCCGTCCACCACATCGCCGCAACCGCAACCCGGTCCTCTACTAAGACCCCCAAACCGGCCGCACAGCCGCAGGCCAGCTCGACGCCGCCGCCGATCCTGCACGGCTCTGCACCCGCGAGCAGCAAACTTATCGCGCCATTGACGGGCCAAAACAACCAACCCGGCGCCGCTTCCGGGGAGAGCAGCGGAAAAGACAACCCGGCACCCAACCCGAACGCGCTGAACGCAGCGGCACAAGACGCGGCGGCACCAAGTGCCGCGGCACAAAGCGCAGCAGCGCAGCCGGCAAGCGAGCCGAGCGCGGCCACGCCGCGTGCGATCGCAATGGTAGGGACTGGCGTGCTACCGGCGGTTGCCTCCGCCCCGACGCTGAACACGCCTCTCAACGGGGTCGCCCTGGAGGCGATCCTGGTGATGCCGGACAACGTGAAAGCGAACATCCGCGAAGTGTACGCCAGGGGCCAGCGCATCGGCCGCAACCCCCACGCCTTCTCGAAGATCGGGGACAGCACTATGGTCTGGCCGGCCTTCATGTCCGCCTTTGACTGGGGCTACAACCTGGGGCCGTATGCTCATCTGCAGGCCGCGATCGGGCAGTACGCCGGGTCGTTCAGCCGGACCAGCCTGGCCACCGTCAAAGGCATCAACTCCTGGCGCCAGTTTGACCCGGCATCGGCCGACCTGCAGTATTGCCGCTCGAACGAGGGACCGGTGCAATGCGAGTTCCGGCTGAATAATCCGAGCGTCGTCTTCATCCGCCTGGGCGCGAACGACTGGGGCGAGCCCGCCTGGTTCCAGCAGAGCATGGAACGGATCGTGGAGTACTTCCTGAACCGGGGTGTGATCCCGGTGTTGGGCACCAAACCCGACCGCCTCGAGGGCCCGGACAACACGTTGAACAAGATCGTCGGCCAGATCGCCGCCGAATATGAGATTCCGCTGTGGGACTACGACCAGGCGGCCGCGACCGTGCCGAACCGGGGCCTGCTGCCGGATCAGGTTCACTTCCAGGACGGCGGCCCGCACAATTACACCCTGCCCGGCACTTTCCAACACGGGGATTCGCTGGAGGATCTGACCGCCCTGATGATGTTGGACGCGCTCGACCGGGTTGTCGCGGGAAAGTAGACCAGGGGCCGCGCGTCAGGGTGCGCTGACAGCCGCCGCGATCATGGCGGCATAGACCTTTGCCCCATCGGGCCGCAGATGAATCCCGTCACCCCAGAACCACTCCGGATGCGCGCTGCTGGCTGAACTCCAGTCGACCAGCACAGCGTTCGCGTAGCGTTTGACCCCGTCGGTCAACACGGTGTTGTTCGGCGCTTCCCACACACGCGGCACCTTCACGTTCACGAACACCACCCGTCGCTTTCCCTGCAACACCTGCATCATCTCGTCGAACTGCCGGGCGCTGAACGTGCCGTTGGTGCCCAGATGGACGATCACCACGTCACCCAACTGGCCGGCCGCCTTGCGCTCCTGCAGGATCTGGATCGCGGGTGTCACCTGGCGGCCGAGCAACGCGTCGATGCGCACGTGCGGGACGGCGGCCGCGAGCTCAGGCGCGGCGCCGACCATTACCGAGTCGCCGATGGCAAACACGCACTCCTTACAGTTTGCGGGAGTAAGCGAGGCTGCGGCCGCCACGGCGGGCGCGGCCGCGGTGGGCGTCGCCTGGGCGACCAGCGCGCCGGGGGGCGGCTGTGGTTGCCACGACGGACGCAGCAAGGGATTGCGGGCGGCCGGGCCGGCGGCCCGGCCAGCGGCGGAGGCGATAACAGCCGAAGTGGCAGAAGGCACGACCGGCGGCGATGCGAAAGCCGGAACCGGCGCCGCGGGCAAAGGGTCCGGCGTCGCAGCCGTTGCGCCCGACGAAGCGGCGCCAAATTGCGGCAGGAACACTGAAGCGGGAGTGGACACCCGGCTGGAGTTGGCAGGCGTGGTTTGTGCGGTCCGCGTGGTCTGCGTTGTCTGCGAAAGCAAGGTCCGCGCCGACCGGACGATCGCCGCGGCATCCGGCGTGGCCGCATCCGCCGTCCCTGAACCGACTGGGCCGGTGAGCGCGGTCCCGGCAGGCATGGTGGTTGTGGCAGAATCAACCGTGGTGGGCGCCTGTCCCGGCGGCGTGGAAGCGCCGGTAGCGGGCGGGTCCTCAGCGACCCCGCCGGGAGGCAAAGTCGAACCGGCGGGTTGGACGGGCGTCGACGGCGCCCGGCCGGCGGCAACCGGCGTTGCGCCGAACCGAGGGCCGGCGGGAGGAACCCCGGTGACGCCGGAGCCGGAAACCCCGGCCGCCGCAGACGGGGGAACGGGTTCCGCTGGCGCCGGCGGTCCGACCGGCTGGGCAGTGTCCTGGGCAGGGATCCCCATCTGCGACCGGCCGGCGGCGGCTACCTGAGATTCCGCCGCAGAAGGGCCACTCGAGGCCAGGGTGTCCACCCCTTCCACTGACAGGTAGGCCGGAGGCGGCGGGGGTTTGGCCGCGGCCACGTTGTTGATCAACAGGCCGCAGTACGCCAGGACGACGGCGCCCACTACTATCCAACTGCCGGCGAGACGCCAGCGCCGGACGCCGGAGGCTGAGCGCCACTTGTGCCAGGCCCGGCCCAGGGCGCCGGTGCGCACCGGCATCTCGACGAAACGGTAAGAGAGCTCGACCAGGCCCAGGGTGACGGCCATGCGCAAGGCAAACAAGGGCAGGCCGTCAAGCGGCAGGTCAAGCTGCGGGCGGGTGACCTGAAAGACTGGCCAATGCCACAGGTAGATGCCGTAGGAGCGGAGGCCGGCCCAGCGCAGGGGACCCCAGCCAAGCAGGCGCGGCAACAGGCGGGAGCGCCCGTCCACGGAAGTCGCGATCACGAGCGCGCTGGCCAGCGAGACGGCGGTGAATCCGCCCAGGTACAGAAAAGGCTCGAACTCGTTCAACCGGTAGAAGGCGAAGAAGAGCCCTGCCAATGCGAGCAAACCGGCGGCATCGAGCAAGGCAGATGGGACGTTGGTTCTCCGCCCGGGAGCCCGGATGAAAGCCAGGGCCACGCCGATGAGCAGGCCGGCGGCGCGCGTGTCCGTCCCGTAGTACACGCGCGAAGGATCTGCATCCGGCTGGTAGAGCGCGACCATCAGGACGGCGGAGGCGACGGCGGCAGCGATGGCGGCCAGCATCACCGTGCGGCGGCGCAAGAGCCGCATCAGCAGGAAAAACAGGGGCGGCCAGATCAGGTAAAACTGCTCCTCGACGGCCAGCGACCACAGATGCTGGAGCAGCGGGGGCCGGCCAACCGTGAGGAAGTACGATTGGTGCTGAAAGATCAGGTACCAGTTGCTGATATAAGTGGCAGCCGCCAGGGCCGCCGGGCGCAGGCCCGCCACTTCTTCGGGCAGGAAAACCACTGCGAATGTCAGCACGCCGGCGAGGAGCAAGAAGAGCGCCGGGAGCAAGCGGCGGGCCCGGCGCAGCCAGAAAACCTTCAGGTTCACGCGCTGATCGCGTCCCCACTCCTTCAGCAAGAGCGAGGTGATCAGGTAACCGCTGATAACGAAGAACACCTCCACGCCCAGAAAGCCGCCCGGCAGCCAGGGCGGCAGGTGGGCGTGGTAGAGAATGACCGCCAGGACGGCGAGCGCACGCAGACCGTCAAGCGCGGGCATATAACCCAGGCTCGCGCCGTGCGCGTGTGGGCTTACGGCGGCGGGCAGCTCAACCGAAGACCTGATCGCCATGGCAGATGGTCTACCCGTGCAACAGACGTGTGCTCAGCGTGAGTGTGCGGTTATCTCCGTTGGCCTGCCCCATTATGCGTTCTCCCGGTACGGATTGTCAAAGCGGAAGAAGTTGCTCTGATTGTCATCCCTCTGATATCGGCCCGGTACGCCAGCCCTACACTGGTCTGCCAACGTACGCTGGCCGGGCACTTAGATCGGATCGCGCCCGCGAGCGCTCACCCACTCAGGATGTTAAACGAAGAAGGCATCAACAGCCTGTAAGGTAGACAATAATCTGCGATAAACACGGGGCTCAGAAGCCCAGTCAGAAGCCGCGCAGGACGGTGCTTTCCCGCTTGGGCAGCCCTTCCTTGGGGGTGCGCTTGAGCACGACGTATTGCAGGTCGTGCTCCTGGCAAAAGGCCCGTTTCTCGGGCCGGTCACCATCCTCATTGACGGCGTAGATGTCCGGCTTGAGACGCTCTATGTCGGGCGCGGCGTCCATCCAGCCCTGGCCGGAGGTGATCAGCGCCTGCTTGACGTAGCGGATTGCGCCGGCCATGTAGCGTCGCTCGTCCTCCGGGAACAGTGGATGGCCTTCGCCCTTGAGAAAGCGGACGCTAGCGTCGTTACCGACTGCCACATACAGGTCGCCGAGGGCCGAGGCCTCCTCGAAAAAGCGAACGTGGCCCGAATGGAGCCAGTCGTAACAGCCGGTGACGAACGCTTTCTTACGGCCCGTCCAGCCGGGCGGAACCATCGCGGCGCCGGCGGCGGCATCGGTGGAGTCGCTGCTAGACGCGTTGGTAGCGCAGTCGGGGAAACCGGCCAGGTCCGTGGCGCTTAGCCCGTGGTACTCGATGCCCTGCGCCCGGCAATAGGCCTGCCGGCGCGCGCCGGCTTCGGGGACCGCAACCTCGCGCTCATCGACGGCCCAGACTGACGGCCGCAAGCCTTCGACCCGCGGCAAGCTGAAGCGGTCCAGCGGCCCGTCGACGGACCAGACTCGGTCCACAAAGCGGATGGCCTCCAGGAGATAGCGGCGCTCGCTCTCAGGAAACCTGGGCGGTTGACCCTCCAGCGCGCCCGCGGCCGCGCCGGCCCAGAGCAGAACGTGCAGAGAATCGCCCAACTTGCGGGCCTCTTCAAGAAAGCGCACGTGGCGGGAACGGAGGTTATCGAAGGTCCCGCTGACGACCACGGTTCTCATCTCACTCGCTCTCCTCGCCCAGCCTGACGTTGACCCGCAGCCCGCCGGGCACAGGCTTATCCGAGACTATATACAGGTAGCCGCCCCCGCAGCCGGAGTACATCGCGCCGGGATAGCGGGCCTGGTAGTATTCCAGCAGCCCGACCAGGTCGATCGAGATGGTCGCATGGCGGACCGTATGCGGCAAGATGGCCGCCCAACACTGCATGCACTCGTTGAACGAGGCGCCCAGGGCGTGCGCATCGCGGGCCAGGATGGCATCGTAACAATCCACCCCCGATTGGCCCAGGCGGCGGATCCATTCGGGGTCCAGATTCTTGACGCCCAGCGGGTTGTAACCGGGCGGACGCTGGTTGATCGGGAGCAGGTAGATGACCTCTTCGAGCCAGCGCGCCACGACCGGATCGCAATTGGTCTCGACGTGGACGGGGAAGAGACCGCCCTCGTAAGCATAGCCGTAATCCAACCGGTTCACGCCTGGGTAGACCAGCCCGATCATGTCTTGCGAGCCGGAGGGTTCGGATCTGCCCTGGTTCTCGGCCAGGTACAGCTCGCGTGCAAGCTGCGCCGGGTCACGACGTGGCAGCTCGCCCTGCCAGAGGTCGGTCGCCGCGCGGCGCGTGCTGGTGCCCATGCCGCAGCGGTCCATGAAGCGGCAGACCGGCTGCAGCCCGACCGTCACCATCGAGCCGGTAGGACTGGGGTTCAACATCGAAAGGAG
>Ga0209540_10003896_pt1 | contig 10033 bp, 10 predicted proteins | sample BarGraIncu01121A_FD_184501 | JGI IMG/M metagenome (GOLD analysis project Ga0209540, IMG submission 184501) | Arctic peat soil microbial communities from Barrow, Alaska - Barrow Graham LP Incubations 011-21A (SPAdes) (version 2) | ecosystem: Environmental > Terrestrial > Soil > Wetlands > Peat... | reverse complement strand
CACTGCCAGCACCTGGCGCCCGTGCGGGCTGCCCAGGCGCATGACCGTGAAGTCCAGCGTGCCGCCGCCGAAGTCGAACACCAGCACATTCTGCGCGCGTTCGAGCGTGCGCTCGTAGTGAAAGGCGGCTGCGACCGGCTCGAACTCTAGGTAGACCCGCTCGTAGCCCGCCCGCAAGGCGGCATTGACCAGCCGCCCCTCGGCCATCGCATCCTGTTCGGGGTCCAGCGCGAAATGCACCGGCCGGCCCAACACGATCTCGTGCAGTTCCCGGCCTAGCAGCCGTTCGCCCTTTAACTTCACGGCGTGCAGGTAAAGGGCGATCAGGTCTTCCAGCGGGTAGAAATAGCGCCCGACCACCGTGCCGACGTAATCCAGCTCGCGCAGCCCGGTCTTGATCGAGAGGAACAGCCGGCCCGGCGCCAGGGCATCCACCCAGACGTAGACGTCGCGAATCCACCTGAACTGGTCGGCCCAGGCTACGGAGATCTCGCCCACCCACGCGCGCTCCATTCGCACGGGCCGCCCGAGGTTATGGGTAAAGTAGGTGTCGACGGCCGCCCGGCCGATAGTGAGGCTCTGGTCATTGGTGAGGTAGAGCGCCGTGCGCGCCACGCGCGGGTTAGCGTTCGCGGGGTCGATGGGCAGCAACTGCAAGCGCTGCCCATCGTAAGCGGCCAACCCGGAATTTGTCGTGCCGAAGTCCATGCCTACGATCATGGCAAGATCATATCATCTGTCCCCGCGATCGCTAAAGTCAGCCTCCCTCAGCGCCCGCCTGCCGCGGCGATGGCCGCAGAGAAGACCAGCCCGGCCAGCCCGCTCACTACCAGCGTGCTCACGAAGCAGGCCGCCAGCCCCAGCCACCGCATGTTCCGTCGCTTTGCCATCTCCCTGCTCCTTCCCTCTTGACCGGCGCCGCTCCTGGCTTCCGGAACTCCTTCCCGGCCGCCCCTCCTTCCCGGCCGATGCCGCTATGGTCAATTCTATGCGCAGCGCATGCCGGCTGCATCGGCCAGGGGACGGGATCGGTGCCTGGCCGGATGGTCAGTCTGGCATCTGGCCGGTTGGTGGACGCAGAAAGATGCTACATCTCGCTGTTGCTGCTCCAGTCCAGCATCGACGAGATCTTCAACCCAAGGTTGCGCCGCTCATGACGGGCGAGTCCCGAACCTTGTTTGAGAGGCCAGGCGCACACCTGACGAAAGGTACGCCAACGTGATCATCAACGACGTTCACGCTTACTATGCCACGCGCGAGTTGGGGTCTACCTCTTTCACCTGCGCTGTCCGGTGGTGATGGAGATCTGCCGCATGGAGGAACCGCCGATGGTCGGCGACAAGGACTGCTACGCTACCTGCTGGTGGGTGCTGCAGCAGTGTGAGGGTAAGGCGCCGCTGGTTAAGGAGGTCAATCGCTCATGAGCACTAACGGTTCGGGCAAGACCGGCGGATTCAGCCGGGTGGAGCGGCAGGCTGACGCGCCGCAGGATACGAGCCAGACCGTGCTCGAGCTGCGTAACCTGACGCGCGTGTTCGGTGGCGAAGAACGCGCCGTGGACGATGTGACCCTCTCTGTGCAGCGCGGTGAGATCGTGGTCATTGTGGGCGAAAGGGGTTTTTCAGGATCCTTTCTCATCGTTCAACCAGTTCTACACCATCGCGGGTTAGGCCGCTTTGAATTCCTCCAGCACAGCGCGGGTCATCGGTAGGCAGCCCCACGTTTCTCGATCTGCTGGACTACGGCAACTGCGCGTGCGATCCCATCTTCGGCCTGGATTTTCGCCCCCAGATTGGCTGCGCGCTGGCGCATCGTTTGATCTGTCAAAGCCTTTTGAATAGCTTGCGCAAGTCGCTCAACCGTTAGTTTCCGTCGTGGAATAGGTTCTGGCCCAACCCCTAATTCCGCTACGCGCTGCCCCCAGAATGGCTGATCACCAAAGAAGGGGATAACAACAGAAGGAACACCTGCCCTGAGACCGGCGGCTGTTGTTCCAGCACCACCGTGATGCACTACAGCCGCGACGCGCGGGAAAAGCCAGGAAAAGGGGATGGAGTCCAGCATAAAAACGGAGTCCGGTAAATTCGCCTTATGCATACCGCTCCACCCAGACAGTATTATGGCCCGTTGTTGAGTTCGTGCAAGAGCCTGCAAGACGAGATCAGCGGTTTCTTCTGGTTTTCGATTGCTCATACTCCCAAATCCGACATAGACAGGCGGGGAACCGGCCTGCAGGAACTCCATCAGGGCTGGGGGCGGGGTCCAATCAGCTGCCGGATCCAAGAACCAATAACCGGTGACATGAATATGATTAACCCAATCAGAGGCTGGGGGGATGACTGATGGGCTGAATCCATAGAGAATTGGATAGTGCTGAAGGCAGTCGGTATTGTATGGTCCCCAAAACGGGGCCGCGGGCAAGCCAAGCACTTTCTGTCGCGCCAGCCTATCGGCTGACCGAAACGACTGCCACATAATCTGTCGCATAAGATGATAAGACAAGCGATTAACAGAACCTCCGAACCACGGCGGGAGCTTGGGAAAAAGAAAACTGGGATAGGCTTGGGTAGGAGTAAATGGAATGTAATAGGCCTGCAGAAACGGAAGCCCCAACTTCTCTGCAAGAGAAAGACCAACGAACAGACCGCCTATTCCTGCGAGCACCAGATCCATTCCCCGACAAGCTGCCAAACCTCCCTCTGCCAAAGCAAGAGCTCCGCGTTCGGCTTCTTTTGCCATCTGCGACATAATGGCAAGGAAATTCCCTTTTTCTAGAAGCCCACGCATTTCTTTGCTTTGCGCAATATCCTGCACATTACCTTCGACGGGCCAAAACTCTAACCCATGCGAATTGACTAGCATTTCAAAGTTTTGATGAGTCACCAGTCGCACAACGTGGCGGGCCTTCTCCAAGCCCTTTCCCAAAGCGATATAGGGTTCAACGTCCCCGCGACTTCCTGGAGCAATAATAGCAATGCGCATAAATACCCCCCGCGAAAGCGGCCACATAATCTTAAGTGAACTAAGCCGGGAAGGAGAGAAATGTCGCCTGCATGGCGATTGAAACAGTTGCTGCCGTGAAGACCGAATGCCTGCAACAGGCATGGTAGGGCTATTATCGCGCCACGGCACAGGCGCGTCAAACGGAAACTGGCTCCGCCGGCCGTCTCAGGGCGAGACGCGCCTCATGGGGCAGCGCACAAACGCCTTCGTAGTCGCGACTTTAGTCGCTCGTCAGCAGTGGCTCGTGAGCCACCTCTGCACATAGCGCTTGACGTCGAACTTCCCTTTGGCCCCGCCGTAGCTCATGTACCTGATCTTTCCGAAGACCGCGCGCTCGAACCACGCGCGGTCGTGCACCCCGCCGATCGACCAGGCGATCCCGGCGTAGCCGTTCGGGTCGCGCCCGTCCAGTTCATAGCGGTCGTTCAGGTAGATCGCCTGCGCCAGCGCCTCTTCCGGTGACTGGCTCCACTCCAGCAGCTTCTTGGCCCAGTACATCCTCAGGTAACCGTGCATCTTCCCGCTTGCCAGCATCTGTTTCTGGGCCGCGTTCCACAGCTCGTCGTGGGTCTCGCCGTTCTCCAATTGCTCGCGGGAATAGATAAACTGGCGCGGGTCTGCGCCCAGGCCGGGAAACCGGTGAAGGCGTCGTAGGCCGGCTCGTAGGCGCAGAAATTGTCGGCCAGCTCGCGTCTGACGATCAGATCTTCGAAGAAAGCCGCCTTGCTTGCCTGCGCCACACCACCGGCCGCGCGCACGCCGAGGGCGACGCGATGCGGCGCGATCTGGCCGAAGTGCAGGTAAGGCGAGAGGTCCGATTGCCCGTCCAGGTTCGGATCGTTGCGCGTCGCGGGATAGCCCGCCAGCCCCTCCCGCACGAAAGTCGCCAGGGCGACCCCCGCGGCCCGCGCGCCGGCAGGGGCCGTGCGAGGACGCCCGTCGCCCGGGCGCGCAACGAGTCGCGCGCCGCCTGCCAGTTGACCCCCTGACCCTCCGGCGCAGCGCCGCAGGACGGCGGCTGCAGCGCCGGGAACTCCGTCAGAAACTCGTCGAGCAGTCGCTGCAGCTTCGGACGCAGCGTGTAAGCCGCAAACTCTTTCTTGCCGGACAAAACCCAGCAGGGTACGATATTGTGAGCATCGACTTCGAGCAGGGCCACGTCGAGCAGACGCGCCGCGCGCTCCCGGCACTGCCGGCCCGCCCGCAACGGGCCGTAGTCTGTCACAACCGCCCCGGCTGCGCGTTGCCCGGCCAGGCCGGTGGCGATCCGCTCGGGGACGGTCCGCTCGCCGTCCGCTGGGTCGCCGAGCAGCAGGTGGAAGGGGATGCCGAGCGCGCGCAGCTCCTGCTCCACCTCCGCCAGGCCGGCGAGCATGAACTCGTACTGCCGCAGCGTGGCCTCGAGGAAGGTGGGCGCCAGCCAAAAAAGCCACCGCTAACGGCTGTTGCCGCTCGGCGGCCAGTCCTTGGGCGTATAACAAGGCCCAGTTGTCGGCGACCCGCTGATCGCGCGACATCCAATAAACCACCGGTCCCTGCCTGACCGGCCGGTCATTCAGCGCCCTGACGCGCCGGTTATCGACCATAATCTCTCCCAGGAGAACCGATGAAGAGTTATAGCATGATCAGCCACAGCGTCGACTACGACCAGATCGCGCACACCTACCACCAGCGCCACCGGGCAAACCCGATGCCCGGCGTCGCCGGCGCGTTGTCGGCCCTGGCACGCGAGATCGGCGCCCGGCAGGCCCTCGAAGCTGGCTGTGGCACCGGCCGCTGGCTGGCCGAGCTGAAACCCATCGTCCCGCACGTCTTCGGCCTCGACCTATCGGCCGGGATGCTGGCGCATGCCCGCGCCCGGGCGGAGGGGGCGTTATTGACCCGCGGCCGCGCCCGCCACCTGCCCTTCCCCAGCGCCAGTTTCGACCTGGTGGTCTGCGTCAACGCGCTCCATCACTTTGACGAGCCGCGCGCCTTCATCGCCGAGGCACGCCGTACGCTGCGGCCGGGCGGCGCGTTCGCGACCATCGGCTCGGACCCGCACAGCGGGCGGGATAGCTGGTACATGTTCGACTACTTCGAGGGCACGCGCCAGACCGACCTGCAGCGTTTTGCCTCGACGGGCGCCCTGGTCGATTGGCTGATCGGGGCCGGTTTCAAGCGGGCCGAGTGGCGCGTCGCGGAGGAGATCCGCGCCGAGTTTCATGGGCGTGAGGTGTCGGACAATCCGTTCCTGGCCAAGAACAGCACCTCGCAACTCGTGTTGCTGAGCGACGAGGCCTACGCCGCCGGGCTGGCCCGCATCCACGCCGCCCTGGCAACAGCCGAGGCCCAGGACCGGGACCTGGTCTTCCGGGACGAGATCTCGCTCATGCTGGTCATCGGCTGGCTGGATTGACACCCGTAGGGGCGCACGGCCGTGCGTCCCTACGCGCTGGGAGTGCCCCGCCGCAGCCGCCGGCTCTCCTCATAGGGGGTGATGAAGAGCATCACGCCCGCGCGATGCTGGGCTTGAACCGTGCGCCAGGCGTCGGCCTCGCGCACGTACAGGTTGAGCGGGGTCACGCGCCGCTCGACGTAGCAGTGCCTGACGTGCACGAAATCACACTCCAACATCACCGTGCGGCCGGCATCGCGACACAGATGCTCCAGCAGGCGGGGGGTGAAAAGGGCGCGCGGGAAGCTCAGGTGCTCGAACTCTTGCGCGTCCACCAACCGGCCCGCCCCAGAAAAGCCGGCCCACCATATAGGCGGCGCTGCCCCGGTAAAACACCGACGTGATGATCTCGGCCCCTTCCACGGCCGCCGCAGCGGCTGCTGCGGCTGCCGCAGCCCCAGCCGCAGCCCCGTTGCTCTGCAGATGCTGCGCAATGCGCTCGGCCGCCAGCCGGGCATCGCGCGCCAGGTCCTGGTAGGGCGTCTGAAATGGACCATCGGCCAGCATGGCGCTCACCAGGCCAGGCAAAGACGCGGGAGCCCGGTAGACGCGCACGATCGGCGCTTGGGTGGGCGTAAGCGGCCCGTCAAAGTCGCTATCCATGAATTCGATTTCGGAGTCTACGCCCACAGTGGTGAAGATGCGGCGCGTGATCGAGTTGAAGAAGGCCTCGGCCAGCTCCCACTGGTGGCAGCGGGCGATCAGGCCGGAATAGACGGTTTTCATGCTGGCCCAGACCAGCTTGTGACCGATGCGCGCGCCCAAGAGGGTGCGCAGTTCGGTCAGCGTGCGATCGACCACCTCGCGATACAGGTCCAGGCGCTCGGCGGCGTCGCCGCGCATGGCAAACCATTCCCGGTTCTCGAAGCACGCCTGGGCGCGGCAGGTGATCTCACCGAAGCGCCCCTGGTACGTCTCAAAGGCCGAGAAAATAACCTCGGCGCCGACGTTTGCCAGCCGGCTGATGGATAGCGTCTGGTTCACGCGTGCCCCTCTTGAGTCAGTGGCTACAACTGACCCTCATTATACACCCAGGCAGGTTAGTCCGGAAGTCATCTATCATCCGTTCTCTCGGCATGGAATTGCCGAGAATTGTGCCGCCGACCATAGACGTCGCACGCAATTTGTCGTATAATTACTTCATTCTCTGTCAGGAGGGCCTATGAGCGGCGCTATGCGCGGGGAACAAATGACCACTCGTCTGGCCGTGACACAGGCGATGGCCGATGAACTGAACGACTACCTGATGGGCAATGACCTGTATCGTCAGACGCTTGTCGAGACGCCCGCCGGCTCCGAGCAGGTTGTGATGACGCTGGGCGCGCTCCTGGAAAACCTCGCGCTCCTGGGCAACTCTGAGCCCGCCCTGAGCGACGCGCAGCGCGCCCAGTTGGCGGCCATCCGGGATGCAGTCGCGCGCGCTCGGCGCACTTTGCCCGACCAGTGGCAGGCGCTGCTGCACCGTGAGCTGAAGGCGCTGCTCGACTCGCGCAAGTGGTACCTGGACGACCTGGAGCAGCGCCGGGCGGAGCCCGACCAGCACGGCCCCGAAGCGCAGCAGCGCGCGCGTATCGATCTTATCCTGCGCGAGTTGGGGGGCGCCGCCGGTCTTGAAGAAGAGCGACGCCGGCTGGCCGAGCTGGACGCGCGCGAGCGTGGCAACCTGTAGAGGCTAACCCATGACGCCGGTCACCGCTGAGGGAATCCGCCTGGCCGAGTACCGGCCGGGCGGACCGCAGACGAGCCTTAACTGGAAGCGCTGGGGTCCGTATCTGAGCGAGCGGGCCTGGGGCACCGTGCGCGAGGATTACAGCGCGGGCGGGGACGCCTGGAACTACTTTCCGCACGACCACGCGCGCAGCCGCGCTTACCGTTGGAACGAGGACGGCCTGGGCGGTTTCTGCGACGACAAGCAGCACCTCTGCCTGGCGCTGGCGCTGTGGAACGAACGCGACCCGATTCTCAAGGAGCGCCTCTTCGGCCTGACGAACGGCCAGGGCAACCACGGCGAGGACGTCAAGGAGTACTACTTCTTCCTCGACGGCACCCCCACCCACTCGTACATGAAGATGCTCTACAAGTACCCGCAGGTGGCCTATCCCTACGCCGATCTCGTGCAGGTCAACGGGCAGCGCAGCCAGGCCGAACGGGAGTACGAGCTCGTCGACGCCCTGGGCGACGCCTTCCGCGCCAACCGCTATTTTGACGTCTTCATCGAGTACGCCAAGGCCGGCCCCGAGGATCTCTTCTGCCGCATCACCGCCTATAACCGCGGCCCCGACCCGGCGCCGCTGCATGTGCTGCCCCACCTGTGGTACCGCAATCGCTGGACCTGGCGCCCCGGCACGCCGCGACCGGTAATCAGGGCAGTCCAGGCGGGCCCGACCCTGGTCGCGGCCCACACCAAGGACGAGTTGCTCGGCGAGCGCTGGTGGTACGTGCAGGCCTCCGGCGAAGGACCGGTCGACGTCGAGTTGCTCTTCACCGAGAACGAGAGCAACGCCGAGCGCCTGTGGGGCACCGCCAACCCCTCACCTTACGTGAAGGACGGCATCAACGAGGCGGTCGTGAACGGGCGGCACGAATGCGCCAACGGCCAGGCGGGCAGCAAGGCCGCCGCGCACTGGCATGCGCTCGTGCCGCCGGGCGGCGCCCTGATGCTGCTGGTGCGCCTGTCCGCCGTCGAGCAGAGCGAGCCCTTTGCAGATTGCGAACAGATCTTTGCGCAGCGCATCGCCGAGGCCGATGAGTTTTACGCGGCCGTCCATCAACCCCGGCTGAGCGACGACGAGCGGCTCGTCCAACGGCAGGCCTTCGCCGGGCTGCTCTGGTCGAAGCAGTACTACCATTATGACGTCCAGCGCTGGCTGGAAGGCGACCCCGGCGCGCCGCCGCCGCCCGAGGAACGCTGGCATGGGCGCAACTGGACCTGGAAACATCTCAACAATTCCGACGTGATCCTGATGCCCGACACCTGGGAGTATCCCTGGTACGCTACCTGGGACCTGGCGTTTCATTGCGTGACGATGGCGCGCATCGATCCTGATTTTGCAAAGAGCCAGTTGCTGCTGATGGGCTACGAATGGTATCAGCACGCCAACGGCCAGGCGCCCGCCTACGAGTGGAGTTTCGACGACGTGAACCCGCCGGTGCTCGCCTGGGCCGCCTTGCGCGTCTATCGCACCGAGCGAGAGGTGAATGGCGAGGGCGACCTGGCCTTCCTGGAAGAGGCGTTTCACAGCCTGATGCTCCAGTTCGGTTGGTGGCTCAACCGCAAGGACCCGGAGGGGCGCGACATCTTCGGCGGCGGCTTCCTCGGCATGGACAACATCGGCGTCTTCGACCGCGACAAGCCCCTGCCGGACGGTGGCACGCTGAATCAGAGCGACGGCACAAGCTGGATGGCCAAGTTCTGCGCCAACATGCTCGGCATTGCCGTCGAGCTGGCGGCTTGCGATCGCGTGTACGAGAACATGGCGACCAAGTACTTCGAGCACTACCTGTATATCGCGCGCGCCATTTCCAACATCGGCGGCGGCGATGGCTTCGATCTGTGGGACGACGAGGACCAGTTCTTCTATGACTTAATCCACCTGGATTCCGGCGAGAACATCTGGCTGCGCATCCACTCGATGGTCGGGCTGGTGCCGCTGTTTGCCGTTCTCACCATCCACCCCGACCAGCTCGACCGGCTGCCCGTCTTCCGGGCGCGTGCCCTGTGGTTTCTGGAGAACCGGCCCAACCTGACAGAGCACGTGGCCCGCTTCGATGCGCCGGGCAAGGAAGGCCGCTGGCTGATGTCGCTCGTGGACGCGGACCAGTTGCGGGCCATCCTGCGGCGCATGCTCGACAGCGCCGAATTCCTGTCGGACCACGGTGTGCGCGCCGTCTCCCGCTACCACCTCGACCACCCCTATGTCTTCGAGGCCGGCGGGCAGCGCTTCGACATCCACTACCTGCCGGCCGAATCCGACAACCGCCTGTTCGGCGGCAATTCCAACTGGCGCGGGCCGATCTGGTTCCCGGTCAACTACCTGATCATTCGCTCGCTCGAGGACTTCGGTCACTACTACGGCGAGGCACTCCAGGTCCAGATGCCCACCGGTGCCGGCAGGGAGTACACGCTGCACCAGGTGGCGGCGCAACTGGCTTGCCGGCTGACGGGCATCTTCCTGCGCGACCCGGCGCGCGGCGGGCGGCGGGCCGTCTTCGGCGACAACGACTACTTCCAGACCGACCCGCACTGGCGCGACTACATACCCTTCCACGAGTACTTCAACGGCGACACCGGCGCCGGCCTGGGCGCCAGCCACCAGACCGGCTGGACCGCGTTGGTCGCCTCGCTGCTCTGCGACTATCCCGCTGCACCAGCGGCCGGCGACGGTGCGCCCACGGCGTAGGGGCGCACGGCCGTGCGCCCCTACAATGGGCCCATGCGGCCCGTACGTGGATGATAGATTGCATGGAGGGTTAGCGAACATGTCACTCAAGGGCAAAGTGGCGATTGTTACCGGGGGCAACAGCGGCATCGGCCGGGCGATTGTTCTGGCGCTGGCCGAGCAAGGCGCCAACATAGTGATCGATTACGTCATG
>Ga0209540_10003894_pt1 | contig 10036 bp, 10 predicted proteins | sample BarGraIncu01121A_FD_184501 | JGI IMG/M metagenome (GOLD analysis project Ga0209540, IMG submission 184501) | Arctic peat soil microbial communities from Barrow, Alaska - Barrow Graham LP Incubations 011-21A (SPAdes) (version 2) | ecosystem: Environmental > Terrestrial > Soil > Wetlands > Peat... | reverse complement strand
ATCCCGAAGGTCGTTCAGAAAGAGTCGCTCAAGCTCGTCAATCAAGTCCACCAGGGCTAGCTGGTACCTGCGAATCAGCCGAAACGGGCGCCGGCTTGATACCGGCGCCCGTCTTCGTTCTAGTCGGAGAAGGTGCAACGCACTGTCAGGCCCTCACCGGGTGCGCCGTTTGCACTGACGCTTCCGCCGGCAGCCACGACCACGTGCTTGACGATTGCCAGGCCGAGGCCGCTGCCCTTGCTCGCGCGCGCTTTGTCGGCGCGGTAGAAGCGCTCGAAGAGGCGGGGGAGGTGCCCGGCGTCGATTCCTGCGCCGTTATCGCTGACGCTCAGCTCGAGCTCGCCGGCGCTCGACTTGCCGACCGAGATCCTGCAGCTTGCGCCCACGCCCGCGTAGCGAATCGCGTTCGCGACCAGGTTGCGCGCGACGACCGCCAGCATGCGGGGGCGCAGAGGAAGCTCCAGCGCCGGGTCGCCCTCGACGCTGAGCGATACACCGGCGAGGTCGGCGCGGGCATTCAACTCGGCCGCGACTTGCTCGAGAACCGGGACGGCCGGCGCGCTACCGAATGAAACGACTTCGCGCCCGCTCTCGAGCTCGCTCAGGAAGAGGACGTCGTTCAGCAGCTCGTCCATCTGCTCGACCTCTCGTTGCGCCTGGAGCGCGATCTGGACGGCCTCGTTCGGCTTGCGCTCGATCGCCTCGAGCAGCATCAGCAAGCGGGCCAGCGGCGTGCGCAGCTCGTGCGAGACGGCGGCGGTGAAACCTACTCGCAGCTCTTCGTAGGCCTCCTGATCGATCAGAGGCGCCACGATCAACGTCCTTCGCTCGTCGCCCTGCCGGTAGCGAACGCGGCGCGCGTTCGCCAGCTCGACCGTCTCGGGTAGCTCGCAGCCGGGTTCCAGCTCCGCGAATAGCTCGCGGGCGCGACTGCTCGCCTCCAGCAGCTTCTTCTCGCCGTCGAGCACGAAGGCGACCAGCTCGCCGTACTCCAGTAGCGCGCGGGCCATGTCGATATTCCGCCCCTCTTCGCGAGCGCCGTCCGTGCTTCGACTTCTACGCGGGAGCGGCATCACAGGGAGCGTATCGAGTGAGGCTCTCTCCAGGATGGAACGCGAACGTAACCAAGCTGCTACCCACCGCGCGCCGCGGTCGGGCTAGGTTCGAGTCATGAACGAAAAAACGAAGAAAACGAGCGCCTTTCCGGGGCGCGAACGCGATCGAGTCTGCGCTGTTTGCAGATATGGAATCGCGGCAAGTAAATCGCCCGAGTGCTGCCCGATGTGCGGGGCGAATCGCTGGATGGGATCTCCGCTCAGGATGGCCGCATGAACTCCTGCTGCCTTCCTCTCAGAGTCCCCCAGGCAATGAAGTGCGAGATCTGCGGACGCGAGGTCGAGCAACTGAATCGCTCGGGCCGGCTCACGCGGATCTGCCGTTCGTGCCTGACCCATACGCCCGAGAAACGGGCGGCCTAATCGCCACCCGGCTCCCCGCACCAAGTCGTGATACTGCCGCCGGCGACCACCCTCGATCGGCGGCAGCTCGGCCGGCGGTTACGGTCATCATCACTTTCCGCCGTTCGCCCCGACATCGACCGTTCACCAGATCGTTACAGCCGTTCAACCCCAAACTAACTCGCCGATCAGTACCGTTCGGAACATGACGAAGGTCCTGATCGTCGAGGATGACGAGCTTTTGGGCCGTGGAATGGCCGAAGCTCTTAGCGAGACCGGCTTCGATCCGATTCTGGTCACAAAGGGCGACGTCGCGTTGGCGCGCCTGCGCTACGGCGCCCCCGACGTATGCGTGCTCGACCTGATGCTTCCCGGACTCGACGGCTGGCGGCTGATCGAGCTGGCGCGAGCCGACGGAATCGGGACGCCTATCGTGGTCGTCAGCGCCCGCGGTAGCGAGCACGATCGCATCCATGCACTCGAGATCGGAGCCGACGACTACCTCGTCAAGCCCGTCTCGATGAAGGAGCTGGTGGCTCGCGTTCGCGCTGCCGCTCGCCGCGGGCACAGCGCCCTGCCGCGCCAGGATGGAGAGTCGCTGGAACTCGAGGAGCTGCGAATCGACCCCCGCGAGGTTCAAGCCTACGTAGACGGTGTCAGCGCCGAGCTCACTCCCACCGAGTTCAAGCTTCTCTACGCGCTCGCCCTCGATGCTGGGCGAGTCGTTACCCGCGACGAGCTGTTGCAGAAGATCTGGGGCCGCCGCCGCTCCTTCCGCGACCGGACGGTCGACGTCTGCGTGAAGCGCCTGCGCGACAAGATCGACAGGCGCGCCTCTCGCCACACCTTCATTCAGACGCGCTTCGGGGTCGGCTACAAGCTCGACCCGATAGTCAAAAACTCCGCCGCCGAGCCGAGCGGGCTCGAGACCGGAAACACGGGCGCGCCCGAAAGCTAGAAAGGGCGTTTCGTCGCGGCGAGCGAGCGGGCGCGCGGCCTCGCTTTCATCAACAACGGTCCCGAGGAAAGCCGGTGCTCAACTCGAGCGCAGGGCACGGTGATCCGCCAATCGCGTGTACGAAATCGCTGGTAATCAGCTTTTATCTGGGCGCCGAGAAAATCTCGGCGCCTGTCGAAAACTCGTGCGCAAAGTTGGGTACGACGTTGTGGATTCTGTGGATCATCCGCGCCGAGCCGGCCGTGGCCGGCCAGCTTCTCTATCCGCTTCAATCCGTCAGGAGGCGAAGACGCCGTGCGAGCGGAACCGGGCACGGCGATCGCGGCGGAGATCTTTACCGCTCATCTTTGCCAGCTCGTCCAGCGTCGATCGAAGCGACTTGCCGAGCAGTTTCGCCGCCTCGTCGTAGTCGGTGTGCGCGCCTTCTTTTGGCTCCGGGATGATGCTGTCGATCACACCCAGCTCGAGGCAGTGAACCGCGTCGGGCCTGAAGGCGGCCGCGGCCTTGCGAGCCTGGCCCGCGTCACGCCAGAGAATCGAGGCGCAGCCCTCGGGGGAGATCACCGAGTAGATCGCGAACTGCTGCATGAGCACGCGGTTGGCCAGCGCGAAGGCGATCGCGCCGCCCGAGCCACCCTCTCCGATCACGCAGGCCACCGCCGGCACCGTCAGGCGCGCCATCGCCGCCTGCGAGGCCGCCAGGGCGCCGCCTTGACCGTGTTGCTCGGCCGCGACGCCCGGATAGGCGCCGGGAGTATCCACGAATGTGATCACCGGGAAACCATGGCGATCGGCGATGTCCATCACCCGCATCGCCTTCCGGTAGCCCTCGGGGTTCGACATGCCGAAGTTCCGCTTCACTCTCTGCACGGCGTCGCCGCGGCCCTTCTGGTGGCCGATCACCGCCACCGTGCGGCCGGCGAAGCTGCCCAGGCCCGAGACGACGGCGGGATCGTCCATGCGGGCTCTATCGCCGTGCAGCTCGATCCAATCGCCGATCAAGCGCTCGATGTAATCGAGCGTGTAGGGACGCTCGGGATGCCGCGCAAACTCGACCGAGCGCCAGATCTCGTCTTCGTCACGCTCGTCGCCGTTGTCCATCGCCTCGAGCTGCTGCTCGATCCGGCGCACCTCGTCCGAGATGCCGCCGCCCGGCAGGCGCAGCCGCTTCAGCTTGGCCAGCCGGTCGCGAAGTTTTAGCTCGAGCTCACCCGACATGGCCGAACAATCTCAGTAGCTTGGCGAGAGTCGGTTTGAGCTCGCGCCGCCTGACGATCGCATCCAGGTGCCCGAAGCGGAAGTTGGACTCGGCGAGGCCGAAGTCGTCCGGGAGATCCTCGCGCACGGTTTGCTGCACGACGCGTGGGCCGGTGAAGCACATCAGCGTGCCGGGCTCGGCAATCGTGATGTCTCCCAGGGTGGCGAAGCTGGCGAGCAGGCCCGCCGTGGTGGGGTGAGTGAGCACGCTGATGAAGGGGATGCCGGCGTCGCGCATGTTCTCGACCGCGCAGACCGTCTTCGGTACCTGCATCAGCGAGAGGATCCCCTCCTGCATCCGCGCGCCGCCCGAGGCGTTCACCGAGATGAGCGGAACTTTACGTTCGATGGCGCGCTCGCAGGCCCGCGCGAACTTCTCGCCCACGACGCTTCCCATCGAGCCGGCCATGAAGGAGAAGTCCATCACAGTGAGCTGGAAATCGAGGCCTTCGATCTTCCCCTGGCCCATCAGCATCGCGTCGCCGAGACCCGTCTTCAGCTCGGCTTCGGCGATCCGCTCCTTGTAGGAGCGAAGGTCGAAGAAGCCGAGCGGGTCGGCCGAGCGAAGATCGGCAGCCTCCTCGATAAAGCTACCCGCGTCGAGCAGTTGCTCGATCCGCTCCAGTGCCCCGACCGGGAAGTGATAGTCGCACTGGGCGCAAACGCGTAAGTTCGCCGCCAGCTCGTCGTCGCGGTAGTGCGAATTGCACTTGGGGCAGGTGTTGGGATGCTTCTTAGGGCCCCCGGGTTCGGGCGGCGAGTTCTTGTGCTCGATTGAGACGTCTATTCGACCGGCCATGAGCTCGTTTCAGAACGACGCATCGTGCCGCCGAGTGCGACCGGGCGGTGGGGTGCGTCGTATCTAGATGGTTCCATTAAGCCTTGGAAGTCTAGCCCCCTATTGCTTCGACGGTGGGCTGTCCCGGCCTCAATCCTCGAACCGCCGCAGCACGATCGAGGCGTTGTGGCCGCCGAACCCGAAGGAGTTCGACACCGCTACACGCACATCAGCTTTGCGCGCCTCATTCGGAATGTAGTCGAGGTCGCAGTCCGGATCGGCGTTTTCCTGATTGATCGTGGGCGGAAGCATGCCGTCCCTGATCGCCAGGATCGAGAAGATCGCCTCGACCGCGCCGGCGCCGCCGAGGCAGTGCCCGGTCGCTCCCTTGGTCGAAGATATCGGTGTGCGGTAGGCGTTCTCTTCGCCCAGCGCCAGCTTGATCACCTTCGTCTCGCTTGCATCGCCAAGCGGCGTCGAGGTTCCGTGCGCGTTGATGTAGTCGACCTCGGACGGGTCGATTCCCGCATCCCCGAAGGCCATCGTCATCGCCCGGGCCGGATTCCCGCCCACGGGGTCGGGCTCGGTGATGTGCAGCGCATCCGACGACAGGCCGTAGCCCCCGACCTCGGCATAGATCTTGGCGCCGCGCGCCCGGGCGTGCTCCAACTCCTCCAGCACGAGCACGGCTCCGCCCTCGCCCATCACGAAACCGTCGCGATCGCGATCGAACGGTCGGCTCGCTCCCTTCGGGTCATCGTTTCGGCGCGAGATTGCGCGCATGGCGGCGAAGCCGCCAATTCCAACCGGAGTGATTCCGGCCTCGGCGCCACCCGCGAGCATCACATCGGCGCGTCCAAGCCGAATCGTGTCGGTGGCATCGCCGATAGCCATGTTCGACGCGGCGCACGCAGCGCATTCCGCCAGTAGCGGCCCGCGAGTCCCGAGCTCCATCGATACCCAGGCCGCACCCATGTTCGGGATGATCGAGGGAATCGAGAACGGGCTCACGCGATCGACGCCGCGATTGAACAGCGTCAGCGTGCAGTTCTGGAAGGAAAGGAGGCCGCCGATACCGGTAGCAATCGCCGCACCGATGCGATCGCACTCCTTGGCGATGTCGAGACCGGAGTCGGCCTCGGCCTGCCGAGCTGCCGCGAGCGCCATCAGCGCAAAGCGATCCATTCGGCGCGTTTGTTTGCGGTCGATCCATACGGTGGGGTCGAAATCCTTCAGCTCGCAACCGAAATTGACCGCATACCCGGTGGTGTCGAACAGCGTTATCGGCGCGGCGCCGGACTCGCCGGCGAGGAGGTTGCGCCAGGCGGTCTCCATATCGTTACCGAGCGAATTGACCAGGCCCAGCCCGGTGATGACGACCCTCTTACGTTCGCTTTTCATCATCACATCGCCATCCCGCCGTCTACGACGAGCACCTCGCCGGTGATGAACGCCGCCTCGTCCGAGCAGAGGAAGTGCACCGCGCGGGCAATGTCCTCGGGCTGGCCGAAGCGGCCGAGCGAGGTGGCCTCGAGCATCTTTTTCTTGACCTCGTCGGGCAGGACGTCCGTCAGGCGGGTCTCGATGTAGCCGGGTGCGACGGCGTTGACCCGCACGCCGCGAGTACCGGCTTCGCGCGCAAGCGACTTGGTGAAGCCGACGATGCCCGCCTTCGAAGCCGCGTAGTTGGTCTGGCCGAAATTCCCGTGCAGCCCGACGACGCTGGAGAGGTTGACGATCGCGCCGCTGCGGCGCTTCATCATGCCGCGGATAGCGGCGTGGCACGTCAGATAGACGCTGGTGAGGTTGACGTCGATGACTCTTCGCCAGTCCTCCTCCGACATCCGCGCCAGAAGTCCGTCGCGAGTGATGCCGGCGTTGTTGATCAGGATGTCGATGTCACCGGCCTCCGCGATCAGCTTCTCGACCTCGTCGGCCTTGGTGACGTCGGCATAGAGCGCCTGTCCGCCCACCTCTCGCGCCACCTCTTCGTTCTCGCTCGTGCCGGGGAGGTCGCAGCAGAGAACTTCGGCCCCGGCACCCCTGAGCTGGCCGGCGATCGCGCGGCCGATACCGCGCGCGGCACCCGTTATCAGCGCCCGCTTTCCCTCCAGCGAAGCGTATGACTCAGGCAACCGACAGCACCTCCTCGACCTTCTTGAGCGTGGCCAGGCTGTTGACCGAGATCGTCTCAACGCTGCGGTCGATGCGCTTGACCAGCCCTGAGAGCACGTTGCCCGGGCCAATCTCGACGAAGGTGCGCACGCCGTTTGCGATCAGGCCTCTGGTCGCCTGCGTGAAACGTACCGGCGCGGTGAGTTGATCGACGAGCAGCCCCGTGAGCTTCTGGCGATTCTCGAGCTGCGCGCTGACCGTCGACATGAAGGCGATCTGGAGCTCGCCGAAGCGTGCACGCTCGATCACCGGGCGGAAGCGCTCGGCCGCACGCGCCACCAGCGGACTGTGGAACGCGCCCGAGATCGGCAATCTGACCGTCCGCCTGGCGCCCTCGCGCTGAGCCTCTTCACAGCACTCCTCTACCGCGTCGGTCTGCCCTGAGATGACGACCTGGCCCGGGCAGTTGTAGTTCGCCGGCCAGACGCAGTGAATCTCGCGGCAAAGCTCCTCCACGACCTCGTCCTCGAGCCCGAGGATCGCCGCCATGGCGCCCGGGTTCTCCCTGGCGACCTCGGCCATGGCCAGCCCGCGCTCGCGAACGAGCCCGATCGCGTCCGCCGAGTCGAGCGCGCCTCCCGCAGCCAGCGCGGCAAACTCTCCAACCGAGTGCCCGACAACGTAATCCGGCTTGAAACCAAGCGCCTCGATCGCCGCCAGGATGCCCAGGCTGGTAGCCAGCAGCGCCGGCTGCTGAATCGATGTGTCGACGAGATCTTCGACGGGGCCCGAGAAGCAGAGCGTGCGCAGGTCGAGGCCGCAGCTCTCGCTTCCGCGCTCGTACACCGCCATCGCCTCGGGTACCGCCTCGGCAATCTCACGGCCCATTCCGGCCTCGATCGATCCCTGGCCGGGGAAGCAGAAGGCGACCTTCCCTCCCGTTCGACCCTCTCCCTCAATGCTCATCGTCCTCTCCCTTCCGTCCACGTGATCACGCTCGACCCCCAGGTCAGCCCCGAGCCCATTCCAGTCATCAGCACGAGCGTTCCGTCCTTCAGACGTCCTTCTGCTCGCGCTTCGCAAAGTGCGAGCGGGATCGAGGCCGACGAGGTGTTGCCGTAGCGATCGACGTTGACGAAAACGCGCTCCTTTTCGATTCCCAGTTTCTTGGCGGCGTGTTCGATGATACGAAGGTTTGCCTGGTGCGGAACGTAGAGGTCGATGTCCGCGATGTTCCTCCCCGAGGCCTCGAGCACCGCCTGAGCCGAGCTCGGCAGCACTCTGGTCGCGAATTTGTACACCTCGCGCCCGTTCATCTTCACATAGTGCTCGCTCGAAGCAACCGTTTCGGCGCTCGCGGGTCGGCGCGAGCCGCCCGCGGGCATGAAGAGCTCCATCCCACCCGCGCCGTCGGCGCCGAGCTCGAAGACCTGAAAACCGCCCTTCTTGACCTCTTCCAGCACCACCGCGCCGGCGCCGTCGCCGAAGAGAACGCAGGTCGCGCGGTCGCTCCAGTCGACTACCCGCGAGAGCGTGTCGGCGCCGACTACGAGCACGCGTTCGGCGAGCCCTGCGGCTATCGCCGCGTAACCCTGAGTGAGCGCGTAGACAAAGCCCGTGCAGCCCGCCGAAAGATCGTAGGCCGCCGCGTTCTCGGCGCCGAGGCGACTGGTGAGAATCGCCGCCGTAGAGGGAAAGAGCATGTCCGCCGTGATCGTGGCGACGATGACCAAATCGATCTCGGAGCTCTTGAGGGCTGCATCGGCGAGAGCCGCTTCGGCCGCGAAAAAGCAGAGATCGGAGGTCGCCTCTTCCGGCGCCGCGATCCGGCGCTCCTTGATTCCGGTGCGCGTCTGGATCCACTCATCGCTCGTATCGACCAGCTCGGACAGTTCGTCGTTTGAGAGCACACGTTTGGGCGCGTAGCAGCCGAGCCCCGTGATCGAGACAGGCCTTCCTGAGCAGAGGCCTATCACTGCTCCACCACAAAGGTCAGCGTGCCGCGAACAACAAGCTGCCCGTCGACAGTGGCCTTGACCTTGCCTTTCCCAACCGGACCGCGCACTGATTCGATCTCGCAGACATACTCGAGCGTGTCGCCGGGCGCGACCAGGCGCTTGAAGCGCACGTCGTCGATGCCGCCGAAGAGCACCATCTTGCCGTGGTTCTCCTCGAGCGTGAGGACGACGACGGCGCCCGTCTGGGCAAGACCTTCGACCATCAGCACGCCGGGCATGATCGGCCTGCCGGGGAAGTGACCGGCGAGGAACCACTCGTTGCCGCGCACGGTCTTTAGCGCTACGGCCCGCTTTCCGGGCTCGAGCTCGACTACCTCGTCGATGAGCAGGAAGGGGTCGCGGTGCGGCAGAATCGCTTCGATCTCCGCTTTACCGAGCGGGAGCGTGAACGTCATGCAGCTACCTCCTTTGCGAGCCGTTCGCGCAGCCGCTTACGAGCACGATGCGCGTAGCACTTGGCCGTGCCGACCGGCATTCGCGCCGCAACGGAGATCTGCTCGAACGAGAAGCCTAGAGCGTCCTTGAGCACAACCACGCGAGCCTGCTCGACGGGTAGCTCGCTCAGATGGCCTGACAGCTCGGCGCGCAATTCCGCGCCCAGCGTCTCGACAACCGGATCGCCGTCCCTGGCCTGTTCCAGCTCGAACTCTTCCGGCAGCGGCGCCGCACGACGTAAGCCCTCGCGGGCCGCCGTATCGTGGCAGGTATTCACCACCAGCCGGTGCAGCCAGGTTGCGAAGTGCGCCTCGCCCCGGTACTGCCCGATTCTCTGGCAGAGCTTGAGCAGCGAATCCTGCGCCGCGTCCTGGGCATCGCGCCGATCGGAGAGCTCGCGCCGGGCGATTCGCCCGACTCTCTCCGCATAGCGCTCACAGAGCGCCTCGAGCGCCTTCCCGTCGCCATCTTTCGCGCGCTTGATCAAGATCGGATCGCTGAGCCTTTCGTAACGGATTATCGAGTCGGCCCTGAGTGGGCTACTGATTCGACGGCGATTGGCTCCCTGGGGTTTCACGGCTGAACTAGTGTAGAGATCGTGGCCATTACGCTTGCGCCTCTAGCCGTCAGGCCGCGCCTGCAGGGACGCTTCGGAGCGCCTCTTTACCTGTACGCGGAGCGTTGCGCCTCCACCCAGGATTTACTTCCCCTGGATGCGCCCGAGGGCGCGCTCGCGCTCGCCGAGGAGCAGACGCGGGGAAGAGGACGGAGGGGACGCGACTGGCAGGGAGCGGCAGGGAAAGGCCTGCTCTTTTCGCTTTGCTTGCGGCCGCAGGTCGAGACGGCCCGGCTTGCTTCATTCACGCCTGTCGCCGCCGAGGCGATCGCCCAGGCAGTCGCCTCGTTCGGCGGCCAGGCGACGGTCAAGCCCCCGAACGACGTCTTGCTCGGGGGAAAGAAGATCGCCGGCATCCTCGCCGAGGCGAGTGCCGGGCGCGTCGCGCTGGGGGTCGGAGTC